>Ga0209470_1002782_pt1 | contig 12256 bp, 13 predicted proteins | sample GraSoiAngelo_125_FD_185882 | JGI IMG/M metagenome (GOLD analysis project Ga0209470, IMG submission 185882) | Grasslands soil microbial communities from the Angelo Coastal Reserve, California, USA - 14_0927_05_40cm (SPAdes) (version 2) | ecosystem: Environmental > Terrestrial > Soil > Grasslands ... | reverse complement strand
AATTTCATTCTTTGATCATTTATCATATTGCTGATCTGATATTCTGCAGAGTTCCTTTTGAGAATACTAAATTAATGCGAATATATTTGGATTCTATCATGAGTAGTACAGTAAATCTTAATTAGATAAGGTATTTAATTCTAAACATATTGCATTATTGGGTTGGCTCCTTTTGTCGTGTATTAGATAAGAAACAAGGTGCTGCATTATTTCCTGCAGGTGTGACTGCTATATCTGACATAATCAAGATAGCTGCCGATATTGGAAATCAAATACCAGATAAATCATGGATGCTCTATCTGCTGGAATTATTTAGTACTCGCAATATACCTATTGAACTGAATCTGATCTGTCAGTTTGATAATCAAGATTATTTTGAAGCAATATTTCAAGGTGTTAACAGGTATAGGTTCAAGAAAGTATTGCCAGTCGTAGGGCATTCGTATAGGAGAATAATCGTGATGAACAAAAGAAATAAACAAATTAGATATGCTCTTACAGATCAAGCCACAACACACTCAGAGACCTTTGATTTTTCTCTTGATGGGATGGACTTTGATTACGTTGGAGCAAATCAGTTTACAGGAATTGAGTGGTGGAACAAGATGGGTAACTTTCCTTACTCAATCAAATATAATGTAGAAGTATCTCAACTTATGTTTGGATTTTTAGATAAGGACGATCCTGAATCAATTACTTTTGTTCCTCATAATTCGTTGATACCAAACAACGATAACTCTGGAATATCATATCCAATATCATTTGAAAATGTAATGCCAAGAGATAGTTGCGTATGTTATTCGGTCGAATCGGGCAATTGTATTACTGGAATCCATTATAGTATGTAAAAAGGACCGTTCAACAGGTATTTTCTATCTAATATTTAGTATTAATCCTCAGCCAATCAATAGCGATAACTGCTTTAAGAAGTTAAATTATATCTTTTTATCGTCCTGCAAGATTCATCGCCATCGTTATCTCAGTATTATATGTTATATGAAATGAATGTTATATGAAATGAACAATTTTTATTTCAAGAGAAACTAAATTATTCGCAACATTTATGATACATCAAAATATTGTACTCAAAGTTTAAAGCATACATTATGTGAAGTAATTTTTATTGATAGGGTGGATCGTTCTTATATTAGCTGTTCTAGTTATTTTGGCTCTCGTAGGGTTGGGATGGAATGCTTTTTTTGGTGGTGTGAAGAAGGGTATAGAGAAAATTGTAAATCTTCCAGAAGTAAAAAATCTAACTAACAAAGTAAAGAGTGAATTTAGTAGTGTAATTGGTAACTCTACACTAGATATTGCTGCTGCAAATGTCCAGAAAATGTAAGTCCTTTTTAATTCAATTAAAATACATCATATGAAAGGGAGTTGCCAGCCCCGTGTTTGGCATCCGTTTCATTGTTGTTGGAATTTTTGGTACTTTCGGTGAACGGAGCCAAAACCCGAAAGCTTTTCACTATTTAATTGTGGACAACAAAATTTAAAAGATTTATCAATATTATCTAAATTCTGAAGTTCACCATTTTAAATAAATGGAAGCACTAGTGTCAAAGACAAGGTTTAGGAAGTAAGTACCTAATATGATATAATAGCAGATGAGATAAAGGATGGAAGAGCATGTAAGAAAAAAATATTACTGAGATAATTAGTCATTGCGAAAAAAATAATGGATTAGCTTTAAGTAACAAATTTAAGCGATGTAGTGGCATCTTAGTATATGTTCTGTAGCAATTTGAGTAATGGAGACGGTAGATGAATGTCACAGGAAATCTCCGGAAACCCCAAAAAGTGTCATATATGCGGCATAATGTTTGCCACTCAACAAGAGAAGGAACAGCATATGAAATTGGAGCATCAGAATAAAGAAGAGCCAACCGGAGTTGGCTAAATATTACAATATTAACAAAGTATTTTTAATAATTTTTGACAATGAATTGATAAGATTAATTTATTTAATTCCAATTACTTTGTACGGTAATGTTAATACGTTTATATTCTTGCATATCGATTTCGAATTGTAAATTTGCGACTAGTTAATAAATATTATTGGCTTTGATAAAATATGACAGAAATCGGATACTGGGCATCACAAGAACAATATTCCATGCAGCAATTGATTGATTTTGTAAAAGAGGCGGAAAAAGGAGGTTTTGGTACGACCCTTACAAGTGATCATTTTCATCCTTGGTCTCATACAAATGGACACGGAAACTTTACGTGGGTTTGGATTTCAGCTGTCGCTGAAAGGACAAAAAAAATGAAATTTTTAACCGGCGTTACTGCAGCTGTGTATCGTTATAATCCTGGAATAATTGCACAAGCGTTTGCATCATTGGATGTACTGTATCCAGGACGTATTGGGCTTGGTGTGGGATCGGGTGAAGCAATGAATGAAGTACCTTTGGGACTTGATTGGCCGTCTGCAGAAACTAGGGTTGAAAGAACAGTTGAAGCTATTCAAATCATAAATAAATTATGGAACAGAAATAAGAAGAGTCCTCTAGATCCGGAAAGATCATACAATAATAATATTAAAGAAGATAATGGTATTGATGAGGATGGCTTCGTAACATTTATAGGAAAATATTTTAAAATTAAAAATGCAAAATTATACACTAGTCCTTCCACTGATATCCCTATATATATGGCAGGCTCGGGTGCACAAGCAATTAAAGCTGCTGCTAAATATACAGATGGTCTGATTACAACTTCAAAACCTGATGAGGCCAATGAAGTATTTCACATATTTGATAATGCGGCGAAGGAGGTAAACAAGGATGTCGATTTACTTCAAAAAATAGCAAAACCAAACGTTTCTTATTCTGAGGATTATGACAAAGCCTTTAAGGCGTGCGAGTTCTGGCGTACTACGCAAATAGATGATGCATTTAATACTAATATTAGCGATCCAAGAATTTTAGAACAAAAAGCACAAGATGAAGTATCTGATGATGAGCAGAAGAAATCAACAATAATAGTTACTTCTATAGACGAACTAATTTCCCCAATCGAAAAATATTTTCGTGCAGGCTTTACACAAATATATATACATAGCACTAGTCCGGATGAAATAGAATTCATTAGATTATTTTCAAAGAGAGTGTTACCCTATTTTCACGATAAATGGAAAAAAAGCAAAGAGTTTGTCTCTTAGCTCGAAGTAAATTTATCGGAAGTTGATAATCTTGACTCAAAACTTATATCGCTAGTACTATATACTAGAATATTTTTAATATGTTATATCCTTTGTTGCAGATCTTCCTTGGTTGCAGATCATTTGATATGGTTGCGAGGAGCTCGGAGAAGAAATAAGGAGTACATCTGCATCCATGCACTTTCGACTTCTAAATGCTCATGCATCGGGTTAAGAAATAAACAATTTGTAAAATTATTTGCATTGAACATTGATGATTATTTTGTTTTCTGAACAATATTATTTTGACTAAATAAGTAGAGCATGAGAAAGTGATAATATGAGTTGCTTTGTTTTTTGTTCAAATAACTACTAAATGTAATATTGTGCAAATAGTGTTTATATGGCATTAGCTAAAATTGCCGAAAGTGATAAAAAAACTATCATTTGGAATTTTATGGAAGAGCTGTGGGAAAATTATCTAAATGCGTTAGAAAATAACTTGTCGACCAAGTTCAATTTTATGGATTTTTTTAATTTCGGAATACTGAAGGATGGATTTTCCGAGAATGATAAAATTTCTGTCATCAAACAATATGCCAAGGAAAAAGGTTACATCAAAATTACCAGAACCGAAGTATCCGTGACCAAAAAGGGCCTAGAAGAATTCCAGAAAGATACTCACGATTGGGATATACACATTTAAAAATACTAAATAAAACTATAGAAATTTTGGCAGCATCTTCTTATTCTAAAAATTCAAAATTTGCTAGTTATTAAAATCCAATATTCTTTCTATTAGGCATGCACAGAAGAGCCTTGCTATAACTAGTTTCCGTCGTAAAATCCTTGGATATTTACAATTATGCTGTTATTATTTTGGATTAAATTAAATTTCTTGTGCTTTTGATATTATTTCACTAATATTTTGCTTTTTGGTAAGAACTCCAGCCCATATATCATTATTTTTTAATGCAAGCTGTGGTACACTTGAGATGGTAAAGTCAATAGGAAGAATCGAATCTAATTTTTTCCACTCTATAGGCATTGAGACAGTTGCCGCTGCGGTCGGTCTCAACGAGTATACTGATGCTAAGGTTTTTCCCCTAGAATTTTGGTTATAATCGAAGAATACTTTTCCTTTTCTTTTTGATGTACTCCATTCAGTAGTTACTTTCTTAGGAAATTTCGATATCATAGTCTTTGCAATTATTTCGGAGAAATTTCTCGTCTGTTCGTATGGATAGTTATTAATAATAGGAACATAAACGTGTAAACCTGACTTTCCTGATGTTTTTACGTACGAACTTATTTTTAATTCCCTTAAAAGGTCATACAGATCGAGTGCAAGTTCCACCGCTGCACTAAATCCCACTCGGTTGTACTCAGGTTCTTGTCCTTTTTTTTCCTTTCCAGAATAGATGTATTGGTCGAGATCAAAAACTATGAAATCCGGAAAATTCAAACCACATTTCTCTTCATACAATAATGAAGAACTATTGCAGCTATCCATTTCATTTATCCTGCTATACCAAGGATGCATTTCTATGCAACCCAAGTTTGCAATCCAAAGTAGGCTTTCTCTATTGTTACAGACTAAATAATTGATATTATCGTTCCTTTGCTCGGAATGAACTTGGGCAGTCATAACAAAATCTGGTTTTGACTGATTCCAATTCTTGTGAAAAAATGATTTTCCATAAATTCCATCCGGGTACCGACTAAGGGAAAGAGGTCGGTCCTTTAAATGAGGGAGAATCAGTGGACTTATCAACTCGTAGTATTTGATTAGATCTTTTTTTGTGAATCCCGTATGGTCTCTTGTTTTAGGCCAATAAATTTTGTTGGGATTTGAGATTTTAGCTCGTGTATTTTGTGACTGTTCCTTGTTTTTATATTTTAAATTTCCTTCTGTAGGATTATCACCTTCTATTGTGCATTCAATAGGTTTCTTGTCCTCCCTAAATCTCAAAAAGATTGGCGCCCGCATTATCCCATCTTTGGTCCATTCGTTAAACTTTACCTCTGCAACAAGTAGCGGTTTTACCCATGTGGTTTGTCTATTCATATATGGCAATTGATCAATCGGCATTGAATCGATTCTTATTTCCAGTAGCTTTGAATATACTTTGTTAAGTAACTCGAAATCAAAACCACTACCTGTGTGTCCTACGAATCTGAACTTTCTTTCTTTTGTGCAATATACTGCTAATAGTAGGGAACCAAAAAGATTAATTCTATTACCTATACCTTTAGTATAGCCAATAACTACACAATCTTGTGTTTTAATATTTTTAATCTTTAACCAATCTCTTGATCTTAGTCCTTCTCTATAAACACTCGATTTATGTTTTGCCATTATTCCTTCTAGACCAAGTTCTTTACTATGTTTAAGGATATCAATTCCTTTTTCTTCAATGTAGTCAGATATCTTAATTCTATCATTTCGTCCTAATATTTGGGATAGGATACTTCTCCGATCAAGATAACTTAATTTCTTCAAATCTTTATGCTCATGATACAAAACATCAAATGCATAGAAAGTACACGGGGTCTCCGATGAAAGTAACAGAATTTCTTTTTTACTTTCTACATTCATTCTGCATTGATGAGCCTGAAAGCTGGGAATACCGTTTTCATCAAGTACCACAATCTCACCATCGATTATTGTTGATTTACATCCTTTTAGGCACTCTCTTGCTGAAGTTACTATTTCAGGATATTTTTCTGTAATGTCGTTACCACTTCGAGACTGCAACTTAATTTTGTCATTTTCCTTAAACAAAACGGCTCTCACCCCATCCCATTTAATTTCGAAAACCCATTCGTTATCATTGAAGGCGTTATCGACGGGAGACGCCAGCATTGGCACTACTCTGGAAAAAAGTCCTCTCTTTTATTGATGTATCTGTTAGTATCTCTCATTGAATGATTATATTCTGATTTTTTAATTGAAGAAATATTATCTTTAAGTACAGAGTCGGGATGTGTAATAGTCAAATCTTCTTTTGAGGCGAAGTCATCAGTAGCTTTTATTAGTAACCATTGGTTTTGACTTCTCGTTCTAATTAAGGTGAATCCACCTCTTAACTTTTTTCCTTCCAGTTTTAATGAGATCTTCCCATTTTGAAGCTGTTTTGAGAGACCATCCTTGGTTCCATAGGTACCAATATTCCATACTATTACCGTACCAGCACCATAGTTACCAGGAGGAATAACTCCTTCAAAATTCAAGTAATCTAAAGGGTGGTCCTCTACCTTAATTGCTAAACGTTTTTGCTTGGATCCATCGATGGTCCTTTGGGCACCGCCCACGAAATAAGTACTCCAGATTCAGATTCTATTCTAAAGTCATAATGCAATCTTGAGGCATCATGTTTTTGAACAACGAATGATTTTAATTTCTTATTTTTAGACCTACGATTTAACTTGCCCTTTGGCTCGTGAGTTTTGGTAAAGTCCCTTTTCTTGTCATACTTTGCAAGGGATAATTCTAATTCTGCCATATTCAATCGTTAATATTTACAATTGTATCTTAATGACATACAATTCGAGTTCAATATTCATTCCTATATATTTATTGGACTACAAACTATAAATTGAATTATCAAAGAATTTCTTGCCTATTATGACAGAAGTGAATATAGAGAAACGAAATGACATTGCTAATGTCATCCTGAAGATTAACATTGGTGAATAAGAAATATTATGACTCGAGCTGTGGTGTTACTGGTTATTAGAATGTGCGTTACTGTAGGTATTAGCACCCTTAGGCGTAGAAATTAGGAGAACTGGTTTTGGTTTTGAAGATAGTCCAAAATTACGGTGAAAAGAAGTTCGTTACATGCAAAGTAGTGCTTCTTACACATACAGTGGAACATTAAGAGGAAAACATCGAAGTGACAAATAAGAGCAGCTTTATGGGTAGCAAGTAGTGGTCACATTAACTATCAGGCGTTAACTTTTCCTGGATAGAACAAATGGGATATTAGTCGATGATAACAAGTATTGCAGACAAACAAATCTAAAAACGGATTTAAAGAATGGATATGTTTTCTACAATAGTCACACTTTATACTTTCCAATGTATATATATGATCAAAATAGCTTAAATAGTTTTTATTATCATCTTAGGCAACTTTTTTCTAATTTAATCTTCTATAAAATGTATCCAGTAAAACCCTAAAATTATGTGCGCTAAAATTACTGTTCTCATTTTCTTTCAAAGTCCCTGTAATAAGTGAAAGCTTAGAAGTTAATTGGCTAATTCTTGGATGAAAATTCTTTTAGCATAAAACTAATGGAAACAATTAAAGGGATCGCCTCTTTCTCGATACCTAGTATGAAGAGTAGCAAAAGATCCTTGATGGTTTATACCTGTATTTGTACGGCAGCCTTATTGCTAATGATAATTGAATCACAAACTGCTGTTGCTATAGATACGCCGTTATCAAATATGAGTGGGACTAACTATGGTTTTCAACTCGAATCGAATGTTACTAATAGTACATCTTCGGATCAAATAGCTTATAGGAATCCACAATATGGAATATTTCTGTTGTTCCCGTCAAACTGGACATTCTCAACTAGTGGATTACCAGAGTATACTCAGATTGCTGGTTTTTATGCTCCACTACAAAATCTTTCCGATCCAATTCCAGCGAGATTTACTATCAGTGTAATGAGCTATCAACAAAATGTATCTCTCAAGGACTTTACTAATGTTACACTTTCCTCTCTCAATCAAACGAACCAAATTAAGATCTCAAGTTCAGGTCCTACTGCTCTTGCGGGACGTCCTGCGTACCAGGTAGTATTCTCAACATTACCGAATATGGGAAATCCTGTTTCATTTGAGATTATGCATTCATGGACAGCAGTAGACAATAAGATTTATGTTTTTCAGTACAGTGTGGAGAGCTCAAAATTTGATACCTATTTACCTACGGTTAAACAAGTTTTAGACTCATTAAGAATAAATGGAGTAGGATAGCTCTTTTCTTTTAGAGTAAAATGAAATAATATGATTAGCTATTACTTTGGAGTGGTAAACAATCGTAAAACGTTTGGTCAGGATAAGCCGTGCATAATATGAGTGTTACAGTGGCAATTAACTATTAAATTATATAAGTGATAGTTATAGAAGACTGATGAGAGCCAAAAATAAAAGAATAATTCTTCCACTAGTTCTGGTCACAAGTGGTGTTGCAATCACTTATTATTATGTTCAAAATACAAAGACGTATCCTCCAGATATTATGACAATGTCGGACAAATTTGGTATATTGAAAATATATCCTATAAAACCTGGAGGAAGAGAATGGTTCATTAATATGAATAATCCTACTAAAGACCCAGGGTTCAAGGTTGGCTCAAATTGAGATTTATAGTTTATAAATATGATACTCGAAGCAAACGTTATCCTAATCGTTATATTTAATGTGCCACTTACTATAGTATGTCAGAAAACATTGATACTAAAAAATCGACTTGTTTATTATGTGATAGTGAAGTTGACCCTAAATCTGAAATCCGGATTTGTTCTACCTGTGCCATAGTAGCAATGTCGGACGAAGATTTTCAAAAACAATATTATATTTCTTTTCTTGAAGATGTTAATCTTAAACCTATAACTGAAATAGAGAGAAGAAGGATTCTAGATTTGTATATTCCTGCACGAGAAGAACATCCTATAGAGAATATTGATAGAAAAAAAGGAAATAAATGAAGTTATCTTGAAAATATTCTCTCATTGATGCTTCTAGAATTGTAGTATTTGAAGGATAATAAAGAATCCTTTAATAGTCCATCACTTCTAGTATTTTGGATAAACATGAATAAAGACAAAGTAAGCATAATAACTTGTCTTTTAATATTTGTTGTAGCAGTTGGAGGATTGGTTTTCGTAAATAATACTCACGTAAATAAAATAGCATTTGCGGTTGGGAAGAAAAGCAAGTTCAATGAAGATGATTTCATGATTAAAGATTTTGGTATTGGAGATGACGGAAATCCATTCCTAGCCGTAGAAGGCACAGCCGGGGGAACAATACCACAAAAGGAGAATGTCGGGTACGCGTATGTATTTGTAACAGATAACGGCACTTACGCCGTATCGTCAGATTGGATGTATTCTCAGTGGCATACACACGGATTAACGCTTGATCAAAATAACTGTGTACAATCAATGAATATGAAGGGAGGGGCTGAAGTTGGCAACATGGTTAAAGTTACGAAGATAGGTGCGACTAAAGTTCACAAAGTCATGACCGCCGAATTTACTATCAATGACTCTGACGGATCAATTTGTGCGACCAAAATATTTGATTCTGTTCCATAAATTACTTGAATTTTCTAACTACGGTTTTGTAGCTACCCGTATTCTTTTGCGAATCTTTATGCGACAAGATAAAAGTTTATTCATATATAAGGAGTATAGAAGATTTAAGTGAATGACTTTTTTGCTAGATTTACAATGCTAATTCCAATACTTTCTATTCTTACGGCATTGATTGACATTGCATTAGTTGCTGCATTGCAAAAGGTTGATACGAAACCAATGAACCCTCTCACTGATTCTACTTTTAAGTACACCGATACTATTTATAGTATTAGTTAGATAAAGCAGTGGATTTAAGAGCATACGAAGAATTGCATGTATAGACTATTTTTCCGGTGACCGTCACTCTTCCCAGTGACTCGTGAGCTCTGAGGAACTTGAATAGCTAGTTGAGTCGTGTCTCATCTACAGTTTCCTCCCTCCAATTACCTCTCGTATTACAAATACGACAAAGCCGTCGAGCCATGTAACGTTCCATAGTCTCGCCAAATTTTGGGCTGAGAACCTCTCTATTGCCGCATGAGCATCTCATGTACTTGGTCAACGTAATAGTAAGACAGTGATCACTATTAATGATTATAAATTAAAAACAGGTGGGCCAATCGTAGATGCTAACGGTACCTTACCTTCATGTTGACCCACCAGGAACTAAGCGTTGTTACGGGTTTATGCATAACAATGGTCAACAAATAATATAATGGTTTAACTTAACGCAAGGCCGCCTTCCCTTTTCATATGAATAGAATATTCAGATTGATTATTTTATGTATAAATAATTACTTTTTTTATCATACGCAAGATCAGCCATTGTTAAAACCGTAAAATTGCCGTCATGTAAATATTTCATCTCCGTATTAAATAGATCCAAGTCAGTGTTCTAATCAGCGCCTTGATCGCCTGCTCTGTGATATATGATTATGGGAATTGCCATTATTGTTCCGTTTTTATTATAATTGGATTGGCTATTTACTACTTGGATGAATCTGTCTAACAATGCAGGATCATCATATGAATTTACTCTTCGTGATAAGTCGTGACTCCAGCCTCTTATGGAATATTTGTTAGCGTAATTGAGTTTACCATTTTTGGTATATGTTCTGCAGTCAGTCTGATTCGATTTATCCTTCCATCCATCGCAGTGTAGAAAAGTAAGTGGACTGCTCGCCGTTCTAGCCAACTCATAATACTTGGATACTATGTTTACTATAGTTTTGTTGTCCCATCCCTTATCAAACGGATATGCAAAACTTGTTGCGTTAATTCCATGTTCCTGAAGACATTCCTTTGACATACCTATCTGGTATTCTAGGCTCTTTATTGATGAATCACTAAGATTATCATGATTCATTGTATGGGATCCTACGTCGTGCCCTTCTTTGTATAAACTCTCTAACTGAGTCCAATTCATAAATCCCTTTTTATTGTCTAAATAACTACAAACAACATAAAATGTGGCCTTAAATCCATACTTATCAAGTATGGGTTTGGCTTGAGTAAATTGGCTCTTGCGATTATCATCAAAGTTCAAAATCACTACTTTATTATTAGTTCGATTAATCGTGACCGATTCGCCATATGTAACTCCAAACTGTCCATCTAAAAGAATTACAAAAATTCCTACTACCAAAATACCAAATATGATAATAAGGTTTCCGTTACTATACAATTGGCTACTGTCAAAAGGTTCTTCATCCATAATTTATAGATACGGACTTCATTTCTGCAAAAATTCTAGTAAACCTAGTAAAAATAATAAAAGTTTCTTTTTTATTCGTAATTATTCTAAGCGAATCAAAATAGTTCGTTTGTGAATCAAATTCAACACAAATTTTAGTCCTAAACATGCAAGATTAGAAGATTAATCTATCGATATAAGAATCAAAATCAAATACCAAAATCACATTAGTATCTGAGCGATTTTTATCTAAATACCATCTACCATAATTGTCGATCATTTGATTGTCTTTGGATAAGCTTACAACAATATGGTTGATGTTTGTATGCTTTTTGATTGAAAAATATCACTTTAGAGAATCTAAAATGATAAGACATATGATTCAATAATTTTAATAATCTCATCAGTCAATGCGGTATTCTATACAAATATCTATATAGTTCAGATAATATCAGAAGAAAAGTAATCAACATAAATTAAAATCTAAAAAATTTTGGGTAATCGGCTATACATGTCTGCACAAAGGTCATCATATTCTAAGAGATTCGCAAAGGATCGATTTATTTACGTTAGTTTTGAGCTTTCTTTGATGAACAAGAATCGATCAATGCAGACAATACTATTGTTAGGAACAATCCTTGCAGTTGCGATGGTTGGTATTGCCAGCAGTAACGCACGGGTATATGCTGGTAACGGGGGCTATGATACAGGCGACGATCATATAAACTGGAAAAAATTCAAAAAATCAAATACTTATCAAGATGCAGACAAAGATACAAAAAAATGTTTTGAAAATGCTCATGATAGAGGAGGTAACTTAGCTGGCTATGGAGTGAAGAACTGTGAAGAAGATTCCGGGTACGGAAAAGATGGTAATGGCGATAAAAATAACGACTATGGCGACAAGAACAAAGATAGTAGCGACAAAAATAACGACTATGGCGACAAGAACAAAGATAGTAGCGACAAGAACAAAGATAGTAGCGACAAGAACAAAGATAGTGGCGACAAGAACAAAGATAGTGGCGACAAGAACAAAGATAGTAGCGACAGTTGCGACAGTGGCAAAAGTGGCGGCAGTGGCAAAAGTGGC
>Ga0209470_1002780_pt1 | contig 12259 bp, 15 predicted proteins | sample GraSoiAngelo_125_FD_185882 | JGI IMG/M metagenome (GOLD analysis project Ga0209470, IMG submission 185882) | Grasslands soil microbial communities from the Angelo Coastal Reserve, California, USA - 14_0927_05_40cm (SPAdes) (version 2) | ecosystem: Environmental > Terrestrial > Soil > Grasslands ... | reverse complement strand
CCTACAAACGCATCTCCTCGATCGCCTCCGAAGAAGACAAGCAGGACGTGCGCAAGGAGCTCGAAGACCGCTTCGGCACTCCGCCTTCCTCTGTAGAAAACCTTTTGGAGTACGCCGCCCTCAAATCCATGTGTGAGCGCTTGCGAATTTCCGCCATCGAACGCCAGGGGACCCGCATCGCCGTCCGCTTCCATCCCGAGACAACCCTGGACCCGGCCAAACTGGTCTCCGTGGTACGCTCTCGTACAGGCATTAAGCTCGATCCCAGTGGCGTGCTCTGGATGGAAGTCAAGCGGGGCGAATCCATCCCCGCGGCTTTGAGAAACGTATTGCTCGGCCTTCAGGGGCAGGGCTAAACTTTGGACGTGAGGGAATTGATGCGAAAACTAGTTGTTATCGCGTTCTGCGCCGCCATGCCGCTCGCGGCACAGGATCAGCCGCAGGGTTCTCAGCCGAAGCCGGTGCCCGCGCCCACTCTTGAAAAGCCGGGGATGGCCGCCCCCGAGGCAAAATCCGAAAAGCCCGCAAAGCCCGCCGCTCCGAAACCCGTTAATCCCGATGCCGGAAAGACCGTCGAGGAGATCATCGCCCGCGTCAACAATGAAATCATTACGCGCTCGGAGTACGACAAGGCGCGCCAGACTGCCGTGGAAGAAGCCAAGTCCGAATGCCAGAACCGCTGCACTCCGGACCAATTGCAGACCGACATCGAAGATCGCCAGAAACACGCTCTCCGCGACCTCGTCGATCAGTCCCTCCTGGTCCAGCGTGCCAAGGACATGGGTGTGAACGTCGAGCCGGAGCTCATTAAGCGGCTCGATGCCATTCGCACCGACAACAAACTGGCCAGCATGGAAGAGCTAGAAAAGGCCGTCTCCGGCCAGGGCATGAACTGGGAGGATTTCAAGAACAACATTCGCAACACTCTGCTGACGCAGCGCGTGATCAGCAGCGAAGTCGGTTCGCACGTCACCATCAGCGACGAAGAAGTGTCGAAGTATTACGAAGCGCACAAGGGTGAGTTCGTGCGTCCCGAGCAAGTGGCGCTGCGCGAGATTGTGGTCAGCACGGAAGGGAAGAAGCCGGAAGAACTCCCTGACCTGAAGAAAAAAGCGGAAACTGCTCTCAAGCGCGTCCAGGACGGCGAGGACTTCGGCGAAATCGCCAAGCGCCTTTCCGATGGCAGCACCAAGAGCCAGGGCGGTTTTCTCGGCATCTACAAGCGCGGCGAACTTTCCAAGGAACTCGAAGACAAAGTCTTCCAGATGAAGCGCAATCAACTGACCGAGGTCATGGAAACCAAGCAGGGCTACTTGGTTCTGCAAGTCCTGGAGCACTACGACGAAGGCGAACAATCCCTCGCCAAAGTCAAAAATGAAATCATGGACAAGCTCTACAGCGCGCGTATGGAACCCGCCATGCGCGAATATCTCAAGACTCTTCGCGAGCAGAGCTACGTGGTGATCAAACCCGGCTATCAGGACATCGCCGGCGGCGGAGGCTCCGAGATTCAGGAAGTCAGCGCTACGCCCGAAGTGACCAAGAGCAAGAAGGGCCACAAGAAGTTCTTGCTCTTCGGCAAACGCTCCGGCTCGGCGTCATCCTTCAAATGAAAACGCCTTTCGTCACCGATCTCAACACCGAACAATCCATCACTACGTTTTTCCTTGTTCATGAAAAAGAGATTCGCAACACTCGCGAAGGCAAGCCCTATCTGCGCCTCGAGCTTGGCGATCGCAGCGGCACCATCGAAGCGCGTATGTGGGATCAATTCGACGTCGTGGCCAAGGACATCAGTCGCGACGATTTCGTCAAGGTGAACGCCCGCGTCGAAATCTACCGCAACAGGCCGCAGCTTGCGCTCCTGCAGCTTCGTCTTGCCAAGCCCGAGGAGATCGACCTCGCCGACTTTCTCCCGCACACCAAGGAAAATGTCGAAAAGCTCTTCGCGCAGCTCCAGGAATTCGCCGCCTCCATCTCCAATCCCTGGCTGAACAAACTCGTGACCGGAATTATTTCTGATCCGGCAATCGCACCGAAGTACAAGCGCGCTCCCGCCGCCAAAGTGATGCACCACGCCTATCTCGGCGGCCTCATCGAGCACGTCCTAAGTTTGTGCGGCCTCGCGAAGCAAGCCGCCGCGCATTATCCCGAGCTCGATGTCAATCTTCTTCTGACTGCTGCGATTCTGCACGACGTCGGCAAGCTCGACGAACTTTGTTACGACCGCGCTATCGGCTACACCGTCGAAGGCCAGCTCCTCGGCCACATCCTGATGGAGTTCGAAACCGTCTCCAAAGCCATGGACGCCATCGAAGGTTTCCCCGCAAATTTGAAGACTGTCGTTCAACATCTCCTTATCAGCCATCATGGCCAGTACGAATTCGGCTCGCCCAAACTCCCCATGATTCGCGAAGCCCTGGTCTTCCACTATCTCGATGACCTCGATTCCAAGCTCGCCGCCGCCCGCGCCGCCTTGGCGCTCGATTCCGGCGAGCCCGAATGGTCCGCCTACTCCGGCGCCCTCGGCCGCAAATTCCTCCGCCTCGACCAATTCTTGAAGTCCACTGGTGCCAAAGCGGAAGAAAACGTGCCCAACCCAAAGCTGTTTCAGTGATGACGATTGGCGGCCAACGGGATGCTCTTCGAATTCGTGGATTTCGCTAACGCCCGTCTTGCGGCTGCGCTTGCGGGTTTCCGGTTACCGAGCGGGATCTTCTGGCTGTATTTCTCTGGATCCCTGCTGCTGGTCGCCGGCCTGGTAAAGATCCTCAAAGACGAGCTACCGCAAACGCACGGGCTCGATAAGATCATGCCGTTCGGGCGATTGTTTCTGGCGATTCCGCTGGCCGTGTTCGGAACGGAGCATTTTACCAATACGGCGGATATCGCGAACATCGTTCCGCGCTGGATTCCGGCGCAGGCGTTTTGGGTCTCCTTCGTGGGAGTCGCTCTGATCGCCGCAGCCCTGAGCATCACCGTCCAGATCCAGTCGCCGTTGGCGGCAACGCTTTTGGGCGCCATGTTTTTTTTCATTCGTACTCTTGATCGACATACCCGGCCTCCTGGCACACCCCAGCAATCGGCTTTTTTGGACCCTCACGCTGCGGGAGATTGCCTTCAGCGGCGGCGCTTTTGCTTATGCGGGATCTCCTGGGAGGAGCGGGCGCACAAGCGGCGTGCCCGGGCTTGTAACCGTCGGACGATTTTTCGTCGCCATACCCGCAGTGTTCTATGGCGTCGAACATTTTCTGCATCCAGAGTTTGCTCCAGGAGTTCCGCTGCAAGAAATCATCCCGGTGTGGGTTCCCGGACGCGAGCCGTGGGCTTATCTAGGGGGCACGGTGCTGGTCGCCGCCGGGGTAGCCCTCATCGTCAACAAGAAAGCGCGGCTGGCGGGCAACCTGTTTGGGCATAATGATTCTGCTTCTCGTGTTGTTTGTTTACCTGCCTATTCTAGTGGCGAGTCCCACCGACCTTGTCTCGTTGAACTATTTCGCAGACACCCTGCTGTTTAGCGGAGCGGTGCTGGTTTTGGCCAATGCCCTGAGGGAACGGACTGCAGCGGGCTAACGGGTGGGTGGACTTGGTCAGTGCAAGCTGGACCGCAGGGTTGAAGCGTGGGCGAAAAGCGTCTCTTGACAATGCCTTCGTTCTTATCGAGCGTCACCCGGCACTATCTTAAACTCATTTTCGGCGTCCCGCGCTACCATCATCCTTCGTGAGGTTGCCGCAGGAGGTGCACATGCCAGCGCGAAACGATGCTCTAAAAGACCGCCTTTCCCGTTATCGCGAAATCCAAATCAGTGTGACTGGCAGGAATTCAGGACGCACGATTTCCATCCCGGTGTGGTTCGTATTGGAAGGCGATCAGCTTTACCTGCTGCCGGTGCAGGGTTCGGATACACAGTGGTACAAGAACATACTGAAGAGCCCGTCGTTTCAGATCGATGCGCACGGCGCGGTGGTGAAACTTCAGGCCGTTCCTATTACGGATGCCACAGAGGTCTCGTCCGTGGTTAAGAAATTCGGCGACAAGTACGGAGCCAATGATATGAAGAAGTACTATACAAAGTTCGACGTTGCCGTTCTCGCCCAATTGCCCTGACCGTCAGCTTTTGTAGGGCGCAGCACTGCTGCGCCCTTTGGTACGTCCCGCTGACAGCCTACCGCGCCGCCCTCGGCCAATTCTTGAAGTCCACTAGTGCCAAAGCGGGAGAAAACGTGCCCAATCCAAAGCTGCTTCAATCCGACACTGGGTAACGAGTGTTCCAAATTGCACAGTTCTGAGAAATGTCTTTTAGTAGCATGCCTAAGTCTGAGATTCCGGCCTATGACCCCAGAACTGCAACGCGCCCTCAAACGACACACGCAGTGGTTCGGCTCCTTCAAGGCATCCGGCGAACTGAAGAAAATACAGGTGTGGCTCATTGTGAATGGCGGACAGATCGAATTCCTCACTCCGGGGAATTCTTACAAGGTGAAGCGAGCACGAAGGAATCCGCGTGTCACGTGTTATGTGGGGAGCGAGGACGGTCCCGCGATTTCGGGTACTGCCCAAATCATTACCGACCGAAGTGAAGTGGCGCGGGTTTACCGAGGCTATTGGAAGACCCACCCGTTGCCGATGGCGATCATGATCGGACTTCGACTCTGGATCGAGATGCTGTTGAATAAGCGCGTGGTCGTCCGAGTCCGGCCGGACGAACCGAACCCCCTGGCGGGATTGACCGATCCGGCAACCTGAATTTAGAAACCCGCACCCTGAAAACGAAGCTGTGAAGAAACCCATCGTGCTCTCAGCAAAAGAGTCAGCGCGCGTGTTTTTGTGGATCGCTTTGGCCCATCTCGGTGGGGTTGTTTTTCCGCTCTTTTCAGCTTGCGGCGGCTTCTAGTTTCCTCAAGCGGATCCAGTGCTGCAAGTTATAGGTGAGACCGGCCCACAGCATTTCCATGTGTACCTTCACCAACCCTCGGACGCGAAACTGTCGCAGCCCCAGCTTGCTTTTGATCCACGCGTGGCAGAATTCCACGACCCTTCCACGACTGACCACAACTTGTCCGATAAGCGCTGCGTTATACGTCCAAGTGGGGAGCAACAACTCGCGTCCAAGGAGAAGATGTTGCTCGAATGCTGGTATTCTTGTGCTCATGGTTGAGCTTGCCTTGGAACGCCACGTGTTTGCTCAGCGGGGAAAGCGGCTGGAGTATTTCACCATCGCCTGGAACAGCCTCGAAGGGATCGTTGCAGTTGTGGCGGGAACATTTGCCGGCAGCATCTCCCTTGTCGGTTTTGGCGTGGACAGCTTCATCGAAGTTACGTCGGGAGCTGCGCTGCTGTGGCGTATGTCCGTTGACGCGGAGGAACATCGCCGAGAGCGAATCGAGCGAATAACGCTTAGGATCGTAGGTGCATGTTTCCTCTCGCTGGCGGCTTACGTAGGTTATGAAGCTGTAAGCAACTTGATAGACAAAAAGGCTCCCGAACATAGCCTTCCTGGAATCATCCTTGCCTGCGTTTCGCTCGTCGTCATGCCCCTGCTTTCTCGTGCGAAACGCCGCGTGGGAGCGCAGCTGAAGAGCGCGGCGATGAATGCAGATGCCAAGCAGACCGAGTTTTGTACCTATCTATCGGCCATTCTGCTCGGTGGCTTGCTTCTCAATGCCGTCTCTGACCTGTGGTGGGCAGACCCCGCGGCTGCCCTGGTCATGGTTCCAGTCATTGGGAAAGAAGGGGTGGACGGGCTGCGCGGCAACACCTGTTGCGAGTGAAAATGACTGGCAGCCACTGACAGAAGGGATGACACTCGCCGGGTGCCCCTCGCCGTGCCGCGAGCTTACGGCACATTCTTCGTTTTGCAAGAATGAATTTCAGAGGGTTTTTTCACAGGTTCATTTCGCGTGTGGGGATTTTGACTTTTCCGACCTGACTGAAGACTGGCGCCGCGTCCGTCGACGCAGCGCGGGTTTTGCGCGTTTTTTGCATCCCGGTCGGTTCTACCGGGGCGTCCCCACAAACGACGCGCAGAAAACAAAATCGCGCCCTCCGCCTTTTTACACAAGCACCTTGACGTTGCCAAGGCTGGGACTTCCGCTGTCCCTGTCCGCTGTACCCCGATGATAATGTCCCCTTTTCTCCACGATAGAAATGTCCCCCTAATGAGAGATCGGCGCGGATATTCAAGATCTCTCGACTCCGGGCGCGAATACCTTCGAGAACAACCGCTGTCTAACCTACGCGGGTTCGGTGCAGCCGTCCCCTTGCCCAAGCATCTCGAAGCGTGACGATGAGGAAGAAAGGCAAGAACGGGACATCGCAGGTTTCTCCCGTAAGCGTCTAACCTATCCGCAAGCGCGCTTGATCAATGCTGCCTTCCACCCGAGCGATCGTCTTCCCAAGGCTGCCGGTTCCGAAACTCCCCGCCAGACCGCTTCGTCCGATTCCCTCACTGTCACCGGCAAGGTGGTCGATGCTGCATGTTTCATGTTGCATGCTTCCGCGGCCACAGCCGCATCTCACAAAGACTGTGGAGCGGCCTGCTTGGTGCGCGGTGTGCCTCTCGCAATCGCCACGGACAATGGCATTCTGTACTTTCCCGCGGATGGCAATCAGCGGCTCAAGAGTCTCCTGAATGCTCGCGTCCGCGCCTCCGGTACTGTCATGGAGAAACACGACCCGATGGAACTGAAAATGCCGGTCGGCGACAAAAATCAAATGGTGGTCCGCGTCGAAGGGGGTTATAAGCAGATCACCATACAAACGCTCGAGAAGATTCCGGCGAAACGTCTACCATCGTGATCCTCGTGATGCATGGGCGGGTAGCCGCGCCTTAATTCCGAAAAACGCTTTTGGGCGGAGCTTTTCCCTTGTCCGCTTGCAGCTCGAGCCAGGTTGCGGTAGGAATCAGCGGCCCGTGCTCGACGCCATTCAGCTTTTCAGGGCGAATCTCCTCGGGCGGCCGCACCTCCACCACGTGCCCCGTTTTGCTGCGTTGAACCAAACGCAAAGCGCCTTGGGCCACGAGTCGGCGCACCGCACCGCGCACCGGTCCCGCGGATAGCCGGATATGGCGCGCCAGCCATCGAATCGAAAAGCGCAGGCAGAGTTTTCCTTCCAGCCGGCTGTGCCGCAGGAGATGAGAATAGATGGCGCGGTCGATCACCGACAGGCGCGGCACGAGCAGGTCTTCCAATTGTGTCCAGACAACTTCGGCGTTCGGTTTTTTGTTCTTCATTTTTGGATCCAAAGTTGGGATTCGAGGAGTTGAAAGTCGAAAGTTGAAAGGAAAAAGAACACAGAGAACACAGGGCCGGAGCACGGAGGTCACAGAGAAAGAAGGTGACCAGAGATGTCACGGGAAAATGGGGCTCAAAATGAAAAACGGTGAAATCGCGTCCAGCCGTATATTAACCCTAGAGTTATTATTACACAGTATTCATGATTTGCAAACACGATTTTCGAGCAATTCTATTTGGCTGGACGAGGGAACACTGGTCGCGCATCGTCTTGCTACACTATACGCACCAGCCTAAACTGAGATAGATGATTCCGGCGAGCTTGCAAATTCGCGACCGCACCATCCGTCCCGCCGCGGTTCTCGCTCCTATGGCTGGCGTGACGGACACGCTCTTCCGCCGCGTCATTCGCGGGCTCGGCGGCTGCGGCTTGCTCATGACGGAGTTCACCAGCTCCGAAGGCATCACGCGCAGCGCCGCGAAAACTTTGCGCTATCTCTACTTCCAGGAAGACGAGCATCCCATCACCGCGCAACTTTTCGGCGCGAATCCCGCTGTCATGGCCGAAGCCGCGAAAATGGTCGAGGATCTTGGCTACGACGCCGTGGACATCAACCTCGGCTGCCCCGCCAAAAAAGTCGTCAAGTGCGGCGGCTCCGGTTTGCTCCGCGATCTTCCGCTTCTCGAAGATATTTTCAAGGCGGTCCGCTCCGCCGTGAAAATTCCGCTGACCATCAAGCTCCGCGCCGGCTGGGACGAAAATTCCATCGTTGCCGTCGACGTCGCGAAAATGGCCGAAAGCATCGGCGTGGAAGCCGTCGCCGTGCATCCCCGCACCCGCGAGCAAGGCTACACTGGCGCCGCGGACTGGAGCATCATCGCCGCCGTCAAGCAAGCTGTAAAAATTCCCGTCATTGGCAATGGCGACATCAACAAGCCGGAAGACGCCGCGCGCATGGTTCGCGAAACCGGCTGCGACGCCGTCATGATCGGCCGCGCCGCCGCCACCAACCCGTGGATTTTTTCGCAGATGCAGCAATTCGCCGAAACCGGCCGCTACGACGTCCCCACCGACGACGCCCGCTACTGTTTACTGATGGGCTACTATAGGAAAATTAATGCTGCCAGCCTGCCCGACGCCATAGGCAAAATGAAGCAGTTCGCTTGCTGGTTTACTCATGGCGTGGGGAACGGCAGCGAACTTCGTCGGATTGTACACGCGGCGCGAACGCCCGGTGAAGTCCTCGAAGGTGTGGAACGCTTTTTCGTTGGCCCTCTTACGGCCGCCGAAAAAGATGACCGCTCTGCGGTCGCCAGAAACGAGGGCCGCGTCGCTGCAAAAGTAGAGGAGGACCCAGCCCATGGTCCCGCTCGCGAGCACCACCGTTTCGAAGCAACGCTCGGAACGTAGAATTTCCGTCCGCCTGCCGCTCAAAGTCCGCGGCCGCGACGCCCACGGCTTCGCCTTCGAAGAAGATACTTCCAGCGAAAATCTCTGCCGCAACGGCGCCGCTTTCGTCACGCGTTTCGACGTCGCTATCGGCTCCGACCTCGAAATCCGCATCCCTTTATCGCAATACGGTTCGCGCCGCGCTCAGCCGGAACGGGCGGGAGGCCCTTCGAATGGAAACCGTTTCGCCGGCGCTAGAATGAACGAGACGGACTTCGCCACGCACGGCCGCGTAGTCCATGTTTGCGATTCGGAGTCCGGAAGAGAAAAACTCGTCGGCGTCCAATTTACCGGCCCGCGTTTCCAGCGCGTCTTCCGCTCCGAATCCGCCGCTTAATCACTCTTCCGTCATTCCGAGCGCAGCGAGGAATCTCTCTTCGCTTCTCTGCCCGGAGCGCGATAGATTGCCGCACTTTTTTGGTGGCGGTTTCTCACTGCCCCAGATACGTTGCCATAAACCAGCTATTCCCCCACGCATCTTTGACTCCTGCGGCGCGGTCGCTGTAGGGCGCGTTGCGCGGCGCGTCAATCGAACTGGCGCCCGCACGCAGCGCCTGCGCGTAAACCGCATCCGTGTCCGGCACGTAAATATGCAGGTGGCACGGCATCGGCTGAAATTCTCCGTGCGCCTCGTCAATTTCCAGCGTCGCGTTCCCGATTCGAATCGTTGCATGGTGCACGATGCCTTCCGGCGATTTGTGTACCCCCATCGCCTCGGCCCCGAACGCCGCCTCCAAAAATGGAATCATCTTATCCGCCTCCCGCAGGTGCAAATACGGCTGGACCGAGCGCAAACCCTCTGGCCCGGGCGTCCATCCACGAGGCTTGGCGATGTACCAATGATTGCCGAAGGGGTCTTTGACCGCGCCCCAGCGATCTCCTGAGGGATGGTCGTCGGTCGGCGCGTAGAAAGAGGTGGCGCCGCCTTGCAGCGTACGTGCGTACGCTGCATCAGGGTCGTCCACATACAGGTGAATCGCCTGCGGCGCGGCCGGGTACGCCTCGCTTCCATCGCTCACCTCGATCGCGCCGTTGCCGATCGCCACTTCCGCGTGCATGATTTTTCCGTCGGGCGTCGGCACGCGCATCCGCTCCGTAGCTTCGAACGAAGATTTCAAGAATTCGATGAACTGTGCTGCACCTCGAACGATGATGTAAGGTGTAATGGACGTCAATCCCGGCCGCAGGTAATGAATGGCTCTCGCTTGCGCTTCCCCCATTCCTGTTTTTGCTGCTGCTGTGCTTTCGCTCATCGACGCTCTCCTTTGCAAATCGGATTTCAATGCTGCTCGAAACTGTTCGCGCGGCAGGTCACGCAATTCCTGAGCCACGCGCTGCAGCGAAGCCAACTCGCGGTTCGGTTCTTTTTCCGAGCGTGGTTGCAGCGACACGAGCATCGCCTGCACCACTTCATCGAGTTGCAAAGCGAGGGAGCGCTTAGCCATGGCTGCCCTCCATCTGCGCCCGCAGATTCTGCACCGCGCGCAATTGCAATTGCTTTACAGCTCCTTCCGTCTTTCCAAGCCGCTGCGCAATTTCCTTTATGCTTCGTTGTTCCACGAATCGCTCGAGCACCACTTGCTTCTGAATCGCCGGAAGCTGCCCCACCAACCGGAACAACAGGGCGCGATGCTCAATCGCGCGCATCTCAGAGGCTTGCACATTGGGGTCGTTCGCCTGCTCCGGCGGATCGTCCGGGGCAGGGAGCTCCCGCGCGGCGCGTTTGGCGTGATCGACGATAGCGTTCGCCGCGATCCGCAGCAGCCACGCTAGGAATGGCACGCCGCGCCATTCATAAGTCGGCAGGTTGGCCAGCGCCTTGTGAAACACCTCCGACGTCACATCTTCGGCTGTGGCCCGGTCCCGCACTCGGCTTGCCGCAAACGCGTACACGCGCTCGAAATGAAGCTCGTAGAGCGCATCGAATTTTGCCGGGTCACTTTGTGCGGCCTGTACCAGCCTGGGCTCGGCGATTTGGCCAGTGCCCAGGGGCACACCTTCCTCCACGCCCTTCGCCGAAGCCTTTCGTGCCGGTCGTCGTGTGGCCATCTTGGCTCTGACAATATAACTGTCGGCTAGGAAAAAGGTCACGCGGAAGAGGAGGGTTGTTAGTTCTTAGTTTTTAGTTTTAAGTGAGTTAAAGCCGAGAGCTTGAATGGGTGAGAGCTTCGGGTGGCAGGGTTGAAGCAGGGGGTTCAAGTTGTCCGAGGGGAAGGGTCCCGGTAAATAAGCAAGGGGATGCAAAAACCACCCGCCAACATGCATTGGTGAAGCGGCAGAAATCGAGATGCCCCGCTAGACTACGCGGCTGGTGTGGCTGCCTTCGCAGCACGCCGACGCTCCCGGAACCGGCGAATGGCTTTGGTCAAGAACCATAACCCGGGAATGATCACGATCAACCAGGGAATGATGGCCGCGACGGCAGTAATGAGAGCGGCGAGGCTGTCGCCAAGGACAGAGCCGAAATCCCGCAGCGCTTCGCCGACGGACGCGAAAGAGCCGCGGCTAATCGTCCGCTGTTCGGCGTGAAAGACGATTTCGACATACACCTTTTCGGTTTCGTTGGCGAGGACCTTGCGCTGCGTGGCTTCGCTGTCGAGCTCCGCCTGAGCTTCCGCGAGTTTCTCCTGGATTTGCAGCAGGTCGGCCACGCTGACGCCGGGCTTGGTCAGCATCCTGCGCAGACTGTCGCGAAACTCAGTCTGGTTTTTGAGTTTGGCTTCGACGTCCACGACCGCCGCAGTCTTGTCTTCCGATTCCGTGGCGTGCCGCGCAATTTGTCCTTGTTTCCCAACGAAATCCAGGAATTTGTTCAGGTCTTGCGGCGCGACACGCGCCGTGATGTTCCCCGAGGGGGACAACACCGCCGTTTCATTGGTGACGCTCGAAGAGAGCACCTCGCACTGAATGGTCCCGCAAAACGCAACCACGGCTTCGATCGATTGTGCTAGCCCGGAGCCTGGCTCGACGATTTCCAGCTTGTGCCGCACGGCCACGAATCGCGACGCCGCAAGAACTGCCCCTCCGCCTCCACCAGCCCCGCTCAGTCCAAGGCGCGCTACACGGGCATAATCGGCAGAGGAAACCTGCCCACCTTCGCCCTCTGACAAGCCAGTCGCCTTCTGGTAAGTCGCAGCTTTGTGAGCGCAGCCCGCACAAAGTACTACGGCGACCCAGAAATAGCGGAAGGATTTTGGCAACACGGCGTCCTCCAGTTCAAGCTATTCTCGCACGGCAGGAATTAGAACGCTTCAAGTCCTACACCTTGCAAGCTTAGACACCGCGGGTTCCTGTGAGTTGCCGTCCCTTGCCCAAGAACAGCGCCTCGGCACGGTGCTTCCGATGCATCAACGAAAGGGTTCTAAGTGACAACGCATGGTCGCGACAGCTACGCTGCTTCGTTACGTAAGGAAGCGACAATCCATGAGGCTTAATGGACCGAACGGCAGACTTAGACTCAGCTCTCAGCTTCGTGATCGGCCGGATAGCGGAACAGGCCAAGGTGTCAGGTGAGCCACTGAGCGACGAACAACGCCTGTTGCTCAACTACCTTCCTTCCGGGCCAGCAATCTG
>Ga0209470_1002775_pt1 | contig 12275 bp, 14 predicted proteins | sample GraSoiAngelo_125_FD_185882 | JGI IMG/M metagenome (GOLD analysis project Ga0209470, IMG submission 185882) | Grasslands soil microbial communities from the Angelo Coastal Reserve, California, USA - 14_0927_05_40cm (SPAdes) (version 2) | ecosystem: Environmental > Terrestrial > Soil > Grasslands ... | reverse complement strand
CGGAGGGCTCTCCGGCGAAGTTCGCGCCCAACCGCTTCGCTTCCCGTAGAAGTTTAGCATCGCCGACCGGGCCTCGAACCAGCCTCGCACCTGTTTTCTCGGCTATCTCATCTACGACCATAGACGCGTCGAGCGGGACCACGAAGGGACCCTTTGAGCGTTTTGCGAGGAAGGCGATGTAGGATGCAAGTATTCTATCCTGCAACGGGCAACTCCCCTTCTCATCTACAATGTACATTCTGTCTGCATCACCATCAAATGCGATCCCTGCATCAAAATGAGTCTCGACTACCATGCTACCGAGAGTTTGCACGCTTTTCCGTGTGGGTTCGGAGCCTCGGCCGGGAAAACCTCCATCAGGGTACGAGTTGATGGTCGTAACCTTGTCCAGTCTTTCTCGATAGATCGCGGGAGCGAGACTTGAGGCGGCACCATTGCCTAGGTCAAGTACAATTTTCCATTTCTTCTTGAAGGCCACCCGGGCAAGCAGTTCCTTGTACTCTCTTGGGTCCGCAGGCTCAAGGCTAGAAGCCCTGCCATCGTAAGGAAGCTTTTTCGGATTTTTCAAGCTCAGTCTCGTTTCGTCGTCGAGAGCCTCCCCGGACTTGTTGAACACTTTGAACCCGTTATACTCTGGCGGATTGTGGCTAGCTGTGATCATTACTCCAGCTGATCGTCCCAGAGACTTTGTCTGGTAAGCGAGTGCTGGTGTCGGAATCAAGCCGTAGTCTAGAACTTTCGCTCTGTTTTCAAGCGCAGCCGCAAGAAATGACGCTTTTAGAACTGGGCCGGAGTATCGCGGATCGTTTCCAAGTGCCAGCTTTTCTCCCATGATCCTTGGGATGAGTTTGCCTAGCTCGAAGGCAACTGATGAATTTACTGTTTCAGGATATTTGCCCCGGATACCAGAACTGCCGAACTGCAGGTTCAAAAGCGGGCAGCGCTACGCTGCTGGCTCGGGAGCAACCGCGACGATTTCAGGCGAAGTTTCGACGACTTCCTTGGGGACCTTTCCCTTGGGCATTGCATCTTCTAGGCTCAATGGCATGGAGAGCAGTTTTGATTTGCGCACACCGATATGACGCAACGGGCAAACTTTCTTGGCTTCGTTGTAGACGTCTGATCCCATTTTTCCGAGGACCATTTCGTGGCAGAGTTGCGAGTAGGTGAGTTTGGATGCTTTTTCGGCGACGATCTTGCCCATGACCTGTCGTATCCCATGTTCCTGGGAGCCGTTTATCCTGCCGTGGCTGAATCCTACGATGTAGACTCGTGTGAGATAGCTGTCAACTGTTCGACCGGTGAAAATCCCGTCGATACGAGTACTTCCTCGCCTGACAAGGCTTCTGAGATAGTCAGTAGAGTATTCGTGGCTCTTGAGGATTGTATCCGCTCGATCACCTGTAATCGAAGTTACGAGGAAGTATAGTTTGATGGACTGGTGGGAGAAGTCATTGGTAATATCATACAGCGTCGTTTCTACGACTCGGCCGATAAGCTTCTTCGGATCCTCGCAAGGTATTCCAGCAACGTTCTGTTCCCCAAAGTAGGCGGGGGTGTATACGGAGTACCATTCCTTGGTTCTCCACTTGTCCCGCACTTTCTTGGTGGTCTTTGACACAGTCTCTATTCCATTAGTTTGATACTTTTTCTAGCGTCTCCTTTGCTGCTTGAAGACAGCGGAGGAGGTCGTCCACGGTGGATATGAATGTTTCAATCTTTCCACCGAATTCGAGACTGAAAGATGCGGTCCGGTCCAGTGCTTTTCCCCTCACCTTGAGACCTTTCATGTTCAAGTTATCCGGTTGGACCGATGCTACAAGCGACCTGGACGTTGCCCTGTTCGGTGTCGAGATTTTGATCTGCGCTCTTATCATTTGATTGTCGACTCGACGGTCCTTTCAAACTGGGTGAGAAACGGTTCTAAGTTCTGACGTTGTACGGTAGCGCCTGCTGCTATCGCATGGCCGCCTCCATATCCACCGTACTTGGGCGACAAGTCCTGAAGAATCTTCCCGAGATTCAGTCCTTTCTCGATCAGCTGATCGGTTCCGCGTGCGGAGACTTTTGATTCGCCCTCTTTTGTCGCGGTTACCACTAAGGTTACTTTTGATCCGCCGAAAAGGTTCGAGGAGGAAAGGATGGAAGAGACAGCTCCGGTCATGTTTTCATCGATCACCCCTTCTCCCCTGACAATTACCAAGTGTCCCTTCTGAACCAGCGACTTTGGATCAGAGGTGATCCAGTTCATGTATTTCGACAGGAATTTTCGGTATTCTGAGTAGACCTCTTGGGCTTCCTCAAAGGATGCCCCACGGTCGCCCAAGCCCAAGGCTACCCCAAGGCCTGGCTTGCCCATGCGGCCGCAAGCGTTCAGGAGAGACCCGTATTCCCGGGCGTCCCGGAGCGGGGTTGAAGGTTCTTCTTTGCTCAGCGTGTACACGGACCCTATCAGTTCAAGGGCGACTTCTCCACTGAGCTTCAGCGAGATCATATGTCGAATGATCTTGTCGACAAGTCGTTTCTTCTCTTCAAGCGAGAGATCAGAGATAGTCCTCCAACGATCATCCACCTTCGTGGGTAGGTTCACAGAGTCAAGCAACGCTAGACAGCGATCTTCCTCGCCGCTCAGTCCCGGCAGGAACGGGGTTGTGGTTGATGCGATCGCCCTGTGGATTGGCCTGGTTTGTCTTCCAAACAGGACCAGGTCCTGCGTGACCTCGACCAGTTTAGCTTTGACCGCGTCATCAAGAATCTCCGTGTTGAGCCCGATTAGAGATCTCTTGGGACCCTTATCCTGCTGGTCACCAAGACATCCCACTATGGCGAGTGCGGACAGGTCCACGTTCTTCGGATCGATCGCCTTTGCGAGAAGATAGGCTGTTCCCGCTCCGCTGATCTCTTCAGAGCCGTTGAAACCCAACAGATGGGTGTTAAAGTGATGTAGATTCGGCGGAGCCTCGCCCAGTACCTGGTGATGGTCGGCAATAACGATCTCTCGATTCTTGAGCCCCTTGGATACAATGTCGAGATAACCGCTGCCAATGTCAGAGAACACGATGAAGTCAGCGTCAATCGCTCCGATCTCATCAATCGTTCTCTCGCTGAGATTCTCGACAATTCGCAGATGAACAATCGTATTGAGACGTTTCACCGCCTCAAACGCTATTGCACCAGCGGTTAGACCGTCGGCGTCGAAATGCGTTACCGTCAGAATCGTTGATTCTTTAGAAGCCGCTTCTCTAATTACCGATGCGGTGTCGTCGGCGGTTCGCTGAAGTTCCAGTCTCCGCTCGTTGAGGCTAGTCGAGTGAGGCTGCAACTGGCTTGTATACCCAATCCTTAGGAATTCTCCCAATCTTTCGATAATAGCTTACAAGCCGATGAATCTTCGACTCGATCAACGCCAAGTCCCTCTTGTTCGGGTAGTCTTTCCGATTCTTCTCAAGGTGCCTAGTCGCACTCGTCGCCTTTCTCAACAAATTCTCAAGATCCTCAGGAAGCTTCGTACGACCCTCTTCTGGAATAATCTTCTCAAGACGTCGACCGGCAACCTGCGAAACCAACGGAATGCCATACCTGTCACGGAGAATCTGCCCGATAAGGCTGGGCGTGTTTCCCTCCTTGGACAGTTTCAGAACAAGGGCATCTACCTCTTCAGGCTCGTACTTGAACCAGGCAGGAGGACGTCTGCTAACAGGTCTTGTCGATCCTGAACTTCCTCTCTTACCTGAATAGAGCCTTGCCAAACTATTGATCCCTTGATTACACCGCGGACCCCGGCTGGGCGTTATTTAAGTCGAACTGGAGGAACACTCTTCGACATCAACAACCCTCGCTGACGCTTCGGATAAATTACCTGTGAACCCAGCCTGGATAGAGCAGCTCTCAATTTGCGGTCAACGGTTGCGACTGCTAATGGCTCATTCTTGGCTAATGAGAAAGAGAGTATGGCAGCGTCTGTATCCGACGTCTCAATTCCAGATGTCAAGATCGAGTATCTTCTCGATTTCAAAAGCTCAAGAGAAGCATTGGCAAGACCACCGGTTTTGGAGGATCGAGTTCTTCCGAGGCGCTGGAGCTCGCGTTCTACCATGTCAAGGGTGGCGACTCGAACTGGACCTTTTATGAGGTCTCGTAGCTCTTCGTCAATGTCTCTTCTCTGCTCTAGCATTATCAGAAGGAAGCTAGTATCGAGAAGGACGGTGAGAGGATGGCTTGTTTTCAATGGATCTCTTCCAGCTCTATTGTGGGAAAGCCTTGACGAGCGGAACTCTACATGCCAACATATTCATAGGTAGATCGCTCGCCTCTGCGTTTTCTGGATAAGCCCAAAAGTGAGTCCCGAGATAGGATTCCACAGGACAACTCTTAGGGACTATAGGTGGACTAGCTATTGAGATTCGCTTGGACTCGAAAACGGGCTCTGACGATTGCGACCATGGGTGTTCTTCTTGGAGGTTGGGGCCTGGTAGGCGTCGTTGGGACGCTCACTCATTATGGCGGAACGGCAATCGGTTCAGGCAATTTCATTAACCTCGGGGGATCTGTGGCTGAATGCGCATATGGACTATGCCTACTTCTCTTAGCGCTTCCAATCGTTTCGATTTTTCAGATTGCTGCGGGGACGAGCTTGTTTGCCAACATTGGAAGTGGGCAGCGAACGATCGCGACCTGGATTTTGCTTTCCGGTCTCGTTCAAGCGGGGCTATTCTCCGCTTCTGTCATCCATAGCCTATACTGGTGTTGGCCGCATCATGACATTAGCTTCTGTTCCTGAAACAATCCGAACAAGAAACGGTATCCCTGATGCATGTTTCCGCAACAATGTTAATCGATACTCTCGCTAGTTGCTAGAGTGACATCCAATAAGGGGTCAGGTTGGTGTACAATTTGACAGGGATAATCGGACTAGTTACCTAATCGTTCCGAACCCGATCAAGCGCCAACTCTCCCCAATTCTCCGACTCAGAGCGACTTTGGATCCTGGGTCAGCGCAGATGGGTTTCTTTAGCTGTACGTCTGCGATGTCTTCCCTTGCTGATACGACCAGCCCAGAAGTAACCGCGGTTCCCGCGTTGAGGACTAGAGGTTCGTTCATCTTGATCTTCTGTACAGGGACGAGCTGTTCTGTCCCGACAGCTCTTTCGAATAGATCAACGTTGAGGCTGACCTTTTCTAGAATATCGGGAAGAGTGCCTGACCTTCCCAGGACATTTCCCACCAGCCCGTCGGACTTTGTTATGGACGGATCTAGATCGGTTCCAACTGCAATCAACCCACCGGGCATTGCCTGTTTCACCTCTCCGTCACCGGCTTGCAGGGTCTCCACGTTCGCGACAAGCCTTTCGTAGGTGACGCGGTTCGACTCGCCCACCTTGATTCCAGGTTTGATCTCGATCTCCTCTCCCCTCTTGAAAACCCCCTGGACAACAGACCCTCCAACAACCCCGCCAAGAATATCCTCCACTTCTGTACCGGGCTTGTTGACGTCAAATGATCGGAGGATCGACATTCTCGGTGCAACCGAAGAGTCGCGTTTGGGAGTGGGAATCTTTTCCTGGATCGCAGCAATCAAAACATCCATGTTCAGTTTATGCTGGGCTGAAACCGGTATCACCGGCGCGTTCCCAGCGACAGTGTCCTTGGTAAATTCGCGAATCTCCTGATAGTTCACTTTGGCCCGGGCGCGGTCTACCACGTCGATCTTGTTCTGCACGACCACCATTTTGCGTAGGCCGACCATCTGCGCGGCCAGCATGTGCTCTCGGTCCTGGGCTTGCGGACACTTGACGTTCGCTGAAATGACAAACATCGATCCGTCCATGATCGCGGCCCCGGAAAGCATTGTGACCATGAGGCTGTGGTGACCCGGACAGTCAACGAAACTTACCGATCTTAGGAATTTGGTCTCGCTCTTACAGTTCGGGCAGATCTTGCTCGTTGAATAATTGTAGGGAGGCTCGCAGGACGGGCACTCGTAAAACGAGGCGTCAGCATATCCAATACGGATCGTAATTCCTCTTCGCAGTTCCTCAGAGTGCCTAGCAGTCCAAACCCCTGTCAGCGCTTGGACAATGGTGCTCTTCCCATTGTCGACATGACCAAGCGTGCCTATGTTGATTTCAGGCTGCAGACTACCCTCACCTATGAGTAGAATGTCCTCTGGAAGGATATACAGGCTTGCTTTATCGAGATCACTGTTTCGAGGGCTTGAGTTCTCTTGTTTGATTACTCAAGTCAAAGCTTCCTGTTTTGATCTCTCCGTCTCGCCGATATGTGGCTACGATAACGCCTGCGGTTGAGGTCTTACTTTCAAGAAGTTTGAAAGAGGCCGGTATCGTGTCCACGCCAAAAAGTCGCTTGCCATTTCCTATGGTGACAGGATATATTTTCAACCAGAACTCATCAACGAGATCGTGTTTTAGAAGAGTTTGGATAAGATCAGAACTACCATGAACCTGCAGTTCAGGCCCGTACTGCCTCTTGAGTTTCCTGATCTCTTCTGGGACGTTACCCGTGACGAGTACGGAATTCTCCCAGTTAAGTTTTCTAAGCGTTTTTGAGACGACGTATTTCTTGGCCTTGTTTAGTTTGTCGGCGAACGGGTCGTCTTTTGCCTTCGGCCAATAGGCTGCGAATATCTCGTAGGTCTTCCGGCCGAGCAAGAGGTCGTATGGGTTTCCCATCTGCCCACCCATGACCTTTTCCATAAAACCATCCCAGTAGCCGACAGACCATCCTCCATGCTTGAAATTGCCACTCGTATCCTCATCGGGTCCGCCTGGAGCCTGCATAACTCCATCAAGCGTTACAAATGATAATACAACTAATTTTCTGATGGTTCATTCCTCCAATATCGGGGGACTCGAATAGTCGCACCCGCAAAATTTAACCTTTACAAGTTGACAGTATCCGGCGGCAGGATCCATTCCGACAAGTACTAGCGGAGACCATGGGGTATAAATCTACATTTGTCTAGGGTCTTCATACTCGCTCTGTTGACAATCGCCGTTATGTTCACGGCCATAGTTCTGATAGTTTGGGGAATCGTCCTGTCGTTTGGCGGGCCCGCAAACACTCTTCTCTACTTACTCATCTTCGGAGATGCAGGACTGCTCATCACGGTGATAGAGATCGCTCAAAGGAAGAAGAAACGGGCAGAGTGATACTGGCGAATTGAAAGAGACTACGCTTCGGAAGTGTCAATGGGCCACTATGGGCGACAGCCCTCTCATGGTTGAGTACCACGACAAGGAATGGGGCGTCCCGCTGCACGATGACAGGACCTTGTTCGAATTTCTAGTGTTGGAGGGCGCCCAAGCAGGACTCAGCTGGCAGACAGTTCTGAACAAACGCGAAAACTACCGTAAAGCATTCCATGCCTTTGAGCCTTCGAAAATTGCCCGTTACAACAACAAGGACGTCCAGCGCCTTCTCCGCGACCCTGGAATCATACGGAACCGTCTCAAAATCCAAGCCACGATCAACAACGCAAAACAATTCTTGGAAATACGGAAGGAGTTCGATTCTTTCGACAAATACATCTGGCAGTTTGTGGGCGGCAAACCAATCAAGCATAGATTTCAGTCGCTCAACGAGATCCCCGCGACCACCAGGGAATCCAACGCTATGAGCAAAGACCTACTCGAAAGGGGTCTACGGTTCGTCGGCCCCACAATCTGCTACGCGTTCATGCAAGCTGTCGGAATGGTGAACGACCACACCATCAAATGCTTCAGGTATGACACGGTCTAGCCCGATACTCTGATCAGAGCCATGTGTGTCCTATCAAGGGCGATGATAGGGTCCCGCAAACCGTGACAAATCACTTAACTAAAAGGTTAAATAATCTCCGAGCACACCCCTCAGCTAGATGGTTAGTCAAGCTAAGGTCGTCCTCGACCTAGACCAGGTCTTCGGGGCACTGGCCCACCCTATACGGCGGGCTATCCTCGAGGAGCTGTCGGCCGGCGACGCCACGGTAAGCGAACTGGCAGAACCCTACAAGGTAAGTCTGCCGGCGATATCGAAGCACCTGCGGGTCCTGGAAGATGCGGGACTATTGCGGGTCGAGCCGGAAGGCCGGGTACGCCGCTGCCAGATCGACGCAGCACCGCTAAGCGTGGCGTTCGGCTGGCTGACCCAGTACCGGGTCCTGTGGGAGGACCGCCTCGCCCGACTGGCCAAACATCTAGAGGAAAAAGAATGACAAGTAGAACAGAAGAAATGAGTCAAACCAGAAATCGTAACGAGCTAACAATCGTACGAGTGTTCGATGCACCACGCGAAGCAGTATGGAAGGCGTGGACAGACCCTGAACGAGCAAAGCGATGGTGGGGGCCAGAAGGCTTCACCGCGCCCTTCATTAAAATCGACCTCCGCGTAGGCGGAAAGTACCTCTTCTGCATGCGATCGCCAGACGGCAAGGACTATTGGAGCACAGGTGTCTACCGGGAGATCGTCCCGTTGCAGCGGCTAGTCTCCACAGACAGCTTCGCGGACGAGAAAGGGAATGTGGTTCCGGCCTCTCATTACGGGATGCCCTCGGACCTCCCAATGGAAATGCTGGTTACGGTAACGTTTGAAGAGGTTGGTGGCAAGACCCGTATGACGTTGAGGCACGTCGGCCTTCCGGCGGGCGAGCAGAGCAAGATGGCTGAAATGGGCTGGAACACATCGTTCGATAAACTGGCCAAAGCCCTCAAGTAACACAAGATCCCAGCACCCCTGACACGACCCCGTTGCGTCAGGGGACAGTCCAGTGAAGCAAAACCCTCGGTTAGTACCCACTTTTTTCCTCGGAATAGAATCGACAGCTCACACCTTCGGGGCAAGCATCATCGACGATCAGGGCAGGATAATCACCAACGTGAATTCCACGTACCGGCCGCCGACCGGGATCGGAATCCATCCTAGAAAAGCGGCAGAGCATCACAACGAAGTCTCAAGCGGCGTAATCGAAAAAGCCCTTCATGGGGTTGGAGAAAGAGTCTCTCCGGACGCCGTCTGTTATTCTGCAGGACCGGGTCTCGGACCCTGCCTCAGAATAGGCGCAACGATCTCGAGAGCACTGGCGCTTTACTTGGACAAGCCTCTCGTCCCCGTCCACCACGGTGTTGCTCACCTGGACCTAGCCATGGCTGCTGGACGATCACATGATCCTCTAGCAGTTCTGGTCTCGGGTGGCCACACTGCCATCGCGGTTCATCTGAACAAACGATGGCGGATATACGGCGAGACAGAGGACATCACCTTGGGAAACCTCCTCGACATGTTTGCCCGTGAGGCAAAGCTCCCGTCTCCGGGAGGAGTCGCCGTTGAGTCAAAAGCGAAAGAAGGTCGGACCCTTCTAGCTCTGCCCTACACTGTGAAGGGAAACGATGTTGCCTACTCTGGATTGCTAACCGCGGCCATACGACTCCTAATGGAAGGACAGTCCTTGCCAGACATCTGTTTCTCGATCCAAGAGGTCTCCTTTGCAATGCTTGCAGAGGCCGTTGAACGCAGCTTGGTTCAAACGAGGAAGAAAGAAGTTCTGCTTGCTGGAGGTGTAGCCGCGAACCAGCGCCTTCGAGAAATGATCCAATTGGTCGCAGAGGATCACGGAGCAACATTTCATCCCGTTCCGATAGAGTACTCTGGAGATTGCGGCGCGCAGATCGCTTGCTCGGGAAGACTCGCCTTCGAATCCGGCGTCACTGTCCCCGTCCCAGAAAGCTTTGTCAATCCGCGATGGCGTCTGGATGAGATTGATGTTCCATGGATTCCTCGACCTTAGACCTCCAACCGCTGCACCGCGGCGCGGAGGCAGATCTCTTTCTATCGCAGCTGCCTCCATGGAAAGTTGTAGTCAAGAGAAGAGTTCGAAAAGCCTATCGACACGAAAAGCTGGACGCTAGCATCAGAAAAGAGAGAACCATCAGGGAGTCGTCCGCGATCCGAGATGGTAAGGTCGCGGGGGCTAGGCTTCCTAGCATTCTCGGCCTCGACGTCGAACGGTCTACGATTATCATGACGTTCATAGACGGATTGCTCGCCAGAAACATTCTTGATAGGATGAGTAATGCTCGTCGGCTCGCTCTTCTTGAAGAGTTAGGCAGACAAGTGGGCTTCCTCCATTCGGCAGGAATAACACACGGCGACCTGACTACGTCAAACATCATTCTACCAGCTGACGAGAAGCCTTTCATGGTAGACTTCGGAATGGCTCGCAAATCAACGGACCACGAAGACCATGGAAGCGATCTTCACCTACTCCAGAGATCATTGATTGCTACACATGCCCTCGACGCCACGAGTTCGCTCAGAAGGGTCGCAAAGGGCTATCGAGAGGTCGTCGGCGAGGAAATGGCGAAATCGAGTCTTCGGAAAGCCGCGGAGATTGCACGGAGAGGCAGATACTTCGCCATCCGATAAACGAACACTATGGTTTGTAACCCAGAACCATCACAAGTACCAAGAAGCCCGCAGAACTCTTGACCCATTCGGAATAAAGATCCGGCTACTCGACTCCATGAAAACCGAGATCCAAAGCACAAACCTCGGTGAAATAGCCAAGTTCGCCGCGCAAGAAGCCGCCAAGAAACACAACCGCACGGTCTTGGTCGAAGACTCGGGGCTCTTCGTTAAAGCCCTGGACGGTTTCCCTGGCCCGTTCTCATCATACGTCCACGACACCATTGGCGTTGAAGGACTCTTGCGCTTGATGAATCGACAGACACAACGAGAAGCGTATTTTCAGGCTTCCCTGGCTCTCGCATCTCCCCGGGGTTCGTCTCAAGAGTTCTCGGGAAAAGTGCATGGGACGATATCGCATAAGTCCGCTGGAAATCAGGGCTTTGGGTTTGACCCGATATTTATTCCAAGAGGCTCTCGGAAGACGTTTGCCCAAGGCGGAACCGAGTTCAAGGACAAGTATTCGCACCGAGCTATCGCGTTCCGGAAGCTAGCTCTCTGGCTCATCAGAACCAAGATCTGAACCCAGAATCAGCGCGATTCCCAAGCGGAGCCCTAAAATAACGCGTTCAGCCGCCTTCCGTGAATATGTTCCGAATAGTGACAGTCGAAGACGTAGTCCGTATTCCGCCGCAGAAGTTCGGACAACCCATCGACGAAGTCGCCCGTGAACAGATCAAGCTCAAGTACGAGAATTATGTGGATGAAGAACTCGGCTACGTCATCCTTGTCACGGACGTTGATGTTGAGACAACCGGGAAAATTCTCCCCGGTGACGGCTCAACCCATCACAAATCAGTCTTCAAACTGCTCACCTTCTTCCCAGAGCTCCACGAGGTTGTGGAAGGAGAGATAGTCGAGGTCACCGACTTCGGAGCATTCGTTAGAATAGGCCCTGAAGACGCTCTCTTACACGTGTCTCAGATTATGGACGATTTCATAACCTACGATGAGAAGCACGGTGTCCTCGCCGGACGCGAGAGTCACCGAAACCTCGGAAAAGGAAACATGGTCAGAGGACGAATAATCGCCGTGAGCTTCCCCCGAGGCGGCTCAGGAGGAAAAATCGGCATCACACTACGCCAACCGTTTCTGGGCAGAATAGAATGGATCGAAGAGGACCTCAAAGGCAAACCTCCGAAGCTGGAGCGTAAGGCAGCAGCTTGACAGACAAAGCATGCAAAAACTGTCGAATGATTAGCGCAGGTCCTGTATGCCCCAACTGTAAATCCACCAACTTAAGCGATGATTGGACTGGCTTCGTCGTTGTGCTCGAACCAGCGGGCTCAGAAGTAGCCCGGCTCATGCAGATCAAGGTCCCGGGAAAGTTCGCTATCAGAGTTCGATAGAGTCGGATAGAACTAGTTGTAGCCACAGTGCTTATTGTGGAAAAATAGCCTAGCTCATTTTGGCCCGTAATCTGTGAAGCTACAAGCCCCGCAAACCCACCGCTGGGTAGGTTGCTTGTGAGACGCCATAACTGAGCCACACCGTGGACATTTCCGATTCTTCAGCTTCGTCGTCGAGCCAGAGATCTCGTAGAGCTCGCTTCTCATCCGCAGTTTCTTCGCTTTCGGCTTTGCCGGGGATGGTGCTGGCGCCTTCGGTTGTGCCGGTGGCTTCGCTGGTGTTTGGGACATATCTTCGATGCATCAGCCCCGCGGCATATTTAGTGTTGTTTCCATCACTAGTCGAAACGTTCATAAAAGCCGGGCATCGCCCAGCCTGCTGGCCGATGAGAGTGAGTCTGGATGGCACAAAAATCCGTTTACGTACGATTCCAAGTTCCCAAAGAAGCCGTTGACAAGGCCTATCAA
>Ga0209470_1002771_pt1 | contig 12280 bp, 19 predicted proteins | sample GraSoiAngelo_125_FD_185882 | JGI IMG/M metagenome (GOLD analysis project Ga0209470, IMG submission 185882) | Grasslands soil microbial communities from the Angelo Coastal Reserve, California, USA - 14_0927_05_40cm (SPAdes) (version 2) | ecosystem: Environmental > Terrestrial > Soil > Grasslands ... | reverse complement strand
GGAGAAGCCGTCGAGCGAAGGGGTGCAGCCGCAGACCTTGCACATCGAAGTCAGGCCACCTTCAAGGCCAGCGTCCACACCGCCACCGCGACGGTGAACCGGGTCACCCGCTCGGGCACGAGCACCGAGAGGCGGCTGCCGATGACGACCCCAGGCAGCGATCCGGCGATCAGCAGGGCAGCCAGGTGAAAGTCGAACGGGGTCTGGAGAAGGGCCAACGGCGCCGCCACCGCGGCGAGGATCAATGCGTGGACCATGTCCGTGCCCACGACCCGGGCGACCGGCAGCGAGGTGAGCCCGATCAGCCCCGCGACGGCCACCGAGCCGCTGCCCACGCTCGAGAGGGCGACCATTGCCCCGATCAGAACCCCGAGCAGGGCGAGCTTGACCGGGTGGTTGGTGCCCTGGCCAGGCAGCAGGGGAACGAAGAATCGATAGGTCAGCACGGCGGCCGCGATCAGCAGACAGATCTGGATCAGGCGTGACCTCACCTCGTCGCTCCCACCTGCCCTGGCGACATGCGTCAGCACGAGCCAGGACCCGACCGCGGCCGGTAGGCTGCCGACGGCCAGCTGTCCGACCACCTTCAGGTCCACGGTCCCCTGGCGAAGGTGCTGCACCGAACCGACCGCCCGCGTGATCAGCGTGAAGAGCAGCGACGTGGCCACCGCGACCCCGGGATGAACACGCAGGACCAGGATCAGGAAAGGGGTCAGGAAGGAGCCGCCTCCGACCCCGGTCAGGCCGACAGAAACCCCAACTCCCAATCCCAGGGCAACGACAAGTAGTTCCGACAAGACAGATGCGCCTCCGTTGTTAGCTGCTGCCGACGGTTGCCGCGTCCACGGACGCGAAGCGCGGAGAGCTCGCCCTCCGCTCGAAAGGTCGGCCTAGCTACAGAAGCAGCTGGCGCAGCGCACGTAGTCGATCACTCGCCGTCTGGTGAGGTCCGAGCCGCGAGCCATCGTTCTACGCACGGTCGGAATACTTTAGCCGGGCCCAGATCCCGGCGTCAATTTGGTGGGGTACCAAGGGCGATGATGCGAATTTGTGGCCCGGTGACAGCGCGCTCAGGCGCCCACGTCTTCCTTGCGCAGCAGGCCGACGAGCCGGCCGTCTGAGGTCGTGATGACCAGGCTCACGCGCTCGTGGTCGCGCATGTATGCGGCCATCTCTTCGGCCAAAACGTAGGGACGAAAGGTGCTCGGCGCGGGCCGCATCGCTTGCGAGACTTGCTGATCAGGGTCGAGGTCGAGCTCCTTGGCGCGCAGGAGGCCAAGGACCACCCGTTCGGAGTTGATGACGACCGCGGCATCCCAGCCCTGCTCCCGCGCTCGGTCTCTGATGTCCCCGAGCCGCTCGTCGAGCCGGCAGGTCGGGACATCGGCGCGCGCCAGGCTGCCGGCCCGCGGCCGTTTGGCGTTCGTGCCCTCGGTCGGAAGGCCCGCGGCCATCCAGTCGAGCTTGCCGCCGCGGTACTCATACACCTCTCCGAACCCGAGGCTCTCGAGCCGCCACGCGGCCCTGGGGGACATGTCTCAAGCGATGTCCCAGCAGTAGACGATCACCGGGCGATTCGTGTCCAGCGTCGTCGATGCCTCGTCGTCGAGACGCCCCAGCGGGATGCTGATCGCTTTCGGCAGATGGTCCTCCGCGTACTCCTCCTCCGGCAGCACCTCGACGAGCTGGGCACCCGCCTCGACCAAGCGCCGCAGCTCGTTGCGATCGATCTCCGCGGGCATCTATACCTGCCGCTGGACCACGTCGGCCCAATCCCGCGTCCCAAGCTCTGAGGCCTCTTCGAGACCCATCTCCCGGGTTCTCACACCCACTCGGGACCGATTCGTGTGCATGTCGCCAGGCGCTCGGCAATTGGCTCGAGCGTGGAATCCGCGTGCTCTGCGATCCGGTCTAGGCCGCGCAAGGCAAGGCTGTACACGATCTCCTTGCCGCGGCGTTCGGCGCGAACAAAGCCGCAGTGACGCAGGCACGCCAGGTGGGTGCTCACCCGCGGCTGCGGCTGTCCCACGGCTGCCACCAGCGCGCCGACGGCGAGCTCACCCTCCTCGAGCAGCTCGAGTATGTGAAGCCGAGTGGGGTCACCGAGGACGCGAAAGAAGCGCGCCGCGGCGGCGCGGTCGACTGGTGCGAGCACGCCGGAATACATATCTGGAAAGCAGGATATCATTTTCCTGTGAAAGTCACCCTCCAGTATTTCGACGGGTGTCCTCACTGGAAGCTGGCTGACGAGCGGCTGGCCAGGGTCCTTCGAGGCCTGCCACGCGGCAGGGTGACGCTCGAGTACCAGCGCATCGACTCACCCGAGACGGCGGAGCAGATCGGCTTCCATGGCTCACCCACGGTCCTCGTCGACGGTCGCGATCCATTTGCCACCGGCGCCGAGCCTGTAGGCATGTCCTGTCGCGTCTTCCGGACCGAAGATGGCGCTCAAGGCGCGCCTACGGAGGCTCAGCTCCGCAGCGTTCTCGGGGTCTAAGCCGCGGCGCGTCGCATGGTTGGAGCGACCATCGTCGGCCGCAGCAGCCCAAATGCGACCAGCCCGAATGTGATCGCGTACAGGACGTGGCCGATGATGAACGCGCCCCGGGGCGTCATGTCCGGGATCACGGGGTTCGCGCCGATCGGCGGCGGCAGGATCACGTACATCATCAGCGCGTAGAGGATCACTCCCCCGATCACGGACGCTCCGACGTAGCCCAGGCGCGTCATCAGCAGCGGCAGCCGAAGGGCACGGATCGCGAAGTAGATGACAAGAGCGAACGCGATACCGACGACGACCGCGAATGACATGTGCACAAGGAAGCCCGCCGCAAGATGCGAAGGTTGAACAGGCTCGTTCATCGACATCCCGGGGTGCATCATCATGTCGTGCATCATCATCTGGGCCTCAGAGCGATAGATGAATGAGGCAAAGCACACGTTGAGCGGCGTCCAGAAACCGTTGTTGGTGGCGGCTGAGTAAACCATCATCCATAACGCCATAACCACGCCGCCGGCGGCGCCGCTGACCGCCGCCAGGCCCACAAACCGACTGTCGATACCCCGGCTGGCTTCCATGCGAACCTCCTGAGCTGCAGGTGCCGATCGGTGTGCCGATGACCGCCCTGTCAACGCACAACACGGCATCCGGCACGTAATTCCCGAAGCAACGGCGGGCTCGCCAGGCGCGAGCTTCAGTCGTAAAGCAGCGCCCCCGACTGCTCGCCCTCGAGGTCGAGGTCGAGGTGCTTCAGCGGCCCGAAACCGCGGACCGTCAGCCCGAACCGCGACGGCAATCTGGGGGGCTGCGGTCGATGAGGAAGTGGGTGCCGTCGCTCAAGGCGCCGGGCACGTAGCGCCCGGATTCATCTTCCGGTGCCAGCTCCCGCACCGTGACCTGGCAGATCTTGCCGCCGCCGCAGCAGTGGTGGACGTCGTAGGCGATGACACGGGTTATTGACGAAGGGTGGCTGTCCAGCCACGCCCGCGCCTTGCCGTCGGGTTCTACCTGGAAGGGACCGTGATCAGGCATTCCCGATCCTCTCGCTGACGCGTCGGACCGCATCGGCTACCGCCGCGGGAGCGTCCTCCTGGATGTAGTGGTTGGCGTTCTCCACCCTGACGACGTGCGCCGAGGGAAAGGCGCGCTGCCAGCGTTCCAGGACCGCGGCGTTCCCAAACGCCGGGTCCTTCATCGCCCACACGAGCTCGAGCGGCTTATCGGCCAGCGTCCTCGGAGCCTCGTTGGCCAGGCGTTCGAGCATCGGTCTGGCGCGCCTGATCTGGCGTGGGAACTCGGCCACACCGCGGCGCGCCTCAGGCGTGGGCTGCGCGTCCTGGTAGGTCTTGAAGACCGCCGGCTCCATCGGTGTGGCCACGGATCGGGGCATGATGAAGTTCACGAACGAGTTGCGCTGCAGGATCAGCCACTGCACGGGCGGAGTCGACATCACCACGCTGAAGGTCGACAGAGATCCCTGCGCAGGCCAGTACCAGGTGTTGGCGAAGACCATGCCCGCGACGCGATTGGCGCGCTCGAGCGCGACGGTCATGCCGATGGGGCCGCCCCAGTCCTGACCGACGACGATGAACCCGTCCAGGTCGAGGTGATCGACGAGCTTGCCGATCACCTGGGCATGTTCGGCCGCCGTGTAGCCATAGCCGGCGGGCCGCTCGGACAACCCAAACCCCGGGTAGTCGACCGCGACGCAGCGAAACTGGCCACCGAGCTCTTTGATCACCTTGCGATACAGAAAGCTCCAGGTCGGATTGCCGTGAAACATGACCACGGCACGGCCGCTGCCTTCGTCGACGTAGTGAACGCGCGGCCCGGCACCGTCGAACCACCGCGACTCGAAGGGAAACAGCCCCCTGTCGGGAGCGAAATCAACCACGCGCTGACTCTATCGCCGCCGCCGTCTGCCACATCGCGTCGGCAGACGAGCCCATGACCACCGCCGTCCCTGCTCGCGCGTGCACGATCAGGAGCCTGTGACCCGAGCGATCTGTGTCTTCGATCCCGGAACCGGACGGAACCTGACCTTCCAGCCAGCCCACGGTGACTCTCTGGCCTGAGGACACCGCGTAGGTCACCGTGACGATGTCCGTCGATCCTACGCGGTCCATCCTTGCCCCCACCACTTGCAACCCATCGAGCTCAGTCGCGGGAAGGTTTCTTCCGGACGCCCGCACGCACCATTGAGCGACGACCGCGGCGTCACCCGACTGCACCTGCAGCGGCAGCGAGGCGGCGTTCACAGCCGCCTGAACCGGGTCCGGACGGGACAGCGCAAACCAGGCGCCCCCTGCCGTCACGGCGATGGCGAAGGCCACGACCGCCGCGACCACTCGCAGACGCGCGGGCGCGAGGTCGACGAGCCGCCGCCGTGACACGGCGTCCTGCAGCTGATCCGCCGCAGCCTGTCGAAGCTTCGAGGAGAGAAGTTGCTGGGCTCGGATCTCACGCCGGCAATCGGGGCACGTGCTCACGTGGTCGAGAGTTGCCACCGGGACCAGCGCAGTCTCGCCGTCGGCGACCGCGGCGAGAAAGTCGCGGTGCGGCGCGCAGGCTTCCACCTAGCCCCCTCTCGCCAGTCTGGACATGAGCAGGCGGCGCCCTCGGTACACGCGGGACATCACCGTGCCCACCGGCACGTCCAGGACCGACGCCGCTTCGGCGTAGCTGAGCTCCTCCACAGCCGTCAGGTAAAGGGGAAGAGCAAAAGCGGTCGGAACGGTGCGAAAGGCTTCCGCCACGCGCCTCAGGTCAGCCCGCTCGATGACCCTGATCTCGACCGGATCCTGGTGCTCCCCGTCGGCGCCGGGTTCGCTGACGAGGTCCTCGATCGAGACGAGTGCTGGATGGGATTCCGCTGCCCGGAGGTCATTCAGGTGCACGTTGCGCAAGATCCGGAACAGCCAGGCCTTGAGATTCGTGCCGGGCTGAAAGCGCCACTGGGCCGCGAGAGCCCGGGCGATGGTCTCTTGAGCCAGGTCCTCGGCGGACTCGGAGTCCCGCGTGAGCGACCATGCGAACCGGACGAGTCGACTGCGCAGTCCGACGATCTGGGCCGCGACGTCGCCCTCTTCTTGTGGGTTCGCTTCACTCACGGCGCCCGGCCGCTCCCATACCCGAGCCGAGAATACGCCGCTCGCGATCTCTCGTTGCGCCCGCTCCATCCCTTTGGCACAACACGCCAGGGCGCCGGAACTTCCCTTTCCGTCGGCCCAAATCGTCGGGATCTATGCTCGTGTGAAACAGCGAAAAGACAGGAGGGGCCGACATGTACTACGGCACAGTCGCGAGATACCGAGTCAAGCCGGGGCACGAGGAGAAGTTCCTCGAGCAGATGAAGGGATTCGAATCATCGCCGCCGCCGGGCTGGATCTATACCACGCTCTTTCGTGGCGCCGCCGATCCGAGCGAGATCTGGATGAGCGTGGTCTTCGAGAACGAGGACCTGTACAAGAAGAACGCGGAGAGCTCGGACATGGATCACGCCTACCGTGCGATGCTCGAGCACCTCCAGGCCGAGCCGGAGTGGCACGACGGCCACGTCATCCACGAGGCGATGCGTAAGAGCTAGCACCGGGCCGGCGGAGGTGTAACCAGGGGCGTTAGCCCCTGTTATGGCTGTCCATTTCGAGGCTGAATACCTGCCTGCTCTCGCCGGGCTCGTGGTGGGGGCGCTTATCGGCTACGTGCTCGCGACGAGCACCCATCGCGCATCGACCTGGGACACCCGCGTGACGCTGCCTCTCGTGCTCGCGGCCGGCGCAGCGCACCTCGCCCTCATCCCTGCCGTCGAGGCGCAGCGTCAGCTGCTGTTCGGGCTCTATTTCGCCGCCGTGACGGGCACCTTCGCACTGGCACTTCTGCGAGTCGGAATCTGGAAGTTGGGCGCGCTCGTGTTCCCCGCCGGCTCGATCCTTGCTTACTTCTACTTCGCGCTCACCGCGCACGAGGCGGACTTCATCGGCCTGGCGGTCAAGGTCGTCGAGGCGGCGGTCATCGTGGCGGCCGTCCGCTCGGTGCTGGCACGGAGCGAGGCCGGCGCGAGGAGGCCGTATGCGGCATGAGGTGGTGCCGCCTCGCCTTTGTCTTGTCGGTCTGCCTGGTCGCGTGCGGCGCGCAGCCTGGCTCGGCCTCGCGCCCGCCTCTCGCCGAAATCTCTCCGTCGCCGACAACGGCCTCGCCATCGCCATCGCCCTCCCCCTCCCCCTCGCCCTCGCCGGCGACGGACGCACCGGTCGCCCCACCCACAACCAAGCCCGTGACTTTCACCGGGCTTCCCGACGGAAGCTACATCACGCACCTGCACTCCACTTGCAGAGGCGCGCAAACCTTTCACATCACGGTCTTGCAGACCCTTGTCGTGCGTGCAAGGGGCGGGACGATCGAGGTTTCTTCGGGCTACTTCGGCCGGGGACTGTGCGTGATCGTGTACGCGTCGCCCACCCTGGCGTCGGTGCTGACGACCAGGCGCATCTAAGGTGAGACGGGGAGCACAACCTCGACGCGGGCACCACCGCCGCGACTGCGCACGACGTCGAGCGAACCGCCCGCCCCCTCGGCGATCCGGCTGACGATGTCCAGGCCCAGGCCGCTGGATTCGGCTTGACTCTCGCCCCGACCCACGAGCTCTCGCGCAAAACCTGGCCCGTCGTCCTCGACGACGAGACGCACGCGGTCCGGCTGTGGGAACTCGACCACGACCCTGCAAGCGGTCGTGTCCGCGGTATGGGCGAACACGTTCGTCAGCAGCTCGTCGACCAGGGTCTCGACCTCGTCCTTTTCCAGGGCGACGGCGGCCGGAGCGTGGTCGATCGAAACCTGGAGCTCACGGCCTTGCTCCCGTGCGAGCTCGGTCCAGAAGCCGATACGGTCGTGCACCGCGCCCGCAAGATCGGTCGAGGGCCGGTCGCCGTCTCGCGTCCGGCGACGCATCCGCCCGATGACGCCCGTGACCGCACTCTCCATCGCGACCATGCCGGCCGTAAGGCGGTCTGACTCCGGGCCGGCCGGCATATGTTCGACGTCGAGGCGAAGCGCGGTCAGTGGTGTCCGGAGCCGGTGAGACAGGTCGGCCGCGGCCTCGCGCTCGGCCGCGAGCAGGTGGCCGATGCGCGCGACCAGCAGGTTGAAGGCGCGGCCCACCTCGGCCATCTCGGGCGGTCCATCCGGCGTGACCCGCATGCCCAGGTCGCCGCGCGCCACGTCCCGGGCTGCCTGGGCGAGAGCCAGCGCCGGTGACACCATCCCCCGCGCGATCCGGTCGGCGACCAGGACCGCCAGGAGGATGAGGGCCAGCCCCGCCGCACCGAGAATGGCCCAAGCCGTGGCGACACCGCGGTGCAGCCGCGACTCCGGCACCGCAACCTCGATCACAGCGGTGCCAGCGCCTGCGATCACGACCGGAACGAAGACTCGTGCCCCGTCTCCGCCGAAGGTGGTGAAGGCGCGGCCCGTTCGGGCAGCCGTGACGTCGCCGTCCACTGTCGCCGGCGCCCCGAGCACCTGCCCGCCGGGCATGAAAACGCTCAGGGGGCCGACACTCGTGGCGTTGGCCGATCGGATCAGGTCGGACAGGACGGCGCCGTCCGTGACTGTGGCGATGGCCGCCGCGAGCGAGCGCGCCTGGACGTCGGCGTCGTGAAGGGCCTCGTTGGCCGCGATCGTCCGGACCGCGAGCGCCAGCGGCACCACGAACGCGATCACGACCATCGAGGTCGTGGCCGCGGCCATCAGCGCAAGCCGGGCTCTCATTTAGCCTCGGCATCCGGGTCGACGAGCTGAGCGCCGACGCCGCGCAGCACACGCAGATAGCGAGGCTGGGCGGCGGTCTCGCCAAGCTTGCGGCGCAACCATGACAGGTGCACGTCGACGCTCCTGTCGTCGCCGCCCAGCGGCTGCCGCCAGACCTCGGAGAGCAGCTCCCGCCTCGTCACCACCCCGCCTCGCCGGCTGGCCAGATGATGCAGCAGGTCGAACTCCTTGCGGGTCAGGCCGAGTCTTCTCCCTTCGAGGGTTGCCTGCCTCGCGGCCGGGTCGATCACCAGCTTGCCGATAGTGATCGGTGCGGTGCGCTCACCTGGCGCCGCGCGGCGCAGCAACGCCCGGATGCGAGCGTCGAGCTGCGCCGCCGAGAACGGCTTGACCACGTAGTCGTCCGCCCCCAGGTCCAGGCTGCGCACGATCTCGGACTCGTCATCTCGCGCCGTGGCGACGATGATCGGCACCGAGCTGATGCCGCGCAGCATCTTGAGCAGCTCCACCCCGTCGAGGTCGGGGAGGCCCAGGTCCAGGACCGCCACATCTCCGGCCTCGGCGGTCATGATCTGCAGCGCCTCGAGGCCGTTCGACGCGCTCCGCACCGCGTAGCCAAGCCCCTCCAGCGCCCCGCGGAGGGAGCGCCGGATCCCCTCGTCGTCCTCGATAAGCGTGAGCAGCGGCATCCGAGTGACTATCCCTGGGGGTTACAGCGGCCGCTTAGGGAAGATTTAGGGTCGGCTTAGGGCGCCTGCAACACGACTCCCGCGAGCCTTGGCGCATGAAGCAGCTCTTGCGTCGGGATTTCGTCTTCCTCGCATGGATCGTCGTGGCTCTTCTGGCCGTCGGCGGCGCCGCCGCGGCGGCGAAAGGATCGCACGGCCAGGCCGTCGTGCTCCTGCAGTCCGAGCGCTCCCCCCAGGCTGCGGAGACGCCCCAAGCGCAGCAGGCCGAGCAACCTGAGCCCCAGCAACAGCCCGAGGCACAGGACGAAGACGAGGACGAGGCCGTCGAGGACCAGGACGAAGACGAGCAGGTGGAGAACGAAAACGCCGTCCAGCCCACGCCGGCGCCAGCTCCCACGGTGACGACTCGCACGTTCGCGCTCGTGGGCGGCACCGCGACGTTCTCGTGCACGGGCAACGCCATCGCGCTCGTGTCGGCCGTCCCGAACCCCGGCTTCGGCGTGGAGACGGAACGTGAAGACGGCGGAACGGAGATCAAGGTGCGGTTCGAGAACGACGCCCACCGCTCGGAGATCCGGGCCGGATGCGCCGGCGGTCAGGTCGTCGCCGAAGAGATCCGCGAAGAGAACCGCTAACGACGCCTGTGTCCTTACCACCGCCGGCGGGCCTGCGTCGCATCCTTCTCCTGATTGCGATCTGGCTCGCCGGCACGGTGCTCGCGACCGCCACCGTCTACGAAGCGGTGACCGTGGTGGCGGGCCAGGTGACCGCTCAGCGCTCCGCGGGCCTGTCCCCGAGCGACCTCGATCAGGCGTCCAGGCGACTGAGTCCGTCGCCATCTTCGTTGACACCGGCGTCCCCGACGCCGACCAGTGATCGATCTCCTTCACCGGCGCCGCCGAGCACCGCTCCCGTGCCGGCGGCGCCGGCCACCAGCAGTCCCGGAGCCACCCCGCCGCCGCCTGCCCGAACCTTTGGCCTCGTCGGCGGGACCGCCGAGGTGAGCTGTCGCGGCAACGTGGCGTCGCTCGACTGGGCGACGCCCAACAGCGGGTTTTCCGTCGAAACCGGTTCGTCCGACAGCGGTACGCAGGTCGAGGTCCGGTTTCGCAGCGACGCCCACGAATCGCGACTCGAGGCCTGGTGCTCCGGCGGCCAGGTCCAGGGAAGCGTCCGGGAAGAGGCCACGTGAGGGGCAGCGTTGCCGACGTACCTCCTCGTTGCTGCTGAGGCCGCCGGCACTCCAGAGCTAGGCCCTGCCGTCCGAACGCAGCTGCGAGGCAATGCCCGCGCCCGCATCACCCTGCTGATCCCGCGGGCGACCGGTCAGGACGTCGGCATCTCCACAAGAGACGCGGTGGCGCTGCTTCAGGGACATGGTCTGCGGATGGTGGGAGCCAGGGTCGGTGATGCCGACCCGGTCGTCGCCGTCGGGGACGAGTTTCTGGCCGGACGCCGCTATGACGCGGTCATCGTCGCGGCGTCGCCGACCGAGCGAGCACGCTGGTCGAAGTCGGACGTCATCGGCAGGCTCAGGCGGGCGAGCCCGAACCTTCGGCTCCTCGAGCTGGCCTTCGGCGGAGAACTTCAGTCCGTCAGTGACCGGATCGAGCAGCCCGGAGCCTGACCCGACCCGCATCCTCGTGGACGAGGAAGACCGGCTGGGCAAACGTCGCGGGTCCCCCCCTTCACCGCTCCGTCACGCACGCAGAACCGGGACCCATGCCATGGGCAGGTGACGATGTCACCATCGAGCCGCCCTTCCTGCAGCGGTCCGCCGGCGTGGGAGCAGGTGGCGGCGATGGCGTTCAGCGTGCCGTTGCGCCTGACGACAAGGACCGGGATCGATCCGGCGTGCGCCAGCTTCAGCTCGCCCTCGCCAAAATCTTTCGGGTCCCCGGCCTCAAACCACTCCTCGGGGAATTCGGTGAAGGCGTGGCGGTTGACCATGGTCCCCAACTTGAACGTCAGATGACCGCCCACGAAGGCGCCGAACAGCGAGATCAGGAGACCGGCGGTGGCGATCGCGAGCGCGGCCGCCCGGCCGCCCGGTGACCATATCGTCACGGCCAGTGACACGACCATGACGAGCACGGCCAGCGTCATGGTCAACCCATGGAGCAGTCCGGTGCGTCGCTCGAGGCCGTACGTGTCGTGGAAGTCGGTGTATCCCGCCGCTGCGGCCGCCAGGGCGGCGACGATGCCGACCGCAAGGACGGACGGGCCGACAGCGGCCGGCACCGCAGGCCATATATAGGACGCGAAGCCCAGCACGACAGCCGCGAACCAGGCTCCCAGGGGCACGTCTGTGAGCGCGGGGTGAAGCGGATGTCCGAGCGGCCACACTCCGTGCATGAGGTCCTGCAGGGTCCGGCCGGGTTTGCCGAGCGCGCCGTAAAACCCACCCACCAGCTTCTGGACGAAATCTGAAACGGGCTCCATCCAGCCCTGACGGCGCAGCCACCCGTCGAGGCGCCCCTCCGTCCTCTGGATCTTCTCCCGGTCGAATGGGACGACGTCAGCCTGCTTTTCGATGGCCATCGCTACCTCCCAGCAGCTCTTGAAGAAACCTGCTCGGCAAGCCGTCTCTCTCACTGAGCTCGCCAAGCACGCACGCTGTCACCGTGTCGGAGTCGAGCTTCTCGACGCCACGCATCTCGACGCACAGATGGCGGGCCTCCACGACCACCGCCACTCCCCGAGGCTGCACGACGTCGTCGATCGCCTCGGCGATCTGGCGCGTGAGGCGCTCCTGGAGCTGCAAGCGGTGGGCAAAGACGTCGACGAGCCGCGGCAGCTTGCTCAGGCCGAGCACCCGGCCGTCGGGCAGGTAGGCGATGTGGCAGCGCCCGAAGAACGGGAGCACGTGGTGCTCGCACAGGCTGTAGAACGGAATGCCGCGGACCACCACGAGGTCATCGCCGGCATGCTCGAAGACGGCGCTGCCGACCACCTGCCGCGGCGACACCCCATACCCTTCGGTGAGATAGGTCAGCGACTCGGCCACCCGCCGCGGCGTGTCGGCCAGACCCTCGCGTCGCGGGTCCTCTCCGAGCGCGACCAGCATCCGGCGCGCCGCGTCCTCGAGGTCGTCTTTGGGCGGGTAGGGCGAGATCGCGGGCTGGGTAAGGCTCACCCCGCCACCACCTCCGCGGAGTTGTTCTCCGATTCGACGATGCGGAGGCGCACGAGCCGCGCGGGTTCGAATCCTGATTCCAGGACCTTCCAGGCGGCGAGGGCCAGGTTTTCGGCCGTCGGGATGACACCACGCAGGAACGGCACGTCGCGATTGAGGTGGCGATGGTCGACGACCGAGATCAGGTCC
>Ga0209470_1002769_pt1 | contig 12286 bp, 7 predicted proteins | sample GraSoiAngelo_125_FD_185882 | JGI IMG/M metagenome (GOLD analysis project Ga0209470, IMG submission 185882) | Grasslands soil microbial communities from the Angelo Coastal Reserve, California, USA - 14_0927_05_40cm (SPAdes) (version 2) | ecosystem: Environmental > Terrestrial > Soil > Grasslands ... | reverse complement strand
CTGCGATTCGACCTCACGATTCCAGCGCAATACCTGAGGATGGCGCTCGCCACCCTGCCGCTGCTGCTGCTCTGCAAGCTCGTGGGCTTCTGGACCGTCGGCCTGTTCTCCGGGTGGTGGCGTCACGTGAGCGTCCGAGATGCCGAGGACGTCGTGCGCGGCAATCTGCTGGCCTCCGTGCTCTTCCTTGCCGCAATGGTGTTCCTCGTAGGGCTCGGCGGGTTCCCGCGCACCGTCTTCATCCTCGACTTCGTGCTCTGCACGGGATTGGTGGCCGGCGGGCGCCTCGCCATCCGGCTCGCGGACGAGCGCCGCGAGCGGCCCGCCATCCGGCGCGTCGAGACGCTCGCCCTCATCGTGGGTGCGGGCGAGGCCGGGATCCGGCTGCTGCAGGAGATCGAGAGCCGCCGTCGCCTCAAGCTCGCGGTCGTGGGATTCGTCGACGACGACCGCGCGAAGCTGGGGCTGCGTGTGTGCGGCGTCCCCGTGCTCGGGTGCGTGGACGACTTGAGGACGCTGGTGGCGGCGCACGAGATCGGCGAGGTCCTGATCGCCGTGCCCTCCGCTTCCGGCGCCGCGCTCGGCCGTATCGTCCAGCGCTGCACCGAGGCCGGGGTGCGCCACCGCGTGCTCCCGACCCTCGAGGAGCTGGTCGAGGGGCGGGTGATGTACGCCCAGATGCGCGAGGTGCAGATCGAGGACCTCCTGCCCCGCAAGCCGATCCATCTCGACCGGACGCAGGTGCAGTCGTTGGTCGCGGGCAGGGCCGTGCTCGTCACCGGAGCGGCCGGCTCGATCGGCTCCGAGCTCTGCCGCCAGGTCGCGAGCTACCGCCCGGAGCGCATCGTCCTCTACGACCGCCATGAGAACGGGGTGTTCGGGTTGGAGCAGGAGCTCCAGGCGAGCTTCCCGGACGTGCGCCTCGAACCGGTCCTCGGTGACGTCCTGCTCGAAGACCAGCTTCACAGCGTGTTCGCCACGCACCGGCCCGACCTCGTCCTCCACGCCGCCGCCTACAAGCACGTGCCCATGGCGGAGCGCAACGTGATCGAGGCCGTGCGCAACAACGTCATCGGGACGCACAACGTCGCGCGCGCCGCGCTGGCGCACGGGGTCAGGGAATTCGTCCTCGTCTCGACCGACAAGGCCGTGCGGCCGACGAGCATCATGGGGCTCACGAAGCGGGTCGCCGAGATGGTGGTCCAGGGGTTGCAGAACGGTGGTTGCCGGTTCGTCGGCGTCCGGTTCGGCAACGTGCTCGGTTCGAGTGGGAGCGTCGTGCCCCTCTTCCGCGAGCAGATCAGCCGGGGCGGTCCGCTGACGGTCACGGACCCCAACGTCACGCGCTACTTCATGACCATTCCCGAGGCGGCGCAGCTGATTCTCCAGGCGGCGGCGCTCGGGAACGGCGGCGAGATCTTCATCCTCGACATGGGTGAGCCCGTGCGCATCGTCGATCTCGCGCGCCAGATGATCCGTCTCTCGGGGCTCGAACCGGACGAGGACATCCCGATCGTCTTCACGGGCCTGCGACCCGGAGAGAAGCTGAAGGAGGAGCTGGTCGCAGCGGAGGAGGAGATCGCAGGAAGCTACCACGAGCGCATCAAGGCGCTGCGCGGCTCCGAGCCCGCGCCGTCCAACGCGTGGCTGACCGCGCTGCAGGCTCACGTCGAGGCAGGAGATGCGGGTGAGGCCGTGCGGCTCCTGCACGGCCTGGTCCCGAGCTTCCAGCCGAGCGCGTTTCTTCTCGAGCGGCTCGCTGACGCGGAGGCGAGCGTCGCAGGCAACGGCCGGGCGCGTGCGGGGTAGCCGCGCGGCCGGGTCACGGGTTCGCGCGCTCGCCCGCCGGCGCCGCCCGCACCGACACGCTCACGGTCAAGGCAGCGACGCGCGCGCGTCGATCACATAGTCCTTGATGTCCGAGATCGACCCGCACGACGCGCCACAGTGCTCGGCCCAGTTGCTCGCGAACAGGATGCGCCGCCCATCCATCGAGGGGGCGGCGTGGGATTCGCAGCGATAGCACTCGCTCGCGAGCGGCGGGCTCGTAAAGACGCTGTGCTTGCAGGCGAAGCGCTGGACGGCCCTGCTCCCGTCCAGCTTCACGGCGATGACCTCGTCGCTGAACCGCTTGCCGTCCTCCTGGAAGTAGTCGACGTACGCCCAGCCCGGGCGGTCGAGGCTGCGCGTGGAGATGTGGTGCGCGTAGGCCTCGTTGTTCGGGTCGGTGAGCGCCGTGATCTTGGCGTCCCGGAGGCGCACCATCATGACGTGCGAGATGAGCGTCCCGTTGATCGTCTGTCCGTTCAGGTGACACTCGTCCTGGCCGACGAGCACGTCCTCGTGGTTGTCGTACGGGTTGAGCGCCAGGTCGGCGTGGCCGAGGCTGTAGGTGAAGCCGGCCGCCGCCGTGCCCGCGCACCGGTAGGAGCCCGACGGCATCGCGTGCGGGCTGAGCGCGAGCGTCACGGGGTCGACGTCGAAGACCCGCTCGTTGTCCCCTTGGTACGAGACGACCCCGTACCTGCCCGAGGCCGACGCGCTCGCCCAGTCGATCGTGCAGCTCGAGAGTCCGCAGTTGGAGATGTCGAGGGGCGGGCCGATCCGCTTGTTGGGATAGGGATTGAACGGCGGCTGCGGGTCCATGTCGACCACGAAGATCTTGGTGGTGCCGTTGAGCAGCACGAAGCGCCCGTCGTTCGACGGGTTGCCCTCGCCCGAGCCGATGCCGTAGTCGGCCGCGACCGGCAGCGACCAGGAGCGCGTCTTCGTGCACGACACGACGTCGAACCACATGAGCTCGCTGCCGCTGGAGTTGACGTTGATCTGCTCGTGGGCGTGGGCGCGGCTCGGGTGCCAGCGGTAATCATACAGGTTGTAGTTGCCGCACGGGCCGGCCTTCGGCTGGTAGGTGGCGCCGTCGAGGATGAGGGGCGAAGGGGAGCCGCCGTCCCGGTTCTCGATGCTGATCAGGGTCTCGTCGGCGTTCCAGGGCTGCTGCTTGGAGTAGACGTGGCGGGCATCCGAGCCCCACGTGCCGCTCACCGGGGTGGTGGGCAGGCCCGGATTGTTGGCGATCCGCATGATCGGCACGCCGAACGGCGGCGGGCTCACCGGCACGAGATATGTGGGCTTGGACGTCTCGGGCTCGGTGAAGACCACCGTGGGGTCCGTCTTTAGAGCGGACAGGAAGCCGTCGGACGTCGCCGACCCTGGAACCGTCACGACCGACGCCGAGATCGCCTGCGGAGGAGACGGCTGGCTCCTCGCCTGCGGGGCGAGCAACAGGGGAAGGACGATCAGGCCAGGTCGCAGCAGCCGCGTCATGATGGCTAGAGAGGAAAACGAACCTTTGTCGGCGATCTCGACGTTCGATCCCACGCCTCTCCTCCGTTACGGGCGGCAGCGGCTCGTGTCCGCGCCCCGCGCGCACCCGAGGCGCTCTTCGCCCGCGCTCCCGAGCCACAGGACACAGGTCAGGCCGGACTGCCGGGTGGCGTCGGCGATCTCGGGCGCCACGGCCGCGAGCCGCACCTCGACCCGGTCACCCCGGACGACCAGCCGCATCCGCTGGACGCCGTGGGCGCCGAGCGCTCCCCCTCTGGATGGGGCCGCGACGTAGTCGAAGACGGTGTGGCCGCGCCGGGAGCGGAAGCCCGCAGCGGGGATGCTGGCGTCGTAGAGGAGGCTGCCGTTCGGCGCGCGCACCTCGGCGTGGACGCCGGTCACCGTCGGGTCGACCCCGGCGGGCGCGGAGACCATGCCGCGCGCGACCAATCGGCCGCGCTTGCCGGTTCCTCTGAGGGCGAGCTGGTCCACCTGCAGGTCGAGCGGTGCGGCCCCGGAGCTGGTGTTCGGCGCGCCCGCCGCGGCGGTCAGGCTCGGTGGCGTCACCGTCAGGCTGAACTGCCCTTGGGCGCCCCTGTGGCCGTCGACAACGATGAAGTAGGTCGTTCCGGCGGTGACGGCCGGCCGCACGCGCGACCCGTGACGCCGGGTGTTCGAGCCTCCGTCGCCCGCGGGACATCCCGTCGTGTCGTCGTTGCACGCGACCTCGGGCGAGTTCGCGCACACCCCGCCGCTCAGGTAGAGGACGGTGTCGAAGTGCGTGCCGTCGCCGCAGGTCTGGATGGTCGCCGTGCCCGAGACCGCCGGCGTCCACTGGAAGACCCGCTCCGGCGAGTCGCCTGAGCTGCCGCAGCTGCCCGCCAGCAGGCTCGACCCGCTCGTCGTGCCGCTGAAGGTCCCGCCCTGCGCGGGGATGACGGTCGGGTTGCTGCAGTCCCCCGGAAGGGTGGTCGTCGTCGTGGTCGGCGGTCTCGTCGTGGTCGTGGTGGAGGTCGTCGTGGTGGGCGCGGTGGTCGGTGGGGTCGTCGTGGTGGTCGTGGTCGGCGGCCCTGTCGTGGTGGTGGTCGTGGACGTCGTCGGCGGGACCGTCGTGGACGTGGCGGTCCCGCTGAGCAGCATCACCTCGCTCGAAAGGCCGCTCTCCACGCCCTTCGCGTCGTAGGCGCTGACCGCCAGGGCGTAGGACGTGGCGCCGTCGAGGTTCGCCATGATGAAATCAAGCGTCCCGTCGGCGTTGGGCCAGGGGAGACCGGCGTCCGTTGGCGGGCCGTAGCTCCCGCTGAGCGTGCGCATGTAGACACGATACCCGACGACGCCGAACGCCGGGCTCGGCTGCCAGCGCAGCCTGGCGGACATCAGGGAGGCGCTCGCCCCCGTCGCCCACCCCGTCAGCGCCAGGGCCACCGTCAACGCACCGCGGCCTCTCGTAGCAAGCGCCCGCATCACGGAGTCGCCGAGTTTCCAAGAAGCGGTCCACCGCGTTGGTGGGGGAGACTTCTTGCGCGGGCGGTCCTGCGGCCAGCGAGAGGCGGCGCTTCTACGCCGCTCGCCGCACAATCTCGCGCCGACTAGGGCCGGCCCTCTGTGCCCTGCGCTGCTGAGTGAACGGGCCGCTGTTCGGGCCGGGGCCCTGCCATCTCGTGCCTCCTGCGTCCCATGGAGGGGAGGCGGATCCGCCCCGTGCGCCGCGCTCTCGAACCCGGCCGGGAGAGCCTCGCGGCGCACGCGGAGGCGTGCGCTAGCAAGACAAGCGCTTCGCGAGAATATGAAAAATACGCTGATACGCGATGATGTGAAGAGAGGTCCACAGCCTTATGCCGAACGGGGAGGGGAGGTCAAGAAGTTCCAGTGAAAAGAGGCACCGAGGGGGGCGTCATAGGACAAAAGTTGGAGCGAGCGGCCGCGATTCACCAATGAGTGAGAGCGCGGGGATCCTTGCCCGCTACAGCGTCGGCAAGGTGACCGCGTCGGCTCCATGAAGCGGGGCCGGCGGTACCCGGACAGAAGAGCCCCCCGACTTCGAAGCGGAGCGCAACGTGGGCCGAGGATACGGCGAACACGGCAACCGCCGCTACGTGGCAGGGCGTCAGGCGCAAGGACGCGAGTCTCCAGGGGGTCGCCTCCTCGGCCGCCCCGGCGCCGAACTCCGCCGGAGGACCGTTGCTCTCCTCGTGGACCGCGATGAGCGGGAGAGGCAGGCGGAAGCCGAGGCCCGTTGCCTTCGCGACGGCCTCCTTGGCGGTCCAGATGGAGAGGAGGCGCTCGGCCCGCGCGGGGGCGGGCAGCATGGCGAGCGCGTCCATCTCCCTCCGGGAGCAGACCGACTCCGCCACGCCGAGCGGGTCGGGTCCGACGTTGCGCAGGCTTTCGACGTCGGCGCCCACGACGCATCCCGCGGCCGCCGCCGCGCACAGGGCGATCCCGTCCGCGTGCGAGATGCTGAAGCGCAGGTGGCGTGCGACCGGGGGTGCGACGAGCTCCGGGCGCCCCCGTGGTGGGCAACGGAAGCGCAGCCGGGCCGGGTCGGAGCCCGCGAGCTCGGCGAGCATCGTCCGCGCGAGCGCGTGCGCGGCCAGGTAGTCGCGTCGCGCCGCCGCCGGACGGAGGCGTGCGAGGGCCGCCCCTTCGTCGGCCCCGAGAACCTCGCGCGCGCGCGAGGCGAGGACGGGCGCGTCACCGCCTCGTAGACGGTGCCGTGGGACACGGATGCGAAAAGGGCGGGGCCCGAGCCCCGCCCTCTCGGACGTTGGCGTTTCGCCTGTGTCAGCGACGGCTACTGGGCGCTGCCGATGCCGACGGCCCCGCTGATGTTCGCCGAGCTCACGCCCATCGTCACGCAGTTCTGGTCCTGGGTGGTCGGGCTGAACGTGAGCACGGCGAGCGACCCCTCACCGACCACGAAGGTGGGCTCGTCGCTGCTGATGGTGTAGGTGGAGGGAGCGGTATATCCGGCCGGCACGCTGCTCGCGACCAGCGTGAGGGTCATGCTGGCGCCGACCGTGCCCTGCAGGTGCACCGCGGCCAACGCCCCGGTCGTGGTGTAGTCGACGACGGTGTTCTTGCCGTCTCCCCAGACGACGAGAGCCTCCCCCGTCGTCGTGCTATTGCCGCAGCTCCCGCTGCCCTGCGGGATGGGCTCCTGGTAAAGCACCCTCCCCGTGGTCGTGACCGGGGGACACTGCGTGCTGCTCGTGCAGGCCGTGATGCCGTCGTCGCAGCGCCCACCCGTGCACACCCCGGGCCTGGTGAGCGTCACCGTTTCCGGCAGCTGGATGCCCGCCGAGACGCTACCCGATGTCGGCGCGCCGGCGACGTTCGACTGGCAGCTGCTCAGGGTGCCGGTGAAGTTGTAGGCGAAGTTCCCCGAGGCATTGCCGAGCGGCGGGCTGATATTCGCCACTCCTTGCAGCTGACACTCGCCGCCGCCGGTCGCGGCCCCGGCGAGCGAGGCTCCAGGACCGGCCACCCACAGCACGGCGGCGCTGAGGGCTACGGCGCGCACGATACCCGAACGACGAACACCCATGGCCTATTCCTCCCTTCCTGTCCTTTCCTGGCCCACACCCCGCCGACGAGGTTGGACGACCACAGGGTCGTGGGCGGCCGCGTCATGCGCCGGCGCGAACCCTTGCAGATCGCCAGCGTCGAGGCATGCCCCGACCGCGATCGTCATGCCGCGTCGAGGCGAGGTCTGGGACTGTTTGTCTGCTTGATAGTGGGATTGCCCGCTTGCACCCGCTTGCACCCGCTTGCACGCCGGAATAGCGCCCGGGCACGAACCGATCAATTCCGCATTTCGGGGGGACTGGAGGGCGCCGGGAAGGGAGCGCATCCGATCCGTGACGGGAGGGGTCGCGCGGGCGACGCGGGATGGGGCGCGCAGGGGACGCGTGATGGGTGCGGGGCCGACGCCATGCGCCGCATCGCAGACCTTTCCAGCTAAGAAGAGAGGCAGAAGAATCTCCGTCCCGTCGGGCGCAGGCCAGGCGGGGGAGGCGTCTCCGCCGTCCTGAATGGATAAGTGAACGTCCCGCTGATAGATCACCGCCGCCATGGCTAGCTGGACCGCGCGTGCCCGGACGGCGGCCGCCCTGCTCGCAGTGGTTGCCCTCGCGGCGCTGTTCCGGCTCTACAAGCTCGGCGCCGTGCCGCCCGGCCTCTACCTCGACGAGGCGCTGAGCGCGCAGCACGCGCTCGCCTGGCGCGTCAGCGCAGACAAGGCCTGGTTCGCGGCGACGCCGCTCCTCGTCGCGGGCTGGGTCGAGACCTCGAACGGGTATCTGGCCGCCGCCTCGGGCGTCATGTGGCTCTTCGGCGACGGCTTCCTCGGCGCGCGCATGCTGTCGGTCCTGCCGAGCCTCTGCTGCGTGCCGCTCCTCTACGCGCTGGCGCGCGCCGTCGCCGGCCGACGGGAAGCGCTGGTTGCGGCCGGGCTCCTCGCCATGTCGCACTGGGCGGCGCGCACCGGGCGTGACGGGTGGGATCAGGTCGCGATGACCACCCTTCAGGTGGCCGCGCTGGCGAGCCTCGCGCACGGGCTCGGCGGGGATCGGCTCGCGTGGAGCGCGCTCGCGGGCGCCCTCCTCGGCGCCTGCCTCTACACGTACGTTGCCTCGCGCCTCGTGTTCGTGCAGGTGGGCACGTGGCTCGCGTGGGAGGCGTTCGCATCCGCCCGGAAGGGACGCATCCTCGTGCACGCGGGACTCGCCCTCGCCCTCGCCCTCCTCTGCGCGGCGCCCTACTACGCCTATCTCGTCACGCGGAGCGGCGGCGGGCTAGGGGTCCGCCTCGGCCAGCTCGCGCTCACCGCGCCCGGGGCGGCGCACGGGGTCTGGCCGACGCTCGCCGAGAACGTGGGCGCGCATCTCGCCATGTTCAACCTGCGCGGCGGCACCTACGCGCGCGACAACCTCCCCGGCTGGCCGATGCTCGACCCGGTCACGGGGCTCCTCTTCCTGGGCGGCCTCGTGGTGGCGCTCGGGCGCGCCGACCGGCAGCGGCGCCTGGTCGTCACCTGGTACGCCGTCTGCGTCCTGGGCGGCGTGCTCTCGCAGTCGCGCGAGGGGCCGCCCTACGCCTACCGCGTCGCCAACCTCGCGCCCTGGGCGTGCCTGGTCGCGGGCGTGGGCGCCGTCGCCGCGTGGGATCGCCTCCGCCCGCGCGTGTCGCGGCGCACGGCCCTGCTCGGCGCCCTGGTCGTGCTCGGCGCGGCGGGCGCGCTCAACTTCTGGATCCTCTTCGTGCGCGGGCCTGTCTGCCCGGACTTCGGACTGGCTTTCGGGACGGCCGAGACTCAGCTCGGCCTCTGGCTCGCGCGTCACCCGGCCGCGCGGCCCTGCTACGTCTTCTACGACGCCGTGCGCAGTCTCGACCAGTACCGCTCGAGCCTCTGGTATCCCGAGACCAACGGCTACAACTGGTATCGGCCCGTCGACTCGGCGGCCGCGATCCACGTGTGCGCGGGCGTGTATCGGCGCTCCGGAGCGTGCCCTCGCCCCGCTCGCGCTGCCCGGCGACATCGACCTGGTGGCGCGCCTCCCGGAGAGGCTCCCCGGTCCGGCCGTGTTCGTCGTTCCCCCGACTCTGGTCGAGACGATCGGGCGGTTCTACGCGATCGACGGGCGCGAGGACCTGACGGACAGCCTCGGACGGACGCTCGGCACCATCCTGCGCGTGCGGCCGCGTTGACCCGTCGTCCCAATCTCCCTGATGGGGGGTTCCGGCCTGCTGGCGTGGTCTGCTTTCGCTCGGGTGCCCGAAAGACTCTTCGCCCCCGCCAGTCCCGGTGCCTCCCCCCTTGACGGGCCATGCGCAGGGTGGTTGAGGGCACGCAGCGAGCGGCCTCGCGAAGAGCGGCGTCTAAACTAGGCAAGGGTCCGGCGCTGCAGGCATGTCGCACCAGCTGCCGCGGTCACCTCCGGCCGGAAAGCGTTGAGGCGGTGGTCAGCCCGCTGCGCGGAGCGACGGCGCCGGGTTCTCAGTGCTCCACACCACATTGCAACCAAAAGCGCCTAACCGGGTGCGTCGCCGCCTAACTTGGAAGGAGGACTGAAATGCGCGCACACCGAACGATTGTGACCGCAGGTCTGGCACTCGTAGTCTGTATCGCCCCGTTGCTCCGACCCAGCCTAGCTAACGCTAGCGCCAAAGCCTGTATCACCACTTTGGCAGGGGACACCTGCCTCGCCCAGTGCATCGGGGACCTACAACGGACCTGCGGATCCGACCCCGCCTGCCACCAAAGCATCGCTGCGGCGATCCAATTCCTTGCCACGACCCGCGCCAACACCGACGACTGTGCGGACGCGGTGGCAAACGTCAGGCAGGTATGCGGCTGCGTGGCGTCGCCGAGCGGCGCCTTCCTCGACACTTCGGGCGCCCTCTTCTAGCAGGCTTCCTCACGCGCGCGTGGCGGGGGGAGGGAGTCTCGCATTGCCCGCCCCGCCATGCGGGCGTACGTCAGGATGACTCCGCCGCAGAAACGGCCATGACCGCAGAGTGGGGTGTCGGCCGGTAACCGGCGTTCCCAAGATCCCGCGTGCCGGAGGACGGAGGCGGTGGACTGGGCTCGAGCCGCGTCTCTGCTGCCGGCAGGAGCGCCGGCAGCAGAAGAGGGCGGACGCCGCGCCAGCTCGTTTCATGCGGTCTCAGGTGGCGTTCACGGGGCCGCTCGGTCGTGGCCGCCGGCCGCGGGGCTGGGACGGGGCGCGGCGAGTCCGCGGATAGGTCGCGAGCCGGTCGGAGCAGTCGCCACTTCCGTCCGGCGGCCGCACGGCCGGCAGCCGGGGGAGCGAGAGCTCGGGCGCGGCGAGGTTGAGCGCGCTGGTCAGGTCCCCGCATGCCGCTCGCCGCCAGGCGGACAGGTTCGGAACCTCGACGCCGAAACGGGTCTCGAGAAACCGCAGCGTCGAGGTGTGATCGAAGACGTCGCTGCACACGAATCCGCCGCGGCTGAAGGGCGAGATGACGAGCAACGGCACGCGGGGACCGAGCCCGATCGGCCCGGCGACACCCTGCGCAAGCGGGGGCAGCGGGTCGACGGTCAGGTACTCGCCCGGCGTCCCAGGGGGCGCGGTCGGCGGCAGAACGTGATCGAAGAAGCCGCCGTTCTCGTCGTAGGTGAGAAAGAGCACGGTGTGCGCCCAGACCTCCCGTCGCGCCGTCAGCGCAGCGAGCACGCGACGCACGGCGTACTCGCCTCGGACGGGTGTGCTCTGCACGGGGTGCTCGAGCTGCGCCACGGGCGCGATGATCCACGATACCTGAGGGAGTGCGCCCGCGGCCGCGTTCGCCAGGAAGTCGGCGAACGTGGGCTGGACCCCCTTCGCCTGGAGCGCCGGGTTCGCCCGGTACTGCGTGAAGAAGAGGAGTGTGTTGTCGCCGTCCGTGAAGGTGCTGCCGGGATCCGAGTAGACCTTCCACGAGATGCCGCGCGCCTCGAGCTGCTCGGGCATGGTGGTCCAGCTGAGCCGCGGGGCCTGCTGCGGCGAGGCAGCGAGGAGCGGACCCCCCGCGCGGCCGTCGGGGTCGATCGTCGCGGTCATGGCGTACGAGCGGTTCGGATCGGTCGGCCCCAGCGCGGAGCAGAAATACATGTCGCAGATCGTGAAGGAGCGCGCGAGCGCGAAGTAGTAGGAGATGTCGCGCCGGTCGAAGTAGCCCATCGACACCGGGGCATCGTTGCCGTTGAAGAAGCGGTGCGAGGTCACCCAGGCGCCCGGCATGAGCACGCTCTCGTGCTGCGCACCCCAGAGGTGGACCGGGTCGGCCGTGCATCCGCCACCAGTCCGCCGCGCGGGGACATGGAACGGGTAGATGGTGCCCCCCTGTCCGTCGGGCTGGCCCAGCACACCGCGCGCCGAACGGTCGCCAAAGCCGCGGACTCCGCGGTACCGCCCGAAGTAGTGATCGAAGGAGCGGTTCTCCTGGATCATGATCACGACGCGCTCGATATCGCCGAGCCGCGCGGGGCGCGGCCGCCGGGCGAGAGGATCGAGGGTGAGGCGCGCGCCGACGGCAAGGCCAGAGGCGAGGAGCTGGCGGCGGGTGAGAGCGGGGTCACTCATGGGCCGGCGTATAGCACGGGGTGCCGGAGCTCAGCCCGGTGGCCGCCAGCCAGCCCGACAGCACCTACTACGGGTCACCCGAGCGACGTCCGGGGAGCCGAGCTCCCCGGACCCACGGGGTGAGCGGAAATCAGTCGAGGAAGGCGCCGCTCGGAGAGCTCGGACACCCGGCGAGGCACGAGTGGATTGTGGCCTCGCAGTCTTCGAGGGCCGCCCGGGCCGTGGCGGCGCACGCCGCGACGCATTGCAGCCGGCTCGGGGCCGGCGAACATGCGCGCACGCACGCCTGCGCGGTGCTGACGACGTCGTGCAGGCACATCCGCCCCTGGCTCGCGCACCCGGCCGGGCACGAACTCGGCGGTGCCCCGCAGCCGTGGAGGCAGTCGTGGAGCGACGCGACACACGTCTGCTGCGCGCCCCTGAACGCGCTCCGGCAGCTCTTGATTGCGCCGCGGCGGTCCTGCCCGGTCTGACCGCTCGCCTTCACGGTGACCCGACAGCTGCGGAACGCGGTCACGCCCGCGAGCTGGCATGTCCTTTTGGCGGCGCCGCAGGTGGACGGGCACCCGCTAGCCCCTGTGAAGCTGGGCACGGCAAGAGCGCCCACCACGGCGGCCATCGCAAATCCGAGTCGAATCACGCGAGAGTCCTCCCTTGCTGGGTCAGTGGCGTGGGCCGCGTGCAACACCGGTGCCACGGTCGGGCCTGTGGCCATGGAACGTCGTCGCTGCACCGATTCTGGCTGGTCGCTCATGAACCCGCACGCCCGGCGCCAAGGTGAGTGACATGTCAGGGCGGCGATGCGAACGCCGCGGGTGTGACGGAGAGGCGGGGGCGTGACGGTACACGGGACGGCTCTCCTAGAGCCCCTC
>Ga0209470_1002763_pt1 | contig 12293 bp, 9 predicted proteins | sample GraSoiAngelo_125_FD_185882 | JGI IMG/M metagenome (GOLD analysis project Ga0209470, IMG submission 185882) | Grasslands soil microbial communities from the Angelo Coastal Reserve, California, USA - 14_0927_05_40cm (SPAdes) (version 2) | ecosystem: Environmental > Terrestrial > Soil > Grasslands ... | reverse complement strand
CCGTGAGAGTGAGGGTAACGGACTGTCCCGTCGACGCCTGTTCGAGATCACCGTCGTAGGTGACGATGCGCGCGACACGGCTTTCCCTTCCCGAAGGCTGCACTCGAATGCGGTCACCTGTCTTAACACCACCGCTTGCGATAGTTCCGCTGAACCCACGGAAATCCATCGACGGCCGGTTCACCCATTGCACTGGAAACCGGAACGGCAGTTTCTGCAGCCGCTCTTCATCAACTTCCACCGTCTCAAGCCAGCCCATGAGAGTCGAACCGCGGTGCCACGGAGTTCTGGCGCTTGCTACGAGGATGTTATCGCCCTTCAGAGCAGACATGGGAATGCATGTAACGTCGGTCAGTCCGATTCGAGCGGCGAATTCACGGTACTCCGCCTCAATCTGGCGGTACCGCGCCTCCGAATAATCCGCGAGATCCATTTTATTAATGACGAGCGCAACGTGACGGATCCCGAGAAGCGACACGAGATAGCTGTGACGTCGAGTCTGAGTGAGCACACCATTCCGAGCATCGACGAGGATGACCGCGGCGTCTGCCGTCGACGCGCCGGTCACCATGTTGCGGGTGTATTGGTCGTGGCCCGGCGTGTCGGCAACGATGAACTTGCGCCGTTCCGTCGAGAAGAACCGGTAAGCAACGTCGATCGTAATACCCTGCTCGCGCTCCGCGGCCAGGCCGTCGACCAGAAGAGCAAAGTCGAGGTTAGTTCCCTGCGTGCCGAATTTCTTGGAGTCGCCGGCCAACGCGGAAAGTTGGTCGTCGAATAGCACCTTCGATTCGTACAGCAGCCGGCCGATCAGAGTGCTCTTGCCATCATCGACACTACCGCAGGTAATGAAGCGCAGGAGACTCTTGCGCTCATGTGACCTGAGGTAACCCTCAATATCGGCGGCGATCAGATCCGAAACCTGCGGCATTAGAAATAGCCCTCCTGCTTTTTCTTCTCCATCGAAGCAGCCGAATCGAAATCAATGACTCGACCCTGACGCTCCGACGTGTTGGCCAGCAGCATTTCCTGAATGATTGCCGGAACCGTGTCGGCATTGGATGGAATCGCTCCGGTCAGCGGATAACAGCCCAGAGTTCGGAAACGCACTTTTTTGTATTCGGGCACCTCTCGATCGCGAAGCTGCATACGTTCGTCATCCACCATGATGAGCGTTCCGTCGCGTTCCACGACCGGGCGTTCTTTTGCGAGATACAACGGGACGACGGGAATCTTTTCCAGATAGATGTATTGCCATACGTCCAATTCGGTCCAGTTCGAAAGCGGGAAAACACGGATGGATTCACCACGCTGAATGCGCATGTTGTACAGCTTCCAGAGTTCCGGCCGCTGATTTTTCGGATCCCACCGATGCTGCGCCGATCGAAACGAGAAAATGCGCTCTTTCGCTCGCGACTTTTCTTCATCGCGACGGGCTCCGCCGAACGCCGCATCGAACTGGTATTTTTCCAACGCCTGTTTGAGCGCCTGAGTCTTCATGATGTCTGTGTGAATCGCTGAGCCGTGCTTGAACGGGTTAATTCCCATCGCAAGCCCTTCCTGATTCACGTGGACGATGAGACGAATCCCCGTTTCGGCAACGATCCGGTCGCGGAAGGCATACATGTCGCGAAATTTCCAGGTCGTGTCCACATGCAACAGCGGGAACGGCAGAGAACCCGGAAAGAAGGCCTTTCGCGCGAGATGCAGCATCACCGAACTGTCCTTGCCGATCGAATAGAGCATCACGGGATTCGCGGCCTCCGCCACGACTTCTCGCATGATATGAATGCTTTCAGCTTCGAGACGCCGAAGGTGGGTCACAGACGCGAGTTTGGTATGCGGCCGCGTAAGGGGAGCCGTTCTGGATTCTGTTGCAACGACGGGAGTTTGATCTGAAATAAAATGTTTAATGTTGAAGTCTTGGGCCGCTTCTCTAATTGATGGAATAACCTTCTTCACACCCCGGCCCCGCGGTGCGACAGGCACGGCACTCCAGCCGCCGTTATGGTATGCCTTTACCGCCGCAATGACAGTCGTCTGACTCAGGCCCGCACGGAGAGCGGTTTCTGCAGTAGATAACCCCGACAATCTCAGCCTTACTGCGTTCAGTCGACGCGCGTTGAGATCTTCTACGCTGATATTCCGCCCATCGTTATTCATGCGCCAAAAATGTCGCAAAAAATATCCACAAAATATCTTTACAAATAAGCGACGCTTTCTATATTGTCAAGAAATTCCCGGGAAGACGCTCATGGAATCAGGAACAGCTGTTCTGCTCGGAATTACTTTCTTCGCGGCGTTCGTCAATGGAGCATTAGGCTACGGCTTCTCCTCGCTCACGGTACCCGTCGCACTTCTGTTCTATGCGAATCGGATTCTGAATCCGGCGCTCGTTTTGATTGAAGTTTTCGTCAACCTCTATGTCCTGATCATCAATCGCGCGAGTATCCCGACAGTGTGGAAACGGTTTTATCCCATCATCCTTAGTTTGCTCCCCGGCGTCGTGGTCGGCAGCTACATGGTCGCGTCGATTCACCCGGGATGGATGAAGTTCGTCACTTACAGCTTCATTCTTCCGCTGATTCTGATCCAGGCGGCGGGTATTCGCAGGCCGATCCGGTCCGAAAGACTGATGGGTGTACCCGTTGGAACGGGACTGGGCCTTTTGTATTCGATGACGACGATCTCCGGCCCACCCATCGCCGTGCTGTTCAACAATCAGGGCCTAGTCAAGCGCGATTTCCGTGCAGGATTGGCGCTGATCCGAGTGGCTGAGTCGACGTTAACGGCAATCGCTTATTACCAACTCGGGCTTTTTGCAGCCGGCAGTTTGCACATGATTCGCATCATTACTCCCGGCATTCTCATCGGCATTCCCCTGGGCGTTTACACTATCCGGCACGTCGATGCCGAAACATTTCGTCGGATTTGCATGAGTTTCGATTCGTGGATCGTGGGGTTCGGCCTTTCTCGCATTTTACTGGAACTCGGCCTTGTTCAAGGCCTGACGGCGTACGAACCACTGATGTTGGCCGTACTCGTGGACAGCTACCTGTTTTACGGTTTTTTTAAAACACGCCGAAGGAACACAGTAAGCATCACGGCTTCATCAGCGCTGGAGTTTACGGCCCGATTCTCCTCCCAGCCGCGTCGAGACGGCTCTGGATGAGGAGACCTAGCCAGAATAAACCGGATCGCTTTCCCGAGGCCTTGCCTTGCGCGCCTGAAGGAGAAATTACTGCCCCCGGATTACAACCTGTCGGGGAGGCAATGGGCGCACTGCAGAGAATCCTTCCGAAGTTACCGCTCGAGAAGTTCGTCTCGGGATTGCCAAGGTGAACGCTGTTCGCAACGTGGAAGGCCGGGAGCAAGCAAACAAATAATCCATCGCAGAACGAGTATGGTTTTCAACCCTTTCATAGACCTCCGCCCTTCGTTATGAATGTTTCGGTTTTTGTATGCAGCAACCCGCGCCCTGAATGGAGTTCGCAATGCGAATCGGAGCAGCTGCTTGCGACTACCTGACGCGAGGGAGCATATGATCCGGGTTTAGTTCAAGTCGTGCCGCTCTGGGGCGGATCATTCTATCGAGATTCGACTCCAAACTGTCCAGATCCCCACCAGTACGGGATTGGCAATTCATGGATTTTTTTCATGGAAGGCCGTGTACCATCTGCCCGATCCACAATCTTTGTGGAATCAAAAACGAGGAATTCTTTCGAAACTGCACGCAGGAAGGCTCTACCAGTGCCATCTTTCAACGTTTTATGTGGAACTTCACGTCCATGCCGCGATTTACCGTTGTGGGCAAGGTGATTGCTACCCAATGCAACGCCGCTGCGGTAAGCCGCTCTGGCGTGGCTGCGCCGAAGCCGCTGGTAAAAAAGTTATACGTCTGTCCCTGACCTGTCTGTGCGGGCTGACGGCCAACCGAGAGGGTCTGTTGGCCCGCCCTTTTTTTGACTTTTATCAGTCTTTAAATTCCAGCGATCGCCAGCAATACCAACTCGCGACACTGGCGTATGGGCGCCAGGGCATCGCAATACGATAGCTCGTCTCCTTATCCGGAAGATCCTCCAGGCCGTAGAGATTGCGAATGGCCACACGCACCCCGAGGTCCTCATGAGGGAACACGTCAAGCCGGCCCAGCGAGAAGATCAAAAACATTTGCGCCGTCCAGACCCCGATACCTTTGACCTGGATGAGCGCCTCGATAACCTGCTCGTCGGCCATGCGCGCCAGCCGGTGGAGCCTCAAACCACCGCTCCCGACGCGTTCTGCCAAATCCAGCAGGTACGCCGATTTTTGAGGCGAAATGCCAATCGCTCGCAACTGCCGTGGAGTTAATCGGCTTAGACTTTCAGGGGAAATCCGTTGGGGCGCAACATATTCTTCGAGCCGCGCTCGAATCGATGCGGCTGCCTTTCCCGAGATTTGTTGAGACAAAATCGATGACACCAGAGCATGAAAGCGGTCCCGCCGCGGCTTGAGTCGAAATGGGCCGGCTCGACGAATGACGTCGCCCATGACGGGGTCCGCGCGGCGAAGGTGTTCGAGGGCTTGCCCGATCTTTTCTTTGTCCATAGACGCTGTAGCGGCGGTCATTTCTTGAGGCTGCGCGCTGCCGCGCTTGCGCTTCGCGTTCTCAAGGCTGCGCGCATCAGTTGAGGTTTCGCGCTGTCGCGCTCACGCTCCGCACGCTTCGCGGACCGCCGCTACAGTATAATTCTGCGTTTTATGCCCGCTCAATCGGACAGATCCAAAGACCAATTCCGTCGTTTGATGGTGCTGATCGCTGTCGCGACCGTCGATATGATCGGCGGGGCAATGGTGTTTCCTCTCATTCCGTTCTACGCTCTGAAACTGCACGCGTCGGCAACGACGATTGGAATGATCATCGCGTCATTCTTCATAGCTCAACTCGTTTCCGCTCCGGTATGGGGCCGTGTTTCCGATCATTATGGACGCAGGCCCGCGCTGCTCGTCGGACTTAGCGCCTCCGCCGCGGCCTACTTTGTCTTCGGGTTCGCGAATGCGGTTTGGCTGTTATTCGTCTGCCGGCTTGTGCAGGGCCTCGGCGGCGGGACCACGGGTGTGCTTCAGGCGTACGTGGGCGACACGGTGCCCCCTGAAGATCGTGCGCGCTCCCTCGGCTGGCTTTCGGCTGGGACGAATGTGGGTACGATGCTGGGTCCAGTGATCGGTTCGTTCTCCACTTATTGGGGCCACCAGTGGCCGGGCATTCTGGCGTCATCGCTGTGTGTTGCGAACGCGCTGTTTGCGTGGCAATGGCTTCCGGAATCGAAGCAACCGCAGGCGCAGGCGCCCGGCCGCAAACCGGTATGGCATGGAGTCTGGATGGTGCTCCGCAATCCAGCGGGCAATGTACAGCGCCTGACTTTGATTTACGCCGTGGCCATGCTGGCTTTTTCTTGCTTGACCTCGGTGCTGGCGCTTTACCTGAGCGCCGAGTTTGGAATCACGGAGAAAACGATTGGCTACGTATTCCTCTATGTCGGAATTTTTTCCGTCTTGATGCGATCTGCGCTGATCGGCCCCATCGTCGACCGGATTGGTGAGCACTGGTCGATACGCGCTGGCGCGGCAACACTCATTTTGGGTTTACTCGCGTATCCGCTGGCACCGAATCTCTGGTCCCTGGCTTTTATCGTGCCGCTGGTTCCGATTGGAACCTCACTGCTCTTTCCTGCAACCACGGCACTCATGTCTCATCATTCGCCTCGATGGGAGTTGGGAACCACGATGGGAATTGCCCAGACCTTTGCGGGGATTTCACGAGTCGTGGCGCCATTGCTTTCCACAACGCTCTTCCAGAGGATCAGCCATGGCATGCCTTTTTACTTCGCAGCAACGTTCGTCGGAGTGGTAAGCCTGCTGGCTTTTCAGGTTGAGCGCCAACCGGCTCCAGAGCCTGTGCGTGTGATAGACTGAGCGATGAGGTGAAACCGTGCCATTGCCAAATTTTGTCTTCCATAACGGCCGAATCGTTCCTTATTCCGAGGTGAAATTCGGCGTGCTCACACACGCTTTGAATTACGGAACCGCCGTATTTGGCGGGCTCCGCGCTTACTGGAACGAGGATGAGAAGCAGCTTTTCATTTTCAGACCCCGTGATCACTTTCGCCGCTTCCTGCAGTCCGCGAAGCTGCTTTGCATGGAGCTGCAGACAAGCGGCGACAATTTGCTGAAGGGGCTGGTCGAGCTGGTTCGCACCGAGGGACACGAGGAAGATCTCTACATTCGCCCGTTGGCTTTCTATTCGGACGAAATCATTGGCGTTCGCCTTCACGACCTCACAGCGGAAGTTTCGATTGTGGTCATGCCATTCGGCGCCTACAACAAGAACGAAGAGGATATGCACGTGACGGTTTCCTCATGGCGCCGCGTCGACGACAACACTATTCCGGCGCGCGGCAAGATCGCGGGCGCATATGTCAACTCGGCTTTCGTCAAGACCGACGCCTTACGGGCCGGCTTTGACGAAGCAATCGTTCTGAACGCCGACGGCCACATTTCGGAAGGATCGGCGGCGAATTTCTTCATGCTCCGCGACGGCGTTCTGGCGACGCCTCCCATCACGGCGAACGTATTGGAAGGAATTACGCGGCGTACAGTCATGCGGCTGGTTCGGGATGAGTTGAAGATCGAAGTGCAGGAGAGGGAAATCGACCGGACCGAATTGTATCTCGCGGATGAGGCCTTCTATTGCGGTACCGGCGCGCAGATCAGCGCGATCACAAACGTCGACCATCGACCGATCGGGACCGGCAAATTGGGCGAGGTTACATCTCGTCTCCGCAAAATCTATTTCGACGTGGTTCGGGGGAAGGTTGCCAAATATCGTGACTGGTGCCATCCCGTATACGAAGTGAACCAAAAACGTACATCGAAAGAACGCACACACGTCACCGTCGAGTGAATTTCGAAATCCGAAAAGCAACTGAGGCTGACACACCGCTCATCGCCTGGTTCATCCGGCAATTGGCCGAATACGAGCGGCTGCTTGAGCAAACCTCCATGACCGAAGAGATTCTTCGCGAAAGTCTCTTCGGCCCGCGATCATCGGCGGAAGTCTTGCTCGGTTATTACGAGCAGAGGCCTGTCGCGTTCGCGGTATTCTTTCACAATTTCTCTACGTTTGTGGGCAAGCGGGGCCTGTATTTGGAAGATCTGTTCGTCATTCCCGAAATGCGAGGCAAAGGCTTTGGGCGTGCGTTGCTGGTGCATTTGGCGAAGATCGCGCGCGAGCGCAACTGTGGCCGCTTCGAATGGGCGGTGCTGGATTGGAACGAGCCGGCGATTGAGTTCTACAAGAGACTTGGTGCCGTCGCCATGAGCGACTGGACGATATTCCGGATGACAGGCGAGGCGCTCGACCGCCTGGCTAAAGAGCGGAGCGGCCCGTGAGACGAGCTGCATTTTTCCTGGCGCTGATCCTCGTATTGACGGTGTTAACGAAGACGGCGGCTGTCAGTTCTGCGGCTTTGCCGGCAAATGCACCGAAGTTAATCCTCGTTTTGGCGCTGGATCAAATGCGATATGACTATCTTCCCCGCTTCAACGCCCTCTATAAAGGCGGGTTGCGGCGGCTGATCGATCAAGGCGCCGTTTTTACTAACGCGAATTACAGGCACGCTGTGACGGAGACCGGTCCAGGACATTCCGTCATCCTGTCGGGACGCCATCCGAGTCATTCGGGAATCGTTGGCAATGACTGGTGGGACCCGCTGCTCCGGACTCTGGTCAATGTGGTTGATGATCCCGTCCAGCCGCCCCTTGGCGGCACGGGCCGCAGCGCTTCGCCTGTGAATTTCATCGGAAATACGGTGGGTGATCTGTTGAAGCTGAAGAGCCCGACATCACACATCGTGACGACATCATTCAAGGATCGTGCCGCCGTATTGCTAGCAGGGCACCGAGGTGATGCGGCGTATTGGTTTGAATCCGATGGCAGCTTCGTTACAAGCACCTACTACATGTCCAAGGCACCAGAGTGGCTGAGCAAATGGAACATGGAACGCGTTGGCGACGCATACGCTGGAAGGAAATGGAATCGCCTGCTTGCCGACGAGACGATTTACGAGAAATATGCGGGTCGTGATGATCAACCCGGCGAACCGGAAGACGACCTTGTATTTCCGCATACGTTACAAGGCACGCCGCCTTCGGCCGAGTATTACGCGGCGCTGCGCAATTTTCCGTTTGCCGATGAAGTGCTGCTGGCATTCTCGATTGAAGCGATAAAAGCGCATCATCTCGGACGCGGCGAGGCAACGGATATCCTCGGCATCGGGTTTTCGGCGACCGATACGATTGGTCATCGATACGGTCCTGACAGTCAGGAAGTCCTGGATCAGCTCCTGCGGCTCGATCAGATTCTGGATCAGCTGTTCCAGTACATCGATCGAAACATCGGTCTGGCAAACACGCTTGTTGTTGCGACGGCAGATCATGGAGTGACGCCCCTGGTCGAGGCATTAAAAGCGAAAGGTATCGATGCGCGCCGTGGAACATGGGCCGAAGTCGATGCTGCCTTGCGTCAGGCGCTTGCCAGCAAATATCCCGGTGTGGATGGTCTCGTTGCCGACCTCACGATTGCGGGTGAATTCCGGCTCTATCTGGACGAGGCCGTGATTCGCAAATCCAAACTGCAGTCGACCGATGTCGAAGAGACGGCTGCAAAGGCCATGATGTCGACCGGCCTCTTTGAACTGGCGTACAAGAAATCCGATTTACTCGGCCAGAAGACGGACAAAGACAACGATCCCTATCTTCACTGGTTCCGCAACTCGTTCTTCGCTCCCAGAAGCCCGAGTGTGACGCTTATGCCCAAGCGCAATGTCAGCTTTAGAATCACGGGAACCGGCCACGGCACCGCCTACGATTACGACCGTCACGTTCCAATCATCTTCATGGGCCCCGGCATCAAGCCTGGCTCGTATTCGAGCGAATGCGGCCCCGAGGACATCGCTCCTACGCTGGCTAAGATCCTCGGTTTCGATTACCCAAAGGAATTTGATTCCCGGTTATTGCTGGAGATGCTGAACTGAATTCCCCTCCTTGCAGAGCTCGCAGAGGAGGGTGGCGCGTAGCGCGAGCCCGTCTGCGCCCTCGCTTTGCTCGGCGCATCCACGTCGAATCACAAGTTGATTCAGCAAATGGAGTGCGGAGTATAATGCCGCAAGCAATTCCGACAAGAGATGGGGAGGGCGCCACATGTTTTCAAAAAGAAAGTTGGCAAGACACGTCTTGGCAGGTGTTCTTTTCAGCATTTGTTTTGCGGTCGCAACAATTCATGCGCAGGTAACCGCGTCTGTTTCCGGAAGAGTCGAGGACTCCACGGGGGCTGCTGTACCCGGGGCGATGGTAACCATTACCAGCCTGGAAACGGGAGCGGGACGTACGGCGAGTACGAATGAAACCGGGACATACCGGGTGTTGTCCCTTCCGGTGGGAAGATATGAGGTCAGAGCGGAGCTGTCTGGCTTCAAAGCGGCGCGCCAGACGGGGATCAGCCTGGCGGTCGGAGAAGAGGCGGTGGTGAACCTGAAGCTCGAAGTGGGAGCACTCCAGGACGAAGTGACAGTAACCGGAGAAGCGCCGCTGGTCAATACCACCACGGCGTCGGTTTCAGGACTCGTTGGGGAGAGAGCAGTCAAAGACCTGCCGCTCAACGGCCGTAGTTTCGACAATTTGATTACTCTCAATCCCGGGGCCGTCCTCTACAACTTCAAGGCCGGGCCGTCGGTGGGCTCCGGTGAAGGTGCCTATTTCACTGTGGCCGGGCGGCGGCCGTCCGACAATCTTTTCCTGCTGAATGGGATTGAATACACGGGCAGCAGCAACATCGGTATCACGCCGGGAGGAGTCAGCGGCCAACTGCTGGGCATTGACGCCGTCCGGGAGTTCAACGTGCTCGGCGATACCTATTCGGCCGAATACGGCAAGCGCGCCGGCGGGCAAGTCAGCGTGGTCACGCAGTCCGGCTCCAATCAACTGCATGGCGCAGGATTTGAGTTCTTACGGAATAGCGCCCTTGATGCGCGAAACTTCTTTGACCAGAAGGCCCAGCCGACTGACCCACGAATCCCTCCGTTCAGGCGAAATCAGTTTGGCGGCTCGCTGGGCGGGCCGCTTAAACAAGACAAGATGTTCCTCTTCGGCAACTACGAAGGGTTTCGGCATTCGCTGGGACTCAGCAACGTCGCCTTCGTTCCCGACAACGATGCGCGCCAGGGCTTGCTGCCGTGCAATGTGATCTATACGGCTCCCGCGGACCGAGCCGCGAATTGCCCCAACCCCAATGCGCCGGTTCGAGTTCCCAGGCTGGACTCACGCATGCTCCCTTTCATGAGGCTATGGCCGGTGCCCAACGGTCCCGAGCAGGTCGCGAACGGCCTGGCCACCGGAGTCGCTAAGAACTTCAACAACCCCGTGCAGACGATTCGAGAAGACTTCGGAACGACGCGATTCGATCTGAACGCTTCCGACAAGGACACGTTCACCACCGCGTATACGATAGATGACGGGCACAACGCTTCGCCCCTGACAAACCCACTTTTCGCAACGATCGCGGACCTTCGCAGTCAGGTCCTTAGCGCCCAGGAAACCCACGTCTTTTCCCCTCAATTCCTCAACACCGTCCGGATGGGGTTTTCTCGCGCGTCATTCAATTTCGATTCCCCTGTGCTGGATACTACGATTCCGCCGGACATTACCTTGTTTAAGGGCAAACCGCCGGGATGCCTCGCGATCGGGGGCGCATCCTGTGCTGCGGTGAATAACATCACTCCGGGCGGCGGCGGCATTTCCGGAAGGCTTTACAACACGAGAAATCTCTTCACCGGCTCGGATGACGTGCAGCTCGTGCGGGGCAAGCACCAACTTAGTTTCGGCGCCTGGATTCAACGAATCCAGGTGAACGCGAACTCCGCGGCCCGAAATTACGGAGAAGCAGACTTTGCCAGCCTCATGACATTCCTGCAAGGGACCACCACCAATTGGGTGGGCACGCCCAATCGTTCATTCATGTACTGGAGATCCACGGAAGGCGCCCTCTACGTTCAGGACGTTATCCAATTACGTCCCAATCTCACCGTCCGGGCCGGTCTTCGGGACGAATTCACAAACGGTTGGAACGAGAAATATGCAAGGGCTGCTCAGTATGTCCTGGACGCGAATGGGGTTCCCACCAGTGACCCTGTGACCAGTTCCACCCGTATAGGTAAATCAACGTTCTCGGACAACAAAGCCACCCGGCTGCTTAGTCCTCGAGTGAGCTTTGCATGGGACGTGTTCGGCAATGGAAAAACCTCGATGCGCTCCGGATTTGGCATGTACTACTCGCTCCTGGATAATCTCAGCTTCCAGATGAATTTCACGGCTCCGTATAACGTTCTATTTGCTTTCAACAACCTCTCTCTATACGATTCGCCGCTCCCGCCGCCGGTCGTTCCCGGTACGGCTCTGCCGCCGTTCTGTGCACCCGGGGTACCGAATCCTTGCACTCTCGTGCAGGCGCAGGGGGTTCAACTCAACGCGAAAACTCCGACGGTCGTCTCCTGGAACTACTCCATCGAGCAGCAACTGGAGCGCAATATGTCTCTTCGCGTCGCCTATGTCGGCTCTCACGGTTATCACAACATCATCGACATTGATGCCAATACCATTCCGCAGCAGATTTGCAACAACCCGGCCGGATGCGCGAGCGGTGGTATTCGCGCCCCAAATCCAGCGAATCCGCCTGTCCTGGTGCCACAGGGAACGCCGTATTTTCCGGCGGGGACGAGGCCCAACAGGTATCTGGCGAATGCCTATTTCTGGTACACGGAGGGCATCGGCAGTTATAACGCGCTGCAAGCCGACCTGACAAAACGGCTCAGCAGCGGGCTGCTCTTCCGGGCCAATTACACGTTTGCGAAAAACCTGGACGACGGCACGGCCACTGCAAGCAGCCAATCTCAAAACAACAACCAATCGGTGCTGGATCCGCGCCATCCCTTGATCGACTACGGCCGATCCGCTCTGGACTTCCGGCACCAGGGCAGCGGCAGCTTCAGTTACGAGCTGCCCTTTGGGAAAGGTAAGCCGTTTGGCAACGGGTTGAACGGCATCGCAGACAAGCTGGTTGGCGGCTGGCAGTTGAACGGTATCGTGACGCTCTTGAGCGGCTTTCCTGTGACTCCGTTGGTCGGGACGAACCGGTCCGGGAATGGCAACACATTCAATCCGGACCGGCCCAACTATAATCCCAACTTTCAGGGACCCGT
>Ga0209470_1002757_pt1 | contig 12313 bp, 13 predicted proteins | sample GraSoiAngelo_125_FD_185882 | JGI IMG/M metagenome (GOLD analysis project Ga0209470, IMG submission 185882) | Grasslands soil microbial communities from the Angelo Coastal Reserve, California, USA - 14_0927_05_40cm (SPAdes) (version 2) | ecosystem: Environmental > Terrestrial > Soil > Grasslands ... | reverse complement strand
TAGTGAATAACGCATGGAACGCTGAAGTTTGCACCTTTTATTGGTTACTCATACACGAGTGAGAATAATCATGGAAAATTTTGTCTTGCATTCATCACTAATGTTTATTTCTTGCTGCACTTTGGCGGGAGTTTTAGGATTAATTTCTTCTTACATGTCAGTCAACTCAACGTATGCTCAAATTGTGGTTACTACTGGTGGGAATATTTCATCGCCAATTTTTAATAGAACGGTAAGCGAAGATTCTGAACCAAGACCTGATATATTGTATTCTGCGTTACATTCCGACACGATAGTGGGTGAAGTGCTTAATAACTTTACGTATTCTATTGAATTGGTCCACATAACCGCCAGTGTATATGACAAGAATGGTCTAATTGCAGCAACTGGAGAGTATAACGCTAACGATTATCAGATAAAGCCAGGAATGAGGTCTGGATTCCATATATTCTTAGATGAAAAGCTACCAAGTAATAGTAAATATACCTTAACAACCAGTTTTGAGAAATCTGAAGATGATAAGCCTGCGGCACTGCTACTCAGTGTGGACACAAATTCTAAAGGTCCAGGGAGTTATAAAGTTCTAGGCGAAGTGATAAATCAAGGTCCAGATGATGCAAATTCGGTAAAGGTATCGGGTATATTATATGACAAGGACCACAAAGTTGTAGACGTCGATTATACATATACAAATCCTGACATAATTAGTCCTAATAAAAAAGCACCATTCGAATTGTCGTTCTACACAGATAATTCCGAGAAAATTAAGTCAGTAGCTATCAATGGTCAAAGTGATGAGTATTCCTTAGTAACAAATAACACTCAAAATAACACAAAATCAGGTCTATGAACTAAGGACAATCTTATCGTGAAAAAGCACTAATAGGTCTAGAGCCGGAGTATGCGAAACGATATCAGTGCTAAATGCGGATTTCTTAACTTGTTGTACAGTAATCCAAGCTTTAAAGACTTTCTACAGTTTATGGTTTGTGAAAAATCTATATTTGATTGCGCGTCGATTCTATAGGCTTATAAACAACTTACATTTTTCAATAAACTCAATGCTTTTATTTAGCATTTTAATTGGAATTATCCTTTTGTTGGTAATATCGAGTCCTTTACCAACTCTTGCAGTTAATCAAACCACTTTGAGTAATCAAGCTAAGTCTGTAATTGTCAGTTTTAATGCAACAGACAATAAATTAATTGTACTTTCTGACTTAATCGAAAACAGGATTGGAAAGGCAGCAGCAATTCTTGAGCTTACAAGTAGATTACCTGAAATGCGAGGACCGCCTCGATTGGAGCTGTTTAGTCCGGCTTTTAAGGGAATACCAGAAAATGCAGACTTAGAGAAAAGACAAATCGGACGAGAGATACTTTCAAAATATTCGGAGGAATTTGTATCTTTTTTGTTTCTTACGCCAAATGGCAGTGTGTATCTACTAGAGCCATTTAGCCGCCAACAGAATTTGTCTACTTCTGATTTGTCTCACAGGGATTACTATAAAGGTGTGACCCAAACAAACCGTACGTTTCTTGGTAATGTGATTACATCTGCTTCCTCGGGTCGTAACCAAATACAGCTGGCAGTTCCCGTATTTAGTCTTGGCGATAGAAATCAAATTTCTCTAATAGGAGTACTGTCATCTGGTTTAAATTTCAAAACTTTTAATGAAATCCTGCAGTCTCTTAATTTGAGAAGTAACGAAAGAATTGTACTGCTAGATAGTAATGGTACCAAGATAGCAGATTCTGATACTAAACAAATATCTTCTCTACACAAAAGCAACATAGGAGATGCCTCATTTAGAAACCTCCAAAGCTTTAATAATGCATTAAAGGGGGAAACAGGAGCAGTACAGGAAATGGTAAATGGTATTAATACTCACATAAAATACAAGCCGCTAAAAGCGATTCAAAATACTTGGGTACTTTTGTTATTTCAGAGCTCTGGACCATCCACTGTACCTGCAAATTCCAAATTAGGTCATGCTGCTGATAATACCACGGTGAGTATTCCATTTAATGGAACTATGCTAAATTCTAGTATCACAAACAAATCGAGTAATCTTAACACTACAATGCCAGAACAGGTGCCTCCTCAATCTGTCAATGGAAGTAAAGTGGGTAAAATTTGACGTTAAAGTATATGGGGACATAAACATTCGTTTATTTTTTATTTTATTCCTTCGTCTAATATTTTTAGATAATAGCTATGCTTACATCTTACACAATATAACGAACCAGTAACAAAGAATGTCGTTTCCACATCATTAAGAGATGCGCTTTTACTCCGAGGATGGAAATTATTACGTTCGGCAAAAAATTTGATATTATCTTTTTTTACAATGTCAGGCGCACCGCACCGAAGGCAATAAAAATTTGTTTTTTTAAAGTTTTTTTTTGTTGTCTCTTCGTCAATCACCTTAACAGGAGATTCTGCTGTCATTATTCATTCATCCAATCATTAAACGAAAAATTAGGTCGGGTCTTCATTAGCATTATCGTCATCGACCATCTGTGCCGGTTTCTCTATCGGGTTTTCATAAATATCTGTTTCTGGGTTATCTTTTGCTTCACTCAGGCTATTTTGATTCTTTCGCGTGCTGAGTTTATTTTCCTCGTCTTGTTTACTCATGTAAGTAAAAATGGACAACAAAACATAAGAAGCTGTTAAAAGCTTGCAGCTTGCTCAAATAAAACTGGAGTATAAATTAAACACAACCACTACTTCAGGCTCCTGTCTAGTGTTGATTGTCTAGAAGCTTCAAAAAAGAAATTTCTAGCGTGTTCTAGTAGAGCTTTTTGCTTCTCAGACAAGACCTTGCCGAGCATTTCTTTGAATTCAATGGCGTCTACCACGGCTCTAGCTCCATAATGGTTATTAAAATAGCCTCTTACAACAGCTGTTTCATTAGATAATTGTCTGACCTTGTCGACCCACGGTTTTAATTCCTCCCTTGAGTAAAGATAATTGTATCTAGGTTTTACCTGTCTGCCATGCCATCTCATAAAGGCATGTTTTGCTGTTGTGATGGGTTCTGAAAGGAATTGCAATCTATCAGGTTCAGGAGAATCAGTCATTACGGCTGCTATATTATAATGCTTCAACATCTCCCAGGGTCCTTCGGTACTCAAAGAGGGATTCCTAAATTCAATTGCGTAATCATACCCGCTGGGAAGCCTATCAAGAAATTCTTCCGTATTCCTAAATTCTTTAACTGTAAAACTTGGTGGCAATTGAATAATTACAGCTCCTAATTTATTAGTAGATTTTAGAGGCGATGTCTTTTCAAGGAACTCATCCAAAAGTGCCATTGCTCCTTTACTTACGTCAAGTCGCTTATCATGTGTAACTGTTTCAGGCACTTTAATCGAGAATTCAAAATTGTCTGGAGTCGCTCTAGTCATTGTTGTGAACGTATCCTTGGTCATATACATAAGAATTTTTCATAGAACGTGGCGTCCATTTCAGCTGTATTGAAAAATTGACAATAGTACTGCAGCTTTCTAGTTTGAGCGTCTGGATAGAATACCTTAACCCAGCCCCCTCTCTCAAATGAATCAGAATAGCTCCAACCTGAGCAGCCGATAAGTATTGGCAATACAAAACCTTGTACAATAAATGAAATTATAGTTTGTTTATTATTTTACGAATTACAAGCAGAAGGTGTGAGTGGGATTTGAACCTTGCTGGTAAAGGGGTTCAACTAATTTTCCTAAAATGGGACCAAGGGTTTGTGAATCAAATTTGATACGATTTCAGGACCCAATTATAAGTCATATCTGGTTTATAATCTGAGTTCGGTTAGAGCCATATGGAATTTCATACCAGTCTGGTAACAGAGCTACTAGAGCTATGGGGTTGGTCGTTATAGTAACGCTAGCAGTTCTATCAATAGACTCAGAATAATACTAGATTAACTTAGCTTTAAAGTTTACCTTGATTTAGCAGTCCAGTTGGTGATTCTAGTAACCCCAGTTCTATCAGTGCACCACAATAATAGTAGATTAAGTTGGCCTTAAATTTTTGATATAGTCATAGTCGATTTTGTATAATATCGCACCGTCATCCTCAAGTTTTACTGACATCCAAGCTCTAGAAAATGTCAAAGATTTGACGAAAAATTATAATTATTTTAGTCGGATTTATTATATCTTTGGTAGTATCGGCAGGGGCGCTAACATACTCACTTGCAAAAGCACAAAGATAATTTGTCACTTTATGTTATACACTTTTTGACTTTCTATTTCGTTACTACAGACTTTATGCAATATCAAATCCGACATTTGTTAAATACATGTATAAAACCTAGAATTCTAATTCATCTTGAGTGTAGGTGTTAGCGCTCTATTTTTCTATATCACTTTTCAGATATATGTTACAGAGTATCGTGTTAAAAACTTTAAGTAATCTACTATATGAATCTTCTATACAATGAAATCAATATTAATGTTTTTAGCAGCATCGTTGATAGTAGAAGGTGCAATGGTTACAATGGCTATTCCTCAAGCCATAGCGCAAGAGGCTCCACTTACAGCAGGTACACCAGCCGCACAATTATCGCATACTAAATCAATCCAACCAGGTGTTACTAAGCCAGTATATGTTATTATGAACTCTAACGATTACATCAATGGGGGTATTACACACAGTACTTCTAGAAACGCAGCTGATGTGATTGTCAATAAAGATGGATCTTACTTTATCGTAGCATCAGGTCAGGTGGGAAAGACTTCAGGTAATACAACTTGTAATGTTGATTTGTGGCTTAAACAAAATAATCAAGATGTAGCGAATAGTAATACTCGCTTTTCAGTCAATACAAGAAATGACACTGTTGTCCTTGTATCACAAGCAATTATGCCATTGAAAGCGAATGATACCATAGATACAGTGATGTCAGTATCTGCTACCGGTCAAGGCTGCGGTCTCATTAATACTGCACCAACTGGCGAGCCCGATATTCCTGCTATCATATTCTCCATTGTAAGGATAGGTAATTGACAAATCGTTCCGTTTAGCATAGGATCAGTAGCAGACAACCTAGGTGGAGCCCTCGTTTCATTGCTTCAGCAATCGCTCGTCACTCCGTTGCTTTTCACGCTTTAGCTCTGGCTTTGCGATAAAGCTCTCTTGACGAATATGTTAAATACGTCGTCGTCAACCTCAAGATCGATATCCTTCCCTATTGTCTTTCCCTTCGGTCTTTCATGCCTTTCCGCCGATCTGAAAATACAGACTTTTATTCGTATTTTGAGCTCGTTGCATTAGCGCCAGCACTGGAACCAGTCATATTAGTATCAGAGCTCGTTGCATTAGCGCCAGCACTGGAACCAGTCATATTAGTATCAGAGCTCGTTGCATTAGCGCCAGCACTGGAACCAGTCATATTAGTATCAGAGCTCGTTGCATTAGCGCCAGCACTGGAACCAGTCATATTAGTATCAGAGCTCGTTGCATTAGCGCCAGCACTGGAACCAGTCATATTAGTATCAGAGCTCGTTGCATTAGCGCCAGCACTGGAACCAGTCATATTAGTATCAGAGCTCGTTGCATTTTTGATGCTGTTCGCACTCTTGATATTCGTATTGCTGGCGCTGTTATTACCTCTTGAATATTTTTGTTTAAAATAATCTTCATTTTTAAAACAGTGAACTATTTCATTGTCTCCAAGATTATGACCTATTTTTGCTGCCAATTTTATACAATCTTGCATATTTTCATCTGCATGTTGATAAGCAACTGAATTTTTAAAGTCATTCAGAGATATCTGATCGTCATTAAAATCACCATTTTTTATATCACCAACTAATTCTGTTAAATTTTTATAATCTGCCAGAAGCGTTCTATCTCTTTTCACGGCTTCTATCGAACTAATACTGCCAATAAAAAAGAAGGTTCCAATAGTGACAATTGTTACTATTATAAGCAATGTTGATATTTTTTGTTTCTTTTTCATTATTTGAAATTAAAGATCATCATAAATAAGTTGATCTTTTCAAATATTTTTGAAAAGTAGTTGTTATCAACCAAATAAATAATCGATTAAGTATCTTTTAATCTATTTTTTATTACTCATGATCATTTTCTTGAAATACTATCTAAAATATCTTTATAAATAAATAGGATATTATCCAAGCTTTCTCGCTTCAATACAAAATGTAAAATTTTCTGCTCTAATAATCATATTCTTATTTTTGAGAAATGTCGAGAGATCATTTACAGCGTTCTTTGTGATTGCACATTCAAATCCTGCTCGCTTGAGTCTTATTGATTCATTCTTACTATGGGAGTATGGAATATCCTCCCTGTTCCAAATCACCCATAACATCAATAAATATGCGGCGCGGGTCTGATAGATTTTCCGGATCATCGAATCTGATGTTTGCGATTTTTATCCTTTTATTACCTAAATCCTTCTCTTCTCATTCAATACCTCTTCCTTGAGCTTGAATCTATGGAAATCTTGTGTAGCTCAAAGAGACTCGTATATCTTATATCCAATTTCTTCTCTTTAGCTATGTCCACCATCATTTTTCCTCTACGGATTTCACCTTCAGTTCCTACTTCTACCCATGTTCCCATAAGAAATACTGAGTCTATACCATTCATTACCTGTTCTAATGAATCAGGTTTATCAAGGTCCGCTTCTACAAGCTTGGCTCCTTGATTTCTTAGATTCTGTGCTTTAGGTGATTCTGATTTAGTACTGCGGATAAGCGCATAGACTTCATGTTTTTTTTGAAGTAATAATCGGGCTAGCGCACCACCTTGTTGTCCTGTTGCACCTGTAACTAAAATCTTCCTTTTGTTGGCAACCATGATATATGAGAGCCAAGCTAATCAAAATATAATATAACTATAGCGGTAAAGAGTAAGCATATCAAACGCTAGCTAGTTCTGAATAACTAAAATACGTATGTAAAATTGGGTTCGTATCTGCTTGTTCCTAATAGAAAAGTGGAGTTCATTTCCTAAAAGAATCTATCATATTCTATTAAATAGACATGCATATTAGAAAAGTACGATACGCATTATATTTGATATCTGTTATAGTAACGTATCGCTATTTTGGAATTAATGCAATTATTGTCTGATTAAAGAGTCAATAAATTTTATAGGGAATCCAAATTTATCGCCGGGAGTGGTACTCGAACCCTTCTATCGTGTTTGCGAGGTAATGCTAGAATTACCATTGGTAAACCCTTGTAGCTAGCCTATTGGTAGACATCGAAACGTACATGTCCATGGGTCGTTTGAGAATCAGATTTTGTCGTTTGTTAGACGTATATTCATTCATATATTACAATGTGATAATTGTATGATATGGTAAAGGTAGCTGTCGTGACGGGTAGTTCGAGTGGAATAGGTTATGAAACATCTCTTCTGTTAGCAAGAAACCAAATCAAAACATATGCAACTATGAGAAACATGAGTAAGAGCGAAGGGCTAATAAAAATTGCCGCTGAGGAAAATCTCCTACTAAACGTAGCTCAATTAGATGTAAACGACGATTTGTCCGTAAATAATGCTATAGACAAGATTGTCAAAGAAAACGATAGAATAGACATTCTGGTCAATAATGCGGGCTATGACTTTTTTGGCCCTGTTGAAGAATCGAGCCTTGACGAGATAAAACAGCAGTTTGAAACAAATTTTTTTGGTGTGATAAGAACCACAAAAGCAGTGATACCAACCATGAGAAAACAGGGAAATGGTACAATAATAAATGTAAGCTCTGTTGGAGGGATAGTAGGATTATTTCCTTTTTTAACTGCATATCATGCAAGCAAGTTTGCCATAGAAGGATTCACAGAATCTCTGAGACAAGAACTTGATGACTTTAACATAAAAATAATATTGATTGAGCCAGGATATGTCAGTAGTAACTTTTTGGACAATAGCAAAAACGCCAAAGGTTTTGATTCAAGTAAATCTCCGTACGCTAAGAAGGTACAACAAGTCTTTGAAGGATTTGAGGCAATTACTGCATACTCTTCACAACCTTCCAAAGTGGCTCAAACAATTTTAGATGTGCTAAATTCACCCAATCCAGAGATAAGAAATCCTGTAGGAAAAGATGCAGAATCTATCCTCAAAGCAAGAGCCGAACTGTCCGACCAAGAAATGGAGCAGTGGTCACGGGAAACATACATGGACAAGAAAGGTTTCATACGTCAGTAATAAAAGAAGAATTACTTCGGACGACTACTTACATCATTGTATAGCTTTTTAACATAACTTAACAACTTTAAGATTTATTTGTCACTTGTTTCTCTTCAAAAGACTAAGAGATGCATTCACTGGGAAAGGCAGAGAGATATACGGTACACAAAGCGTGGGATTTGAACCCTGGATGTATAGGGGTTCAATAGTCAATAATTTTAGTCTTTATATGATTTGTATGGTGACTATTCCGTAAAGAGAATATTGGAATTCTTGTGCTATTGTATTAAATACAAAATTTTTCTCTAATCGCTTGGGATATCTGATTGGTTGCAACTTTGTAGGGATAAACCAAATAGCTTGATGTTTTTCATTAATTCAGAAAATGAATCAATCTATTAGGTATTCTTGGGGATTATACCACAAAAATATTTTTTATTCCAAACCATGAAGTAGTTCGCTGAGAGCCATGTGAAACATTACCAATGATATCAACTGTTATACCATCAGTTATATCATCAGTGATAAAATATAAGTTAAAATCTCATGATGTTAGTTACATTATCAATAAACATAGCTACCTATTGAGCAGTAGCTTAAAAAGAGCATATTTCTTAAATACATTCATGCGTTGTTTCAATTGGTATGACGTACCAGTTGGAAGAGCCATTTGACTTCATGAATTTATGAAATTCAAATATCAATCTAGCATTATCTGGATTTGGAACTGATTCGATCTTCTTTATGATTGTTGAAAGTTTGGTGGGCATTATCTATTGTAGCTCCCTTTTTCCTTGAATAATATGGTAAATACCCTAGTATATGAACCCGAATACATAATGGGCCCAAGGGGATTTGAACCCCCGGCCGACCGGTTATGAGCCGGTCGCTCTAACCAGGCTGAGCTATGGGCCCGACAAACTTTTTCGATATGAAAATATGTATAAAGGTTTTGAAAAGAGAGAATATTTATTTCTAGAATCTCTACAAGCGTTAGTTTTTTTATTTGACGACAAATTGTTCGGCTAGTTAAATGGTCTTACATATTTTTCATAGACAGCATCTAGCAATAAGTTTTGTGCATTAAGAGATTTTGCAGCTGCGCTGAAACAAATATCATGTTTGTGATCTGAAATATTTTTTATCATACTCCTCCATACTTCTGCATGTCTGACATCTGCTTCTTGATGTATTTCAAAGTAGTTTGTCGAATCATCGTTAAACATATTGTAGAATTCATGCAAACCTTCAATTTTTGATCTGCTTATGTTCGGCAAATCCAATTCGTATGCATACATTGCACATATACCTTCATCTATTGAGTCCTCAGTTAATTCCACAAGAGACGATATTGCATTCTTTGTATTTTCACCACAAACATAATTCAACAGATCTTGTTTTTGTACTCCAAGAGAGGTGGCAAATCTTATCCACGGATCAATATGACTTGATTCTTCTTTGTGACTCTCTTCAATTATACTTTTTAATTTGGATCCTTGCATCTTTAACTTGATATTGTTAACCATCTCTGGAACTACTTTCACTAATTGAAAATACTCCAGAGAATATCCTTGTAATTGATTTAAGCTTAATTCTCCGTTTGACCACATCTTATAAAATGGGTGTTTTAAAAGACTCTTCTTCTCTACTTCTTGATCTATTTTGTAAATCAGTTCATTCATCAATATCAATCATCATTAACATATAATAAAACCTTGTGTGATATTATCTTTTATTTTCAAGAAATTTTTTTTGTTTTGATTATGCCAAACCTGCGACTTGTCCGATAAAGTTTAGAAACTCATACATGTATGTTCTAATTTCTTTGGCTGTAAACTATTATATTGTGAATTATACATCATCCTAGTGGCTCCGGTGGTGTAGTAATCGTACTACAAAATAACGGTTGCACAGTCCGGTCAAGCATTGTGGCCTTTCGAGTCGCAGATCCCGGGTTCAAATCCCGGCCGGAGCATTATAGAATAATATTACTTCGTATTATATCCGGAAAACAAATTAAATCAGTCATGAAGTTATCCAAAGCTTGAGAGAATAAATTAGGTTTTTTGAGGGTCCAATTTTTGTAAAAGAATTAAATATCAATGAATGGACACTAGTCTAGGCTAGATTTCATTCTTGAACAGAAGAAATATTGAAGCAAATCCTCTCTTGGAGCAATTTAGTTCTTATTTGTCAAAAATTGACGAATATCTTGCAAGAGAATTAGATCTCTATTCGTGGTCTGAATTTTATACGCCATTAAGATACGCGTCAGAAGGTGGAAAAAGAATTAGACCACTTATACTGGTTTTGTCGGCCGAGACAATTTCGGCGAGCAAGCGAGCTGCGACTGACATTACAGAAGACATGTTTTTATCATCTTGCGCAATAGAACTGCTACACACACAATCTGTAATTCATGATGACATTATAGACAAAGAAAATTACAGAAGGGGTAAACCATCGTTTCATATAAAATATGGATATAACAGCAGCATTCTTACTGCTGATTTCGTTCTTGGAATAATCTTGAATATTTGTACGAAAATTAATAATGCAAAGATTTCTGCCGAATTATCAAAGGCAGCAATAAAGATGAGTGAGGGCGAGATGATGGAAATAAAACTAACCAAAGATCCCTTCCTAAAGGATGATGACTACATAAAGGTTGTTGAAAATAAGACGGCATCGTTATTTGAAGCTGCGTCGAAAATTGGTTCACTATTGGGAACAGGTACAGAGGAAGAAATTTGTGCCATGGGAAGTTTTGGACATTTGCTCGGAATAGCATACCAGATACATGATGACATCATGGACTGGAACAATGAGGATAGACTGTTTAACATTTTGGTAAGGAACAACAAGCAATCTGCTGAATTTATAGAAAGGATGGAAAAATTGTACATTTCTTATTCATCAAAGGCAAAAAATGAATTAAAGAAAATAAGTGATTCTGTTTCAAAGAAACATCTTGAGCATCTGACAGATTTGACGTTTTTACAATTTTGACTTTTTAAGCTTCTTTTCTTTATTTTTATCAAAGTCTATTTTTTTGCATCTTCAGAAACCTGTATGATTCGATAAATCTCGATGCAAAATTATCTGCACCCTTTTCTGAACCCCTATGTTCCATTCCCCTATATCTCAAATGATGATAGAATTCATGCAAGATGATTAAGGGATTGTAAAAGATGTCAGAATTTATGGCATAAATACGTCTCTGTTTTCCAACATATACAGCACATACAGTTTTTCTTTTTCCCTTTATAGTACCAACCACAATTTCCGGTGGGTGGATATTGTAAAATCTAGAAAGTAATTGTAATGATTCTTCTGTTCTCTTATTTAATATCATCTTTACTATTAATGCCTGTGTTTTGATATCGGGATATTCCATATTATAATCATCCGAGCCTACTAATCTTATATCACAATCCAGTCGCTAATAGACGGCTCTTCTCAGATGATGTAGCACGTATTGCAACACTTTTAATCACTTTGTATGTCTTCTTCCTCAAAATCATCTTCTATATCTTCCTCAAATTCATCTTCTATATCTTTCTCAAATTCATCTTCTATATCCTCATCGCTTTTGGGAATATTATCGTCCTTTTCAGCACTCAAAAACATTGCTTTCTCAGCAATAATACTCCGAATAGAGTATTTAATAATTATTTAAAACGCCTTTTGATGATGCTGTACAATAAGACGAAGTGAGCTTCAGGTCTATTAATATTCGTGAATGTTTTAAAAAATTGGAATCAGGTGTAACCAATTTTATGACGAATTCGACGCAAAAAGGACTACACTTTTCCAACGGTGGAGGAGCAAGTTTATAATAATTCTTCTCTAGAATAATATTTGAAATGATTAATACAATAGGTGGTGTAGTTATAATGGTATCAGATCAAGCACAGGCAATAAAATTTTACGCAGAAAAAATTGGCTTTGATATTAGACTAAATGTTCCTTTTTATGGTGGAAAATGGATCGAAGTTGCACCCAAAGACTCTGAATCGACTTTGAGTATCATGGAACCAAATCCACAGGCTATGTCTCAAGAGGAGTTAGAAATTGCCAAGAAAAACATCGGAAGAAACACCGGTGTATGGTTCTATACATCAGATATTCAATCAACCT
>Ga0209470_1002754_pt1 | contig 12314 bp, 12 predicted proteins | sample GraSoiAngelo_125_FD_185882 | JGI IMG/M metagenome (GOLD analysis project Ga0209470, IMG submission 185882) | Grasslands soil microbial communities from the Angelo Coastal Reserve, California, USA - 14_0927_05_40cm (SPAdes) (version 2) | ecosystem: Environmental > Terrestrial > Soil > Grasslands ... | reverse complement strand
GAAGGAATTGGAGACAACGCTGAGTGATCAATACATCTGCAACTTTTCCGTCTTCCAATCGCTCCTCGATCACTGGGCGCTCGGTCAGCTTTTTCCAATCATGCCAATCCATCGCCTGACGACTCCGCCGGATAGACAGGGCACCATCGTCGACATTACCTGCGATTCCGACGGCAAGGTTTCCAAGTTCACCGATTTGCAGGATGTGCGCGAGACGCTCCCGCTTCATCGCGTCATTCCCGGCGAAATTTATTATCTCGGCGTCTTCATGGTCGGCGCTTACCAGGACATCATGGGCGATCTGCACAATTTGTTCGGCCGCGTTACCGAAGCGCACGTCTTTCTCGATCCCGATGAAGAATCTGGCTGGTACATCGAAGAAGTCATTGAAGGCAGCACCATCGGCGAAGTGCTTTCAATGACCCAGTGGGACAAAGTCGAACTGTTGCGGTTGTTGAAAACGCAAGTCGATGACGCGATCAAAACCGATTTTCTGAAGCCGAGCGACGCGATGAAGCTTCTAGCCGATTACGAGCGACTGCTGCAGGAATACACTTATCTCTCCCTCAACGGCACAAAGCTTGTGCCGCAGCCGGGCAACTGGCTCCCGCTAAGTTGATTGCGCCGCGACAAAATCACTGATCGCTTTGGCGATTCTTTGATCGACATCGTCCTGCGTCTTGTTCGCCAAATCCTTTTTGCGGACGATTAACGAATGATCGCCGCCTTCGACCACGTGCAGGAAATTCGGTGCGGTCATTTGTGAGCGAACGGATTCAAGCAAGTCCAGCGGACAAAGCGGATCGCGCGTGCCTTGCACGAAAAGAATTGGAGTGCGCAAATCGCGCAGGACTTGATCGCGCAATTTCGAGCGATCGCCCATCGCGGAAAGCGGATAGCCGAGGCAGACGACTCCATTCACGGCGTCTTCCAAAGCGACGTGACAACCGATGCGGCCGCCCATGCTTTTGCCGATCAAGAAAATTGGTCCCGATGTTTTCGCGCGTACTCCGGCGAGAGCCGCACGATGCGCTGCGATTAATTGCGGCAAACGATCAGGGCGTCTTCGCCCTTCGCGCATGTAATCGTAATCGAAGGTCTCTACTTCGTCGATTCGCGTTAGTCTTTGCTTCCAACGTTGCATCCACGGATGCGATGACGGCGCGCCCGCACCCGGCGCGAAAAGAAAAACGGGCCTCATGATACAAAACTACCCTCACCTGCCGCAGACGACTTCCTCTCCCCGAGGGAGAGGATTGCTCGCCACGCAGTAGCGTAGCCAAGGCGGGAGGTAAAGGGGATCATAGAACGTTGGGCCGCCACTCGATGCGCTTCTTTATCTTGCAGGGTGACAAAACAACATCTAAAAAACTGCCTCCAATATGGCTGGCGTAAATCGACTGCTGGGTGCGGCAGACTAATTCTTTCGGGTTCTCGCTATGCTTTTTAATTCGCTCACGTTCATCGTCTTTTTTGTGATCGTGGTCATGCTTTACTGGAGCATCGCGTCCTGGCCGCTGCGCAAAAACATCCTCGTCGTCGCAAGTTACATTTTTTATGGCGCATGGAATCCGCCTTTCGCCGCGCTCCTTTTTTCCACCACTGCGATGGATTTCTGGTTGGGCCGTCAAATTGGCAAAGCCAAAGGGTCGCGTGCCAAACGCGCCTGGCTCGTCGCCAGCGTTTGCATGAATCTGAGCATGCTCGGCTTCTTCAAATACGGAAATTTTCTCCTTCAGAATTTCCAATGGCTCGTTGCGCGCGTCGGCATCATCTATCAACCGCCGCATCTCGACATTCTGCTCCCGGTCGGCATTTCCTTTTACACGTTCCATTCGCTTTCCTATACCCTCGACATTTATCGCGGCGTTTTGCAGCCGACGCGTTCCCTGCGCGACTTCATTCTCGCGGTCTCGTTCTTTCCGCAGCTTGTCGCCGGTCCGATCGTGCGCGCGGGAGATTTTCTTCCGCAACTGGTCAGGCCGCAGCCGCTGCGCACCGGTCAATTTCTCTGGGGCCTGGCCCTGATGACTCTCGGTTTGTTCGAGAAAATTGTGCTCGCCGATACGTTACTGTCCGGCTCGGCCGATCGCGTTTTCGGTTACGCCGGGCCGTTGGTGGCGCTCGATTCGTGGGCGGGCGTAATCGCTTTTGCCGGACAAATATTTTTCGATTTCGCCGGTTACTCGACTTGCGCCATCGGTGCGGCCTTAACTCTCGGCTTTCATCTTAAGGACAACTTTCGATTTCCCTACGCCGCGATCGGTTTCTCGGATTTTTGGCGGCGCTGGCACATTTCGCTTTCCACCTTCCTGCGCGATTACCTTTACATTCCGCTCGGCGGCAATCAGGTCCGGCCGTTTCGCGCCGCGCTGAATTTAGTCATCGTCATGTTCCTCGGCGGTCTTTGGCACGGTGCCGCCTGGACGTTTGTCGTCTGGGGTTTGTTGCACGGCTCTTATTTAGTGATCGAGCGCATCTGTCGCATTCTGTTCGAAGATAGATCATGGGCGAATAATCTAGCCACGCGCATTCTGGCCGGAGTCGCTACTTACGCCGCTGTTTCCATCGCCTGGGTTTATTTTCGCGCCTCCGATTTCACGATTGCGAGTCGAATGCTCGCCGGAATGTTCGGCCAGCACGCTCACGGCGATGCCATTCTCTCCACCCGCGAAATGCTTCAGGTCGCGTTCGTGACCGTCGGCATGATCAGCGTTCACTGTTCACTTCGCGACAGCAACATCGAAACCGCAGTCGCACGTTTACCCCGCTGGGCCGTTACCGCCGCCTGGGCGCTAATGGCCTGCGCGATTATTCTTACTCAAGGAGCCAGTAATGCGTTCATTTATTTCCAATTTTAAAGAACGACTCCGCCTTCCGCGGTTGTTTTTCCGAAAACCGTCGCGGGCCGAACAAATCCACGGCGGGCCGCCGATGGAGTTTGAGCGCCCGATTCCGCCAATCCAATGGCGCGGTATCACTGTCGTCGTGGTCGTTATCGTCATCGCTGCTTCCGCAGCGTGGGAATTGTACGTCCGCTCGATCGGTTACGGTCCCACTCTTAATGATGGCGAAGATCTGTGGACGTTGAGACGGCGAAGCGTCACTCCGGAATCGGTCGTGATCATCGGTGACTCGCGCGGTTGGTACGATGTCGATCTTGATGAAATGGAAAAAGGTCTGGGCAAGCGCCCGATCCAACTCGCGATGGGCGGCGGTTGCGGCTATCCGGTCCTCGCGGATTTGGCGAAGGATGAGACCTTCCACGGCACCATCATTTGCAGCGTCGTTCCGCGCCTTTTTTTTGCGCCGCCCGGAACGCCGCCGATGGAGCGCGGCGAAAAGGCAGTGAAACGGTTTCATTCGCAAACACCGGCCCAGCGCGCGAGTCAGTACTTCGCTTTTCCGTTGGAAGAACGTGTCGCGTTTCTAAAACAGGAAGAACTGACGCTTGCCGATCTGCTGCAGCGGCTGCCGATTCCGAATCGCCCTGGCGCTCTCGTTCCACCGCGTCTCCCGCCATACTTCGGGACAATCGATCGCGAACGCCGTGCCCGCATGATCGAAGAATGTGCGCGGCCGGGGAGCGAATTAGCTAAAAGAATTCAGCAAATCTGGATCCCGCTTTTCACACCGCCACCTCCGCCCAGCTATATTCCAAGAGAGCAGTTCATGGCAAAAATTGGGGAGGCGATCGGTGGTCGCTTTCGCGATACGGCCGCCGCTATCGAGAAAATCCGTGCTCGCGGCGGCAAGATTGTTTTCGTCCGATTTCCACACAGCGGCGGATTGAAAGAACTTGAAGACCGCGATACTCCGCGCGAAAAAACATGGGACCCGCTCTTGAAAATGACCGGCGCTCCCGGCATTTACTATTCGGATTTTCCGGACCTGTCTGGATTCAATTGTCCCGAATGGTCGCACTTGTCCGCCGGTGATTCCGTCGAATTCAGTAAACGTCTCGTCCCACATCTGCGCGCCGCTTTGAAGATGTAGATGTTTACGGCCCGTCCGGCTCGCACTTAGTCGCCTTGCCGGACGGCCTCGGCAAAAGCAACATCGCCGGATTTTAAATCAAGTTCCGCTTCCTCCGAAGTTCCAAAAACTCGCGCGCGATTTTCGTCGAATTCTTTTTCCCAGCGCGCGACCACAACTGTCGCAAGACAATTTCCGATCACGTTCACGCAGGTGCGGCCCATGTCCATCAGCTCATCCACGCCGAAAATGACTGCTACGCCAATCGGCCCGAGCCCGGCCGGCACAAACGAATTCAACGTAGCCAGTAAGATCACAAGCGCGGCCCGCGGCACACCGGCCAGGCCTTTGGACGTGAGCATCAACGTCAGCATCATGGTGATTTGTTGACCGAGTTCCATGTGCCAGCCCATGGTTGTTTCGGCCGCTTGCGCAACGAAGACCGACGCCATCGCCAGGTAAAGCGTCGAGCCATCCATATTGAACGAATATCCGGTCGGCATAACGAAGCCGACGATGTGACGCGGCACACCAAATCGTTCCATCGCCTGCATCGCCTTCGGCAACGCCGATTCGCTGCTCGTAGTCGCAAAGGCCAACGCCGCTGGTTCGCGGACCGCGCGGAAAAATTGCCGGATCGGTAGGCGCACGATGAACGCCACGATTCCAAAAACCAGTACAACGAAAATGATCAGCGCTAGATAAAGTGAAAGAATCAGTTTTCCCAGATTGACTAGCACGCCTGGTCCTTGCGTGCCAATCGTGTGCGCCATCGCCGCGCCCACACCGACTGGCGCAAACATCATCACGTAGTTTGTGAACTTGAACATGATCTGCGAAAGACTGTCCATCGCCCGCACGATCGGTTTTCCTTTTTCGCCAACTGCGGACACGGCGAGCGCGAACAGCACACTGAAAGCGACGATTTGGAGAACGTCGCCACGTACCATCGCGTCGATCACGCTCGACGGAAACGCATGCACAATTGTTTCGACCAGCGTTTTTGGATGGCTTTGCTCGATCGTCTTGACGATGTCGATGTTGCCGGCCGCGAGAGTCACGCCAGCTCCGGGCTTAGTGAAATTCACGACTGCGAGTCCGATGAATAGCGCCGCGGTGGTGACGATTTCGAAATAAACGAGAGCTTTGACGCCCATCCGGCCGACTTTTTTTAACGCGCCCGCGCCCGCGATGCCGACCACGATCGTCGAGAAAACCAACGGCGCGATGATCGACTTGATCAGGTTGATGAAAATGTCGCGCAGAAAATAAACGTTGTTTCCCCAGGCCGGCTGGAGCCAGCCGATCAATGCGCCCACGACAAGACCGATCATGATCTGCGTGGTCAGCGACGGCCGATACCACGGCCGACGAAGCCGGGTAGGTGACGAAACATTCATTGCATCCACGGATTTCGCAGATCTCAGATGAATCAGGAAAGCAGGAAAAAAGGAAAGATTTATCTTGAAGCCATGAAATCAGGAAAAAGTTTCTTTTTTGTTTTTCTGCTCGTAATTCCTTTTCCTGGATTCCTGGATTCCAGATTCAGCCTTCTATGTTTCTAACGCACCTTGAATGCACCGCGTGTGGCCTTCGGCACGATTGGTCGCGCCTCCAAAATCTTTGCACTGTGTGTAGTAAACCGCTCTTCGCCGTCTACGACCTTGCCGCGCTGCGCGAACTTGACTGCTTAAAGCAGTCAAGTTTAAGGGAGCGCGAGAAATCATTGTGGCGTTATCGCGAATTGTTGCCCCTCGCGAAAGATGCGGAGGCGATCTCATTAGGCGAAGGCGGCACGCCGTTGTTGCGCGCGAAAGCATTCGCTGACGATGTCGATCTTTGGATCAAAGACGAATCGCTCAACCCGACCCAAAGTTTTAAAGCGCGCGGGATGAGCGTGGCCGTTTCGATGGCGAAATTTCTTGGCGCGAAAAAGCTCGCGGTCCCGAGCGCTGGTAACGCCGGCGGCGCCCTGGCCGCTTACGCCGCGCGCGCTGGTCTCGAAGCCCACATCTTCATGCCGCGCGACACACCACCCGCGAACATCATCGAGTGCCGAGAGCTCGCCGCGCACGTGACGTTGATCGACGGACTGATCACCGACTGCGGTGCTGAGATTACTCGCCGCAAAGAAAAAGAAGGCTGGTTCGATCTTTCCACGCTAAAAGAACCGTATCGGATCGAGGGTAAGAAGACGCTCGGTTACGAAATTGCCGAGCAACTGGATTGGAAATTACCGGACGTGATTTTGTATCCCACCGGCGGCGGCACCGGACTGATCGGGATGTGGAAAGCGTTCGATGAAATGGAAAAGCTCGGTTGGATCGACCCGCCAAAGGACGGATTCGCCGTGGCGAACAATAAACGGCCGCGGATGTTTTCGGTCCAGGCAAGCGGTTGCGCGCCGATTGTGCGCGCCTTCGAAGCAGGCGAGAAATTCGCGGCCGAATTTCCGAACGCGCACACGGTCGCGTCGGGCTTGCGCGTTCCGAAAGCGATCGGTGACTTCTTAATGCTGCAAATTCTTCGCGAATCAAAAGGCGGCGCGATCGCAGTTGATGACGACGAAATGATCCGAGCTGTTCGCGAAGTTGGATCGAAAGAAGGTCTCTTCGTCGCACCGGAGGGAGCAGCTTGTTTCGCCGCGCTCAGAAAACTTCGCGCCGCCGGCAAGATCGACATCGGCGAGCGCGTAGTGATTTTCAACACCGGCTCGGGCATCAAATATCTCGACTGCTTCGAGCGCGGTTCGTAGCCTGTCGCCAACGGCGACGCGCGAATATCGTGCAAATGGGCTATTTCAGTTTCGTCACGCTCACGACGTGCGGATACGGCGACATCATCCCGCGTTCAACGGCGGCACGGACTTTCGCCGTGCTCGAGGCGGTAATGGGACAGATGTATTTGGCCGTCCTGATTGCCCGCCTCGTGGGACTGCACATCGTGCACGGAAACTCAGACCGACCGTGCGATGAAGACCGAACCGTTAGTTGAGGTCAGTTATCGCTTTCGCAGCCGAAGCGGGAACAACATCGACACCTGTTCGCGATACCGGCGGTAGTTGTCGCCGTAGAAGCGAATCAGGTCGCGCTCTTCGAATTGGATGGCGACCAAGATGTAAGCCGTTGTCATGATCGCGAAGAAGAGATGGCCGCTCGTCATTCGCGGCGTCGCCCAGAATGCGATGATGAACCCAAGATAAAGCGGATGTCGCACCATTTTGTATAACGTCGGCGTTTTGAAAGGCGGCGGCTCTTCGTGTTTACCGATCAAATAATTGTAAACCTGCTTCATCCCGAAAAGGCCAAAGTGATCGATGAGATAAGTTGAAGCGAGAACCAGACCCCAGCCGATCCAAAACAAACCCATCAGGATCGTGCGGCCATTTGGGTTGCGCACGTTCCAGATGATTCCTTTCATCGGTTCCCATTTCCAATAGAGCAGCAATAAGATCAGGCTCGCGAGCAGGACGTAAGTGCTGCGTTCAACAGGCTCGGGAACGATTTTCGTCCAGGCGCGTTTGAACCATTGCCGCGCCATGACGCTGTGCTGGACCGCGAAAAGGCTCAGCAAAACGGCATTGATAATAAGCGCTTTTGTCAGCGGCCCCGCCGTTCCCGAATCAATTGTCTTCGGGACGAGAGAAATGTTACCGACGAAAGCGATCGCATACAGAAATGCGACCAGGAAGGTGAGGTAACAAACCAATCCATAAAGAAACGCGATGAATCGGCCAAACATAATTCAGTCTCCTTTCGGTTTTCTGAGCCGGCGCCAAGTAGGGTGACAGCCGACAGATTTGAAGACAAGTCCAAAGCAAAGAGTCTGGCAATCGTTACCGTTTCGACTTTCTCGGCAATTCACGGAGAAACGACTAATCCAATCCGAATACGCACGCGCTCTGTCGCGTCTAAGTATAAATGAAGAAGTTAATACTTAGTATGGCATTGGCAGTCGCGGCTCCGTTCGCGTGGGCACAGGTTTCTGAAACCACAACCACAACGACTACGACTGAGGGCAGCGGCACGATCACGGAGTTTTCTCCGGGTAGCACGATCGTGCTGAAGGAAAGTGCCGGCCCGAGACATTATCGCTTCGGGAAAAAGGTCGTTTATGTGACCAGAAGCGGTAAGGAACTCGACGAAGTAACCGTGCGCACCAAAATCAGAGTGGGCGTGCCGGTGCGCGTTCACTACGTGGGTGAAGGCGACAACATGCTCGTCGATCGCGTGGTCCTCGACGAGGATTAAGAGCTAAGTTCGACAACTAACATTCGCGCCTTCTCTGCTTCGCCGAATTTGTTTCACGCGAAGCGGAAAGGCGCGTTTTGTGTACACCGGAGTTCGTCCTCATTTCTTCGCGCGGAAAAAGACGGGATTTTCGAATGCGGTTCGCATTTTATCGATAAGTTAGCAAGTGACCGAAATCGTGATTGTGGGTGGCGGCGCCGCAGGTTTTTTTGCTGCGATCGCCGCCGCGCGTGCCGACGGAAACTGCCAGGTTTCACTTTTCGAGCGCAGCTCGCAATTTCTTTCCAAGGTACGCATTTCAGGCGGCGGGCGTTGTAATGTAACGCACGCTTTGTTCGATCCGCGGATGTTTACGACACGTTATCCGCGCGGCGAGCGGGAGCTAAATTCGCCGTTCCACCGATTTTCAGCTGATGACACAGTTGGCTGGTTTGAAGCGCGTGGCGTACGCCTCAAACGTGAAGAAGACGGGCGAGTCTTTCCGGTGACAGATTCATCGGCAACGGTCATCGATTGTTTGGTTCAGGAAGCGAAGGCCTCAGGGGTTCGACTGTTCATCCGTAAAGGCGTCGAAAGCGCGCGGCTCCGGACCCACGGCGGGTTTGATTTGAAATTGGATGATGGTGAATCGACAGCATGCGACCGGCTGCTCCTTGCGACGGGTGGTTGCCGAAGCGTCGGCGGTGCCGAGATCGCGCGTTCCCTCGGCCACACGATCGAACCGCCGGTGCCGTCGCTCTTTTCGCTCCATGTTCCAGCGTCCTGGCTGCGATCGTTACCGGGGATATCAGTGAGCGACGTGCAGTTGTCTGTGGGAAAATTGCGCGAGCGCGGGCCGTTGCTCATCACGCACAACGGAATCAGCGGGCCCGCCGTGTTACGACTCTCCGCGTGGGGCGCCCGAGTCTTGCACGAGAAGGACTATCGTTTCTCGCTCCGCGTGAATTTGGATCCCCACGTGAGTGAAAACGAACTTCGGACCGAGTTTCAATCGCGGAGAGAAATGGAACCGACCCGGCGAGTAAATAATTCACCCATCGGCGGAATTCCGGCGCGGCTTTGGGAAAACTTGGTTTCCAACGCCGGCATTTTTGCGGAAACGACTTGGACCTCGCTGACGCGCGCTGGGATGAACGAACTAATTCGGCAGTTGCGGGCGACGGAACTCGAGGTTGATGGGAAATCGCTGAACAAAGAGGAGTTTGTCACTTGCGGTGGCGTGCGATTGCGCGAAATCAATTTCAAAACGATGGAAAGCCGGGTCACGCCAAATCTCTATTTTGCGGGCGAGCTGCTGGACATCGACGGCATCACCGGCGGATTCAATTTCCAGGCTGCCTGGACCACCGGGTGGATTGCGGGACACGCTATGGCTGGAGTTGAACCAAAAATACTTGAGTGAAGTTGAAGAATACATTTTCCGACAGGATGCAAAACGCGCTGGATGAAGTCCGACAGGTTTATGTCGATCTCGCGCAACGGCCGATCCAGCGTAATTGCCTGCGCAAGACGGAATGCTGTCATTTCAAACTGACCAGACGGACTCCTTATCTGACGAAAGGCGAGGCGGTCGTCGCGGCAAAGGCGTTTCGCGCCACCGGCCGAAAATCGTTACCGGAAACTGTTGATGGATCGTGCCCAATGCTTCAACAAGAAACAGGCAATTGCCTGATCTACGAAGATCGGCCATTCGGTTGCCGCACTCACTTTTGCGCCGCGGCCGGTGGACCAATCGCGCGCCGCGAAGTCCTTGATCTAATCCGGCGCCTCGAAGATATCGATCTTGTACTAAACGGAAACGGCCCGCGCCCGTTGCAGAATGCGGTCGCGGACGCGCTCGAAGAAGTGGGATAAACGCGGCCGCGCTCCTCTACCTCTTTTGGATCATGTCGCGCGAAGTCGAAATGTTCTACTGTTTCTGAGCTAACCACGGGTGGCTGATATGAAGCTGATTTGCGTTGCAGGTTTTCTCCTGATTTTTGCCGAGCTGAGTTTTGCGAATTCGTTTCAAGATGATTCGCATTATGTCGGGCTTGGTCCGCGCACCGGTTATTACGTGGTGCGCGACGGCTCTCGATTATCACATCAGCTCGGCGTCGATGATGGGCCATACGTTGACACTGCCGATCCATTGCGCCATGGCTATGGCGCCGACGTTCTGGCGTTTCGTTTCAATCAGGCCGGTCGATTAATCGCCGCGCCAGTCTATATTGCGAACGCGCAGCTGAATGAATTTTACACCCGACGCATCGGCTCACTCATTCGCGGCCGCACAACGGTCCGCGATGTGCAAACGCTCTTTGGCCATGCCCAAAGCATCTCGCGTCGTCCCGACGGCTTCGTTTACTATTACACGCTCGACGTTTTCAATCCGTTCGAACAATTCGGCGGCGGCCGCCGCTAAGACCGACAACAGCAATACGCTTCGGACTTACTTGATTCTGGTAAACTCGAGTTTGGAACCGGTGGATTCCCGGAATGTCATGTGGTCACGCGAAATTGTGAGTTGATAAACCGACTTCTCGAACGGTGTCTCAATCTTTATTCGCCCGCTGTCCCCGAAACTGTATCTGCCTCGCGTGCTGCCGATCGTGACCAGCCCGTTGTCGGCGAATTCCCAAACGACCGAGTTTGGATCGGACGAGGTTTGCCATTTACCGACAATCTCTCGCGAAGGACCGCCGCAAGCGACGAGGACCGACCACAAAACTGCGCTGATTAATAATCGAAGGTGAAGTCGGCTAGAGCTGCGTGACATTACCGCCTGCAACGTTCAAGAAATTACTTCTTCTTCGATTCTTTCTTTACTTCGCGCTTGGATTCCTTCGGCTCTCTTGCCGGCTTTGATTCTTTGGTCGTTTTCTTGGCCTCGCCCGGGCGATATTCCTCCTGCTCGGCGGCAGCGAACGCTTTCTCCAGTCCGACCATGTCTTCGCCAGGGCGAAGGGTGTCGAATGTTTCGGCTTCCTTGCGCAACTGTTCTTCCGAGTAATTGGCCGCCTTGATCGACAACCCGATCCGGCGCTCGACTTTATCGACTTTGATGACGCGAGCTTCGACTTCCTGTCCGACCTTGAGCACGTCTTTTACTTTGGCGACGTGGTCCTCGCTTAACTGCGAGATGTGAACCAGGCCGTCGATGTCGTCCTGCAATTGCACAAACGCGCCGAAGCTGGCGAGCTTGGTCACGTTCCCTTTCACCAGATCACCGATCTTGTATTTTTGATCGATGTTCTTCCACGGATCTTCGCTCAGCTGTTTGATCCCGAGACTGATTCGCTGATTCGTTTTGTCGATATCGATGACTTCAGCTTCGACTTCGTCGCCTTTCTTAAAGACTTCGCTCGGGTGGTTGATTTTTCGAGTCCAACTCAAATCGGAAACGTGAATCATTCCGTCAATGCCTTCATCCAGCTCCACGAACGCGCCGTAAGCGGTCATGTTCCGAATCGTCCCCTTGACCCGGCTGCCAATGGTAAATTTCTTCTCGATCTCGTCCCACGGATTCGGTTCAAGCTGACGCAGGCCCAGCGAAATCTTCTGCTCTTCCTTGTTTACGCCGAGCACGACCGCGTCAACCTCCTGGCCGACGGTTAAAATATCCGACGGTCGCATGATTCGTTTCGTCCAGGAAAGTTCGGAAACGTGAATGAGACCTTCGACGCCTTCCTCCAATTCCACGAACGCGCCGTAAGGAACGAGATTCGTGATCTTGCCTTTGACCTTTTGACCGGCCGGGAATCGCTCTTCAATCTGGTCCCACGGATTTTTCTGGGTCTGTTTCAGGCCTAACGAGACGCGCTCTTTCTCCTTATTAATATCGAGGACCTGGACTTCGAGTTGTTGTCCGACTTTGACCAGCTCGCTCGGATGCCCGAGCCGGCCCCAAGTCATGTCGGTGATGTGGAGCAAGCCATCCATGCCGTCGAGATCGATGAACGCGCCGAAGTCGGTCAGATTTTTCACCGTGCCGGTGACACGATCGCCCACCTTCACGCTATCCATGAATTTCTGTCGCTTGTCACTTCGCTCCTGTTCGATCAATTCGCGACGGCTGAGGACCACATTGCGCCGATCGTCGTTGATCTT
>Ga0209470_1002748_pt1 | contig 12329 bp, 9 predicted proteins | sample GraSoiAngelo_125_FD_185882 | JGI IMG/M metagenome (GOLD analysis project Ga0209470, IMG submission 185882) | Grasslands soil microbial communities from the Angelo Coastal Reserve, California, USA - 14_0927_05_40cm (SPAdes) (version 2) | ecosystem: Environmental > Terrestrial > Soil > Grasslands ... | reverse complement strand
TGCTCGCAATGGTGGAGCGCGATCTGCGCTTTGTCGCGCTGATGTGCCCGATCGTGAACGTCGAACACGCGATTTGGCAAAATCCAGGGACCGCATTCATGCGGCGCGAATTACGCCGCGCGAAGATCGCGCCCGAACTGGTGGCACGGCATTTTCATCTTAGCTCGCCAATGCACAACGAACCGTCATGTGATCCCGCGCGCGTGCTTTTTGTCTCCGGCGATTTCGATCTGATCACGCGCCCGGGCGACATCGATGCGATTCAGCAAAAATGGCGCGGCTCCGACTTGCTTCGCGTTCCGCAAGGCCATTTCGGCTATCGCATGATGCGAGACACGATCGGGCGATTAAAAGAACGCGGACTCTAGTGCGGCGACTCGCCGTAATCGAGCCAATGCAACGCGCCCATGATCCGGCGGAGGTCTTCGTTATCAGCCGATAGCGCGGGAAGCCATTCGCTGATTAGTTCGCGTTTCCACCACCCCTTTTCACCCAGCGACGCGAAGCGGTAGCGATACAGCCGCGCGCGGACGTAATGCGGTGGTTTTTCTGGAAATGGATTGTTGGCCAGGAGGGACAAGGTATCGGGATCGTTGTGTAAAAGTTTCCAAACAAAATGGAACGTCCACGGGTAATCGCCGGGCGACGACATCGCCGCGAACCAAATTTGCCAGTCGATTCGCGGTTGATAGGGCGCGATAAACGGGGGACGCCGGTTCGGGTCGCCCGGTTTGGCTACGAATTCGTATTCTGTCCATTTGGTGTCGCCGGTAATGATGGCGTCATCCGTGCCTTCAAAAATAATCTCGTCGCGCTCACGCCCGACCGTTCCGAACGCGCCGTAAGTGTTCACCAGATCGAATCTATTAAACGCCGTATTCATCATCTGGCGGCGCGAGACTAGATTGAGCACCGGATCGATGCTCAAATACGCAACCAGGATCGACAATGCCACCGAGAGCGTGTTGTTGATTTGCGAAGGATGCGACTCTTGCGCCGCTCGCTCTGCGCGCTTAACCAGCGGCTTTGGCAGAACGTGTCGCAGCAGTGTATCATCAAAACAGGCGAGAAACGGAATGATCGTCAGATAGTTCAGAAACGACAGATTGCCGCTGATAATGAGAAAGACCTGGAACAGAACCATCAACGAGCCCGCAATGTGGCGCGCGGTTCGCGGTCCAAATGAGAACCACGGCACAATCAGTTCGACGACGTGGTTCCAAAGCGTTTCCGTTTTGTGAAACCACTGCGGCGCAAAATGTAGATAACGGCTGATTGGGTCCGGGATCGGCTGCGTTTCGTAGTGATAAAACATGCAGGTCAGATCGCGCCAGCATTCGTCGCCACGCAATTTGATCAGACCGGCGCCGACCATGATCCGAAAGCCGAGCCAGCGAAAAAGCCAGATCACCAGAATTGGCGGCCGGCACTTTGGGAACGGCCGTCCATCGAGCAACGGGCAGAGAAAGATCGATAGGAAACCGGTTTCGAGCAGCTGAATTTCCCAACCGTAGCCGTACCAAATTTGTCCGACGTGCACGATCGACATGTACATCGCCCAAAGCACGGCCAATAAAATTGCGTTTGCGTAGCCGCCAAGAACCATGAGCGAAAGCGCGAATCCAACCCAGGCGAAGATCGACATCCCCTGATCAGTGCAACCGAACCAAAACAGCGTCGGCAATTGCAACATTCCTTCCGTCCGCGAACCGAGCTGCGAATGAATATTGTAGAGATAATCGTGCGCCGGCGTCAGACCACTTCGGCCGATCAGCGGCACCAATTGCCGGGCCGCGACCAAAAACGCGATCGTGTAAACGAATCCAAGCAGTCGCAGGATAACAAACCGTGTCAGCCAATAGGAATTTCCGCGCGCGAAAAATTTTTCGATAAAGCTTTCGTTATTCATCACGCTCGAGAGATAGAAAAACTGCCAGGGGGGAGAATCGAACTCCCGACCAAGGGCTTATGAGTCCCCTGCTCTACCGCTGAGCTACCCTGGCGAGTAAGCGGCGACAAAGTTCAATCGCACTGCGCCGCTGTCAACGCAGTCGCAAGACGTAGATCTAACCTTTCGGTTTAGAGATATAGGGTGCGAGATCTTTCGCGCTTCCGTGCACCGCGGCCATGAAGCAGACGCCGTTTTGCTCTTTCACAACGCCGGCCCAGCGCTCCTGTTCAATAGAGCGCCATCCGGAAAATTCCCGCGCCTTTCCTGTTTTTGGATCGCGCTCGGCCGGAAACAGAAAAAACTGCATTTTCTTTTCCACCACCCAGACTTGCCCGACGCGCTGGCCTTCTTCGTCGTCGAAAACGCGGCAGCCGAGCGTTTTTAGTTCCGCGAATTCCGGCGGCACGTCGTAGTGGACAAGGCGATGCTTCATGAAAAAGAAATCGCCGAGCGCGCCGGCATCTGTTTTCACCGGATCGAGCATTATGGCGTGAGTCGAACTCGCGGTAGTCAGTAAACGGCGGGCGGTCACTTCGCCCGGAAATCGATTCATTCGCTCGATCAACTGAAAGATCGCAACCACGGCAATGACCAAGACAGCAATACCGGTCGCAAGGAACGCAGGATTCTGGGCGTATTTTTTCCAAGCCCGGCGCGTCGGCGCGATGAAGGTGTCAGTTGGAATCCAATCGGTAATCTCCTGCGGGATCGGAATTGCTTGAACGAGTGTAGTTGCCGCTTTGTCGAAATCTTGCTGAATCGCAAACCCTTCGGTCTTGCGCGCGCGATGGAGCGCCATGCGCAAAGCGCGATCATCCACGCGCTCCTCGCGAATCGGTGCACAATGCACCAGCATTTTCTCTTTTCGCGAAAGTTGAACTGCGCTCATGTTTGAGTCGACGGAAAGGTCGCGTCCAACCAGGCTTGAAATTGTCGGCGGCCGTCGCAGAGCAGTTTCGACAATTCCGGGGGCTTTAGTTCAGTCACCGACAGCAAGTCGCGATAATTAAATTCGTCGAGATAAAAAAGCGCAAGCGCAGTCCGTTGCGGATCGGGTGCGCCGGAAATCCAGACTGCCAATTGTTGCGGCTCGAGCTTTTCGATCTGCGATGGCGCCCAAGCCGCAAGCTCGTCCTGTGCAAGATTGACGTCTTCCGCCTGCAAGCTTCGCTCGCCTGCTTCAAGACAACGCCAGCGCGCGTTGCGAAAAAACCAGAGCCGATCGCGGGGTGGCTCGCCATTGGCAGCTTGTTGAGCAGCTTCGCGCAACGTGGCGTGAAAAACTTCCCGCGCCTTCGCTGCATCAGCCAGCATTAGAAAACAGAAGCGGTAAAGCTGGAGCAGATCTTGTTTTTCTTCGGCCACGCGGACTTCTTTCCCAAAGCGCCAATGTTACGCGCCTCGGGTAGATCGCAACGAAAAGATGGCAGAGACCGTAACCGTCGCCCTCTAAGCTGCGCGCGATACGATGGGTTGAGGGCCGCGCGTCGCTTCGCAGAGCGAAGCGACTACAGTTTTTCCAGCCGTCGCGCGACCTCCTCGGCGTTCTCGCGGCTATTGAAAGCTGATATTCGGAAATAACCTTCGCCCTGCGCACCGAATCCGCTTCCCGGTGTAACGACCGCGCAGCATCCGGTCGAACATTTCCCAACTCGTTAGGCCTTTTGGCGTTTGGACCCAGATGTACGGCGCATTCGTGCCGCCATAGAAGTGTAAACCGATTTTTTCGCACGCCTCGCGCAGAATTTTCGCGTTGCCCATGTAATGCTCGATCAGTGCGCGACATTGCTGTCGCCCCTCATCTGAGTACAGCGCTTCCGCGCCGCGTTGCACTGGATAACTGACGCTGTTGGCTTTTGTGCTCCAGCGGCGATGCCAAAGCGGATGGAGCGGCAACTTTTTTCCGAAATCGGTGCGAGCGAGCAACGTCTTCGGCATCACCGTAAAACCGCAACGTACGCCGGTGAAGCCGCCAATTTTGGAGAAACTTCGGAGCTCGATCGCGCATTCGTGCCCGCCTTCGATTTCAAAAATCGAATGCGAAATTTTCGGATCGGAAATGTAAGCTTCGTAAGCGGCGTCGAACAAAACGAGCGCATCATGCTGGCGCGCGTAATCAATCCAGCTGGCAAGTTGCTCGCGCGTCGCGACCGCGCCGGTCGGGTTGTTGGGAAAACAAAGATAAACGAGATCGACATGTTCCTTTGGCGGCTCGGGAACGAAATTGTTTTCGGCCGTGCATGGCAAATAAACGATGCCTTCGTAACTGCCGTCTTTTCGCGCCGGGCCCGTGTGACCGGCCATCACGTTGGTGTCGACATAGACCGGATAAACAGGATCGGTGATCGCGACTTTGTTTTGGTCGCCGAGAATATCGAGGATGTACCCGCAATCGCATTTCGAACCGTCGGAAACAAAAATCTCGTCGTCAGCGATGTCGATCTTGCGATCGCGGTAATCGTGCTGCGCAATTGTTGATCTTAGAAATTCGTAACCTTGCTCCGGCCCGTAGCCGTGAAATGTTTCGCGGTGCCCAAGTTCTTCGACCGCGCGTTTCATCGCTTCGATCACTGCGCGAGGGAGCGGCTCGGTTACGTCGCCGATACCACAGCGAATCAAACGCTCGGCTGCTTTCGGCTCCTTTTTGCAGAATTCGCGGACCCGTCGCGCAATCTCCGGGAAGAGATAACCCGCCTGAAGTTTTAAATAATTTTCGTTCAAGTAAGCCATGATTATTATTCAGGTCTTCTCGTCCAAAGCGTGTAGCCGGAGCCACGCAACGCAACAAAATCCATCGGATAGAAATTGTCCTTTACCAAGGCCTGTTCGAACATCGGTGTTGGCACATAACTTCTGACTTGCACCACATACTTCGCTTCCGCCACTTCTCGTTGCATTGATTCGGGAAGTTCGCTCGGCCAGTTGCCATTCACCGCGTGGGCATCGAGTTCGAAAAACAGAGAACGTCCGAAATAACCGGCACCGCGGTAAGCAATGGTTGGATCCTGAGGACTGATTACCCGGTCGGGAGTTCGCCGCGCGAAATCAACGGCAGTCTCGTATTTTTCATCGCCACATCGGAGAAACAGCAGCGCCAGATCCCGATCAATCTGGACAAGGAATGAAAAAAGAATTGCCAGCGCAAGACCGCTTGCGGCCAGAAAACTCCGCCACCCACGTAGCGCCGCCATCCATTCCAAAATCGAATCCAACTTGACTACGAAGAGGGCCGTCATGGCCAGATAGCCGACAAGCAGCGAACTGTAACCGCCGCCACTCTTGCAAGTAGTCCAAATTGATGCCGGCACTAACACCGTCATCGCGGCCCAAATCCATCGCTCGCGTTCGTCCGTTACATCTCGCGAAAAACGTTTGGCCAGCAACGCGATCAAAAAAATCGGAAAGGTCGCAAGGAGATAGCCGCTGATCAGTGGCACGTGCCCGTAATTAACCTCAATCGAACCTGGGACTGTTACCATCGCGTGAAAAACTTGTGGCCAGATGAAACGAATTGTCCCGAGTGTTACCAAAATCGACATCGCTGGGATCAGCGACGTGAAGAGATTCTGCAATCCGCGTTTCCAGATTAAAACGTAGACAATTGGGATAAGCGTAAATGCGGCGCTCGTTTGCTTGAAAAGGACTGCGCAAACGAACAACCCAATCGCGCAGGCGGAACGCAACAATGAATCTCGGCGCTCCGTCCAAAGGCAAAGACCGCCGACGGCGAAGAGCGCGGCAACGCAGTCGGGCTGTGCGGAAAGAAAGATGAGGTTCGTGCGCAGGTTGACTCCGAGAAAAAGAGCGAAGGCCACGAACCAATATTTTCTCGACGAGCCGCGACACAGAATTGCGCTCAGCAAGAAAGCCAGCGCAAAAGCAAAAATTGAGAATCCGATCCGACCGGCAAGCAAATTGAGTCCAGTCACCCGAAAAATTTCGGCAAGAAGAACGGTGAGGAGCGGGCCGTACATATGAGTGGCATGGCCGGCTTCATATAAAGGCAATCCGGCATTGAGCCGCGCGGCTTCCATGGCAATGGCCGGTTCCCACGGACTTACGGCGAGTCGTTCGGTCAGCCTGACAACGACCGCAATCAGCGTGATCGAGCCAAGGAGCGCGATCACGATCAAGAACGGGATTCGCGCAGCTAAGGGCGGGTTCAGTGCGCTACGATCCGTAATTTTTCGCCACAGCGTCCCAATTGACTACGTTCCACCAAGCCTTGATGTAATCGGGCCGGCGGTTTTGGTAATTGAGATAGTAAGCGTGCTCCCAAACATCGAGACCGAGGATCGGCGCGTTGCCCTCCATCAAGGGGCTGTCCTGGTTTGGAGTGGAGATCACTTCTAACTTGCCGCTTTTGTTTTTGATCAACCACGCCCAGCCGCTGCCGAATCGGCCAACACCGGCGGCGGAGAATTTCTCTTTGAACTGGTCGAACCCGCCAAAAGCCGCCTTGATATCGTCGGCCAGTTTGCCCTTCGGCTCGCCGCCCGCTTTCGGGCCCATGATTTTCCAGAAGAACGAGTGATTGGCGTGCCCGCCGCCGTTGTTGCGCACGACCGTGCGAATGTCTTCTGGGACTGAATTCAAATCACGGATCAAATCCTCGACCGATTTCTTTTCCAAATCGGCTTTGCCTTTGATCGCGTTGTTAACGTTGGTGATGTAAGCCTGATGATGCTTGGCGTGATGGATCTCCATCGTGCGCGCGTCGATATGCGGCTCGAGCGCGTTATAGTCGTAAGGTAATTTCGGTAATTCGTAAGCCATACAAACACGTTAGGCCGCGAGCAATGGCGGTCAATCGTCAGCCGCCGGGAAGATGTCGATCTTACGAACGACCCGGGTCAATTTTAGCTGGACCGATAAAAACCTGGCTGCGTGATGAAGCCCTTTCGGTGATTCACGTAGGTCGCCAGCGCGAGGAGCGGGAAATTTTGGCGATACATGTCGTATTTCAGATAAAAGACACCCGGAAATCCGGTGCCGGTGATTTCGGGCTCGTCCCACGAACCATCCGACTTTTGCGAGCTCAAAAGGAAACGCAGACCGCGCTGAATGCTCGCCCGATCAAGATCGCCGCAGGCGCAAATGCCCATGATCGCCCACGCAGTTTGAGACGCGGTACTCTTACCAATTCCTTTCGTCGCCGGGTTTTCGTAAGTCGCGCAAGTTTCGCCCCAGCCGCCGTCATCGTTCTGGCAGCTTTCGAGCCAATCGCGTCCGCGCAAAATCCAATCCTGGGTCATGTCGTGCCCGATGGCGCGCAATCCGCGGAGCACCTGCCACGTCCCATAAATGTAATTGACACCCCATCGTCCGTACCACGAGCCGTCCGCTTCCTGAGTTTCGATCAAATAGGCAATCGCATCCCGGACGCAACGCGCCTTCGGATTGAAACCAATGTAGCCGAGCAACTCCAGTGTGCGCGCGGTCAGATCGCTGCAAGTTGGATCGAGAATCGCGTTGTGATCCGCGAACGGCATATCTTCCAGCCACGGGGTGGTAACATTTTTATCAAACGCCGCCCAGCCGCCATCGCGGCATTGGAAACTGAGCTGCCAGCCAAGAGCGCGCCGAAAGGCTCCTTCCAATCCCCAACTGTCCTCTGGCCTAACGAGTCGTAGCGCCATCAACACCATCGCGGTGTCGTCAACATCGGGATAATAAACGTTGTTGTATTCAAAGGCCCAGCCGCTCGCCTCCGGGTGCGAATTGTTGAACGCCCAATCGCCGCGAATCCGCACTTCCTTATCGAGCAGCCATTTCGCTGCGCGGCGCAGCGCAGGATCCTCCGCCGTCAGGCCCGACTCCGCCAGCGAGATTAAATTAATCGCCGTGTCCCAAACTGGCGACATGCACGGTTGAATCCGAAAATCTTCAGAATCATTGACAAACAAGCCGGCAAAATCTTGCGCTGCTTTTTTGTAGGCTGGGTGCTCTTTCGAATAACCGAGAACACGCAGCGCGATCAGACAGTTGAGCATCGCCGGATAAACGGCGGCAAGACCGTCGCTGCCTTGCCCGATTCGCTCCAACATCCAACGCTCCGCTTCCTCAAGCGCGCGTTTCCGCGTTGGACGAATCCGTAACGGATGCAAAATTTTCAGAACGTCGTTGAGGCGAAGGAAAAAATTGCGCCAGGTCCAAAAGCGTCCGCTCCGCGGCAAACGCAGATCGCTCTGTTCAGTGCCAAGTGGATAAAGCTCATGCAATTGTCTGTTGCCCGGCAATGAACGCGTCGGTTTGAAATGATTGATGATGGCGAGCGGAATCAGCATCGCCCGGCTCCAGGACGACATTTTGTAGATGTGGAACGGCGCCCAGCTCGGCAACAAAATCATTTCCACCGGAATCGTCGGCAGATATTTCCACGGGAATTGGCCGAGCAGCGCGAGATAGAGTTTGCTGAAGGTATTCATCCGCGGGATGCCGCCCAGACGCAGAATGTTCTCGCGCGCTTTGCGCATGAACGGCAAATCCGGCGAATAACCAGCCAGCTTCAGCGCGAAATAGCCTTTGACCGATGCGTTGATCTCGCTCGGGCCGCCGAAATAAATATTCCAACCTCCATCGTGTAGCTGTCGTTTCAAAATGTGACGGGCGCAGCATCCCTGAAGCGAAACGTCGATCTCACCCAGCCAGTGCATGAAAAGCACGAAGTCGGAGCAAAGTGTGCTATCGACCAGTAATTCGCCGCACCAATGGCCGTCCGCACGTTGTTGGCGCAACAGATTTTGCTGCCCCCGCGCAATCGCGTCGAAAATTTCGGCATCCGCCGCCAAATACGGCTCGGCCCGCTCCGGCGCTGCGCTTGGCAATGAGATGACGTTTCGTGACGAACTCATTGGGATGTCGATCTTACATTGTCGACCGAGCGATTGTCGATCTTACGACGCCTGCGCGGCCTCGGCTTCGGCGTTCTTACCGGTTTTGTGACCGTTTCCGCAAGTTACACCATTGAAAGCGACAGTTTCACTGCCACGTCCCTTCGGTTTTGGTTTCGGTCCGAAATTAAACTTGATCGTCTTCCAAGTATCGCCGCGCTTCGCCTGCAAACCGAGGCTGGCCGTCGGTTCATACCCGCAGTGCACCATGCAATTCTCGCAACGCGGGTCGCGCGCCACGCCCTCAACCACGCCGTATTTATCCCACTCCACCTTCTCCACCAATTCGGAGTAGCTCGAATAGTGCGCGTCGGTCATCAAATAACAAGGGCCTTTCCAACCGCGAATGTTTCGGGTCGGAATCGCCCAGGCCGAACAGGTCAGGTCGCGATGGCCGGCGAGAAATTCGAAATAAATCGGCGTGCCGAAGAAGGTGTAACGCTGCATCCATTCCTCGATCTTGCTGAACTTCTCGACCGTCATTTTGCGCGTGAGGAAGAAATTTTCCGGCCGCAGATTCAACCGCTTGATCATGTCCTTCTTGGCCGCGTCGTACTCGTAGCCGGGCGAAATAGTGTGACCGTCCACGCCGAGATCGGAGAGATAATCGAACATTTGTTCGACCTCTTTCATATCAGTCTCCTTGTAGATCGTCGTATTGGTAGCGACCTGATAGCCCAGAATCTTCGCCATCTTGATCGCGAGAATGCATTCTTTGAAAACGCCTTCGCGCTCGACAATCAGATCGTGAATCCGCTCGAGGCCATCGAGGTGGACATTCCAATACATCCACATGCTCGGCCCAATGGTGGGCTTGTTTGGATCTTTTGGACCCTTGCGAACTTCGGCCGCGTCTTTGTCAGTAATCAAACCGGCCGCAATCAATTCGCCGATTTTGTCCTCCACGAACTTTGGTTGGGTCGACAATTGCGAGGCCATCCATTCGCGCATTTTCTTGCGCATGAACATCGCGTTGGTGCAGATGTAAATGATGCGCTTCTGCTCGAGCAACCCCTGCACGAGCGCCTCGATATGCGGATAAATCAGCGGTTCGCCGCCGCAAATGGAAATCATCGGCGCGTTGCACTCCTCGGCCGCGCCCAAACAATCCTCTAGACTCATCATGTCCTTAAGCGACGTTGAGTATTCGCGGATTCGTCCACATCCGGTGCACGTCAGATTGCACGTGTGCAGCGGTTCCAACTGCAACACGGTGGCGAACTTTTTCGTTCCGCGCAGCTTATGCCCGATGATGTAGGCAGCGATTTTTGTCGTTAAAGCGAACGGAAATCTCATAAGGGCGTGGAAAGTAACAACGCTCCCGGGCGTGTCAACCCGATGATGGTTTGACGAAATAGAACCAAATGTATTGCAAAAGCGAGCAAATCTTGCGCAACGTCGGACCCCGCCCGAGGTTGAATATTTGAACACTTTCGCTACAGGAAAGACGAATCTAATATAAAGACTATGAAAACATTATTGGCAGTCGTGATTGCCGCAGTTCTCGTCAGTTCAGCTTACGGCCAAAGCGCATCGGCTAACGGGCAGCCAGTCGGCCCCAAAACCACGGGACCAGGCGCTTTTTCGCCGGCAAATTCGCCCTACCGAAAATGGACCACAAAGCAGTTGCAGCAGCGACGTCTGGATTTGTATCGCCAAATTCCGCAGACCCAAACTAACCTACCGGGACATCGGGGAGAGCCCGTATTCATTCACCACGGGGGTGAGGCGTTCTCCGATCAGCAGAGAGAGATCTACACAATTGAGGGCGAGTTGAACTATCGCTACCAGCACGGCGACAAAGATGCCGAACTAAAACGAGCGATGCCGGGGCAGCCGCATATGTAGCAGGCAGCTGGGTAAGTTTATTGAGCGACCGAGGCACGCCCTAGTGCATCTGCCAGCCGCGCCGGATCAGACTGATCGCGATCGCCGCGAGCAGGAGCGCGATGATTTTCGACACGCCGCGCAGTCCCTGCGTTCCCATCCAGCGCGCGAACCGGTCCGCGTTGCATAGTGCCGCCGCGACTAACGCGAGATTCACGAGCAGCGAGACGAGCGTAAATACCAGTCCTACCGAATCGACCAGAATCAAAAGCGCGGTGAGCAACGCCGGCCCCGCGATCAATGGCATTCCCAACGGCACTACGCCGAATTCGTCGCTGCCGCCGCGATCGTGCGGACCGAAGCCGACCAGCTCGCGCACAGCGAGCGCGAGTAGAATCAGTCCGCCGCCTACTTGGAAATCCGCCACGGTGATGCCGAGCGCTTTAAAAATAATTTTGCCTAGAAAAATGAACCCGATTGAAACCAGCAAACCGGTGAACAGTCCGAGAAACGCCTGACGTTTGCGATGTTCGCTCGACGCGCTCGTCCCGAGCCCCATGAAAATCGCGACCAACCCGATCGGGTCGATTGCGACAAAAACCGGAATGAAGGCGAGCAGAAATTTCTCGATCATTCCGCCACAGATGAACACAGATAGAATACAGATTCAGCAAAATTCCGTCTGTTATGCGTGAAAATCTGTGTAAATCTGTGGCCGCTTCTGTCTGAACGAAATTTATGAAAACTGCCTCGCTTCTTGTGCCAGTTGCTTTGCTCGCTAGCGGGATTGTCGATCTTCGCTCCGAAAATTTGAAGACGGTGGACGATTTTCGCGCCGCGGCGGCGAAAACAAACGCCGTTCTCACCATTCCGGATTGGGAACAAACACCGGAAGCCGTCGACGCGATGATGAAAGACGCGATCGCGATCGCGAACAAAGCGCTCGATCAAGTCGGTGCGCAGGATTTAAGCAAGGTCACATTCAAGAGCACCGTCGTCGCGCTCGATGATCTCACTTATCACGCCGGCAACTCCGCGAATAAGGCCGTTATCATTAAAGAAAGCAATACGAACGAGAAGATGCGCGCCGCGGCCGAGAATGCGGTGAAACAATTTCAAGACTGGGCCGTGGGCATCGATTATCGCGAAGACGTTTATAAAGCGCTGAAAGCATTTGCCGACACGAAGCCGAACCTGTCCGGCGAAGACAAAAAGCTTTTTGACGAAACCATGCGCGATTATCGCCGCGCCGGTTTGGAATTGCCGCCTGACAAACGCAAGGAAGTGGAGCAGTTACGCAAGGATTTGTCGAAGCTCGGGACCGATTTCGACACCAACATCGTCAACGCCAAAGCGCCTCTCGTTTTCACCAAAGCCGAGCTCGATGGCGTCCCGGAAAGTTTCCTCCTATCACCCGGAGTCAAAACCGGCGACGACGCCTACACCGTGCTCGCCAATGTGACCTGGCAGTACAACACGGTCGAAGACAACGCCAAAAGCGAGGCGACGCGCAAGAAACTTTACATCGCGCACGACAGTCTGGCCAAAGACACCAACCAGACCGTGCTGAACCAGATGCTTGCGTTACGCAACAAGATCGCGCTTCGGCTCGGCTACAAATCCTGGGACGATTACCAGACCGAAATCAAAATGGCCAG
>Ga0209470_1002746_pt1 | contig 12333 bp, 11 predicted proteins | sample GraSoiAngelo_125_FD_185882 | JGI IMG/M metagenome (GOLD analysis project Ga0209470, IMG submission 185882) | Grasslands soil microbial communities from the Angelo Coastal Reserve, California, USA - 14_0927_05_40cm (SPAdes) (version 2) | ecosystem: Environmental > Terrestrial > Soil > Grasslands ... | reverse complement strand
TTTTGCTCAGAGGCCTGGAGCGCGAGGACATCGAGCGCGGCCAGGTCATCGCCAAGCCCGGCTCGGTCAAGCCGCACACCAAGTTCACCACCGAGGTCTACGTGCTCTCCAAGGAGGAGGGCGGACGACACACCCCGTTCTTCAACGGCTACCGGCCGCAGTTCTACATCCGCACCACCGACGTCACGGGGTCGGCCGAGCTGCCGGCGGGGACCGAGATGGTCATGCCCGGCGACAACGTCACCCTCACCGTCACGCTCATCACCCCGATCGCCCTGGAAGAGGGTCTGCGCTTCGCCATCCGCGAAGGCGGCAAGACCGTCGGCGCCGGCGTGGTGACGAAGATCCTGGAATAGTCCGATGGCCAAAGACAACCGCCCGATCCTGACGCTGGCGTGCTCGACCTGCCGGTCGCGCACATACGCGACGACGAAGAACCGGAAGAACGATCCCGACCGGATCGAGCTGTCGAAGTTCTGCCCACGTTGCCGGAAACACACAGCGCATCGGGAAACGCGATGACAATGAATCGTGCATATGTCGACAGGTACGCACGGCCGCTTCGCGGCCGTACGGCAGTGTCCCGCACTCCTGCCTCGGGACCTCACGGTCCCTCGGCGAGTGCGGCTGCCGTACGACCCGCCGCAGCGGGTCGTACGGCAGTAGCTCAACTGGCAGAGCAACGGTCTCCAAAACCGTAGGTTGAGAGTTCGAGTCTCTCCTGCCGTGCTGGAAGGAATGGATAAATAGGAATGGCAACAACGCTGCGAGCGGCGCGACAGAGCCCGATCGAGTTCGCGCAAGAGGCGTGGTCCGAGCTCCGCAAGGTCACGTGGCCAACGCGTGAGACGGTCCTCCGACTCACGCTGATCGTGCTCGTGATCTCGGCGCTCATCGCCGCGTACATCTTCGCCTTCGACAACCTCTTCACGCTGGTCATCACCAGGGGCATCGTCGGCCAGCCGACGGCGACGCCTGTCCCAGGGCAGTAAGACCGATGACTCATTTCATTCGTCATCGTTCATACGTGCAATCCCTAACGGGATTGCTGAAATAAGGAGCGGCATGGACGAGCAGGAGCGCAGCGAACAAGACGAACCTCGGAACGACGCGCCGGAAGAAGCCGCCTCAGAGGGGTCCGCGACCGAGTCCGCGACGGAGCAGGAACAGGACACCGGCATCGATGCCGCCAAACTGTCCGACGAAGAAGCCACGCTCGCCGCGCGCGCATTCCTCGGGACCGCGGAGCCCGAGGAGCAGGTTTCGGTCGACGAGGCCAAGAAGCTGCTGCGCCGCGCCGGCGCGGTCGCCGAGGCCGAGCCCGAGGTCGCCGCGCCCGCACCCGAGCCGGAACCCGAGAAGCCAGCCGGCGCAGCCCCGACCGCGGAGCCGCAGGCCGACACTGGCCGCCGGTGGTACGTGATCCACACGTACTCGGGCTACGAGAACAAGGTGAAGACGAACCTCGAGCACCGCATCCAGTCGATGGATATGGGCGACAAGATCTTCCAAGTGCTCGTTCCGACCGAGGAAGAGATCGAGATCAAGAATGGCAAGCGTCACCCGGTCGAGCGGAAGATCTTCCCCGGCTACGTCCTCGTCGAAATGGCGATGAGTGATGACTCCTGGTACGTCGTGCGCAACACGCCCGGCGTCACGAGCTTCGTCGGGAGCGGCAACAAGCCGACCGAGCTCACCGACACCGAGGTGCGCGCGATCCTGCGGCAGATCAAGCTCGACGCGCCGAAGTACAAGGTCGCATTCACAAAGGGCGAGGCCGTGCGCGTCACCGATGGTCCGTTCACGGACCTGCACGGTGTCGTCGACGAGGTGAACCCCGAGCGGAACAAGGTCAAGGTCCTGGTGTCCATCTTCGGCCGCGAGACGCCGGTCGAGCTGGACTTCCTGCAGATCGAGAAGCTGGTGAAGTAGTGGCGAAGAAGATCAAGGCGGTCGTGAAGGTGCAGATCCAGGCGGGCAAGGCCACCGCCGCGCCGCCCGTCGGCACGGCGCTGGGTCCGCACGGCATCAACATGGGCCAGTTCATCAAGGAGTACAACGAGCGCACCGCCGCGCTCACCGGCACCGTCGTCCCTGCGGTCGTGACCGTCTTCGAAGACCGCTCATACACGTTCGTGACGAAGAGCCCGCCGGCCGCGGACCTCATCCGCCGAGAGGCAGGCATCGAGAAGGGCTCGGGCAAGCCGAACAAGGAGAAGGTCGGAAAGATCAGCCGCGCTCAGGTGAAGAAGATCGCGGAGACCAAGCTCGCCGACCTCAACGCGACGTCGATCGAGGGCGCGATGAAGATGGTCGAGGGGACCGCGCGCAGCATGGGAGTCGAGATCGGCTCTTAGCGATACGATCAAGCTCCACCGACGGGTGGCGTGCACCGCGCGAAAGACGGCAGGCCTTACGGCCGAAAGGGGACGGACATGCCAGAGAAGAAGCACGGCAAGCGCTACAACGAGCTCGCGAAGAAGATCGATCGCCTTCGCGAATACCCGCCCGAAGAGGGCGTGAAGCTCGTCAAGGAGACCAGCCAGGCGAAATTCGATACGACGGTCGAGCTGCATATGCGCATGGGCGTCGATCCCAAGCACGCCGATCAGATGGTGCGCGGCGCTGCCGTGCTCCCCAATGGCACCGGCAAGACGGTGCGCGTGATCGCGTTCGCACAGGGCGATAAGGCCCGCGAAGCGCAGGCAGCGGGCGCGGACGTCGTCGGCGCAGAGGATCTCGCGAAGCGGATCGAAGGCGGCTGGATGGAATTCGACGTCGCCGTGGCGACGCCGGACCTCATGGGCCAGGTCGGCAAGCTCGGTCGCGTGCTCGGTCCGCGCGGTCTGATGCCAAACCCCAAGTCGGGGACGGTGACCTTCGACGTCGCGAAAGCGGTGCGTGACGCCAAGGGCGGCCGCGTGGAGTTCCGCGTGGACAAGACGGCCGTCATCCACACCGTCGTCGGCAAGGCGTCGTTCAGCGAGCAGGCGCTGGTCGAAAACCTCGCGACCGTGATCGAGGCGATCAACCGCGCACGGCCGGCGGGCGTGAAGGGCCAGTACGTCCGGTCGGCTCACCTCACGAGCACCCAGGGTCCGAGCGTGAAGCTCGATCTCGGAGCGACGCTTGGACTGGGGGGCCGCGCGACCGCATAATTCTCGTAGCAACAACTGGATAGCCAAAGAAGCCGGCACCCGAAAGGGATAAGTCCTGCGGAGGCGAGAACGAAGCACGGCGGCGCCGTGCTTGAGCCCTCGTTTTCCGTTTCGGGAACGAGGGCTTCGTAGTTCTTGAGGGGGTGACATGGCGAAGATCAAGACCGGACCCAAGGTCAAGCGAAAGGGCGGCGGCATCCCGGCGAAGAGCCGCGCCGTGGACGCGCTCGCGGAACAGCTCCGCGCGTCGACGGCGGTCATCGTCACCGATTACCGCGGCCTGAAGGTCGGCGAGCTGCAGGACCTCCGCAAGCGACTCCGACCGAAGGGCGTGGAGTACCACGTGGTGAAGAACAGCCTGTTCACGCGCGCCGCGGAGAAGACCGAGCGACGCGGACTGGAGTCACTCCTCACCGGACCGACGGCGGTCGCGCTCGGGAGCATCGACGAGGTCGAGCTCGCGAAAGGCATGGTCGACGAAGCGCGCGTACTGAAGTCGCTGCGGATCCTCGGTGCGTTCGTCGGTGGTAAGACGATGTCCGTCGAGGATGTCCAGACGCTGGCGCGGCTACCCGGCCGGGCGCAGCTGCAGGGTCAGATCGTCGGCAGTCTTCAGGCGCCGCTGGCTCAGCTCACCGGACTCTTCCAGGCACCAGCCCAGAACCTGATCTACGTGCTCAGCGCGCGCGCGCAATAAGCGCAACAAGAGAGGAGATAAGAATGGCAACCGCTACCGAAAGCAACCCGAAGTTCGACAAGATCGCAGGTGAGCTCGAGTCCTGGTCGATCATGGAGATCGCCCAGTTCGGCAAGTACCTGCAGGAGCGGTGGGGCGTCAGCGCGGCTCCCGTCGCTGTCGCGGCGGCCGGCGGCGGCGCCGGTGGCACCGCGGCCGCGGCCGAGGTCGAGGAAAAGACCGAGTTCACCGTGATCCTCAAGGAGGCCGGTGCGTCCAAGATCAATGTCATCAAGACGGTCCGCGAGCTCACCGGGCTGGGTCTGAAAGAGGCCAAAGACCTCGTGGACGGGGCTCCGAAGCCGGTCAAAGAGAACATCGGCAAGGACGAGGCGAACGCGGTCAAGAAGAAGCTCGAGGATGCAGGCGCGACCGTCGAGCTGAAATAGCCGCGCACTAGCCCAAACGTTCTGCTACCGGTAACGGTAGCGCAAGCTCCCCCGATATCGTTGTCGTCCGCCGGTCCACCGCCTGGTCGGTGGGCTCGCGAAAGGTGCCGGACCGGGGCCCGCAAGGGTCCCGGTTTGGTTTTCCAGAAGGGGCGATCTCCGCATGACGACTGGCGAGCCCGCAGGGCCGACCGAGGCGGCGCGCGAGAGCGCAGCGTACGCGGAGCGGATACGGGGCACCAACGAGCGGCTCGCGCTGAGCGTCGCGGCGCTCTTCGCGCTCACAGGGCTGCTCCCGCTCACGCAACCGCAGTACCGCGAGGGCGTGCTGCTCGCGGCCGTGGTGCTCCTCGCCACAACGCTGATCTGGTTTCACCTGGTTCCGGCGAAGGCCTTTGGGCCACGCCGCGTCGTCATCTTTTGCATTCTCGTTCAGCCGGTCGTGATCGTGCTGCTCAGCCTCACCGGCGGCAACGACTCGCCGTATCTTCCCTTCTTCCTTCTGCCCGTACTCGTGACCGTGTACTCGCCAAGCACTCGACACACGCTCGTCATCGGCGCTGTAAGCGCGGTGAGCCTCGTCGTGGTCGGGCTGATCGCGCGAGGCAACGATCCGACGGAGCTGATCGCTGCTCGCCTCGCGACCGATCTACTTGAGCTGCTCGCCTTCGTGCTCTTCACCGCGTTCGCCGGTCGCGCGCTGCGCGACGCGCGCCGCGCTATCACCGCGCGGGCCGAAGCGCTTGCGGACGAGCGGACGAGCGCGATGCAGCTCGCGTTCACCGACACGTTGACGGGCCTCTACAACCGCCGGTATGCGGAAGACTTACTGAGGCGGCTCGTGTCCGAGGCGGCGCGCGGCCGGCCATTCTCGGTCCTCGCACTCGACCTCGACGGGCTGAAGCGCCTGAACGACACACTCGGACACGCGGCCGGCGATCGCGTTCTCGAACAGATCGGCAAACTCCTGCGGCTCCAGCTTCGCGGCGCCGACGTGCCGATCCGCGTTGGCGGTGACGAGTTCCTCGCACTCCTGCCAGGAACCCGCGAAGATCAGGCCAAAGTGGTGGGGGAGCGCTTGCGCATGGCCGTACGCGACCACGACTGGTCCGCGATCGGACTTCCCGTATCGATCAGCGTGGGCGCCGCCGAATGGCGCAGCGGCCAGAGCGGCGACGACGTCGTGAAGGCAGCCGACGCGCGACTGTACGAAGCCAAGCGGGCGCTCACGACGTCACGCTAGCGACCAGCCTGGTGAGTGCGGCTCGAGCCACTTCTGCGCGTCCCGTGAGCCGAGCAGCAGGGCGACCTTCGCGAAGATCTCGGCGTCGCTCGCCGTCGTCGCGAGCACCGACACCTCGCTGAGGTCGCTCTGGGCAGGGAGCCCGGTGCGGGGATCGATGATGTGATGGCCGCCCGCCCACGCTCGCTTCGTGGTGCCGCTCGTCGCCGCGCCGAGATCCTTTAACAGGAGCGTCCTGTCGCCGAAGCCGACGGGCCAGCCCTCGCCGGTCTCGCCGCCGCCGCGGGCGTAGAGATCGCCGCAGAGATTCACGAGCACGTTCTCACCGAGACGCTCCGCAACACGGTCGGCGAGCCACCCTTTGGCGATGCCGCCGAGATCGACCGCGGCGCCGTGCAGCAAACGCGCCTCGCCGGGACGCAGGTGAAGCACCTCAGGAAGCGGCGGTATCCGCGGCGCCGCGGCGGTCGCGGTGGGGCCGGCGGCGAAATCGCGTGTGTATCCGGCCGCGAGCAGCGCGGGGAGGACGGCGACGTTGACCAGTCCGTCGCTCAGCTCAAATGCACGGAGCGCTTCGCGCAGCAGCGCCTCCAGTTCGGAGCTCACCGCGAAGGGGCCTCCGCGCGACGCGTTGAGGCGCGACAGCTCGCTGTTCGGCTCGAAACGCGTGAGGCGATCGTGCATCCGCGTGATCCACGCTCTCGCCTGATCGAGCGCGCCGGCTCCGACGTCGATTCCGTACAGCTCGCACTCGCCGCCGAGCGAGGTGAAGGTGAGGCTCTCCATCGCCTCCGCAGACTACCTAGGAGACGTGCATGTAGGTGATGCCAGGGGTCAGGACACGTGCGTAAACGTGATCTCCGGGAGAGCCGTTGTCCTTACGCCAGGTGCGGCCGTGATGCGCGGCGGCGGCGTGCCGCGGCCGGTGCGCGTGGGCGTCGGCGTCGCGCTCGGCGTCGGCGTTCGCAGCGCCACCTGCGACTGGGCCGGTGGCTGGAGGGGCGCGCCGTCGTTCTTCGGATGCGCGACGACGTAGCCGCCCGAGCCGACGAACGCCGCGGTCGCGAACAGCGCCGCGCCCGCGCGCAGGATCGTCGCGCGGTCCATCGCTAGGCCCTGATGATCGCGAGCTTGTCGAAGCTTTGGCTGAAGACTTCCTTCGCGTCGACCTCGAGGTGGCCATCGAGGATCTCCTGGTACACAGAGCGAAAGTCGACGTTCCACGCGAGGTTGCCGCCCGTGTCGAGCTTGCTCAGACTCGGCGCTGCACCGTAGAGGCCGCCCTTCACCGTGTCGCCCATGAGGAACACCGGCGCCGACGTTCCGTGATCGGTGCCCGCGCTGGCGTTCTCCTTCGGACGGCGGCCGAACTCGGACCAGGTCGCGATCAAGACGCGGTCGGACATGCCATGCGCCGCGAGGTCGGCGTAGAACGCCGAGACGGCCTGGTCGAAGTACCCCATGAGGTCGTCGTGGCGTTGCTGCTGCGTGTAGTGCGTATCGAATCCGCCGAGCGTCACGTGGAGCACCTTCACCCCGGTCCCGGTCACGATGAGCTGCGCGGCGAGCTGGAGCGCGGCCGCGAGCTGGTTCTTGGACGAGTAGACGAGCTTCGGGTTGTCGGTGTACTGGGCCTTCGGCGTGTACGACGCGGCCGAGCTCTTCAGCTGCGCGACGGTGTCGCGCGCGGTCGTGACCGCGGTGTCGAAAAGCGCGCCGTAGATGCCCGGCGTGCTCGTGTAGAGCGCGCCCATCGCCTTCTCCATCTCGTCGCCGCCGCTCCACTTGAAGCTCTGCTGGCTGTTCACGACGGTGAGGGTCGCCTCCAGGTCGCGCAGCGCTCCGGGGATGCCGGTCGTGCCACAGGCGCAACCGACGAGCGGATGGCCGGCGGAGTCGTAGTTGTCGGCGATCGTCTTGCCGAGCCAGCCGTCCTGCTGGCGGCGGTCCGGGTCGGCGGTCTCCCAGACGCGGATCGAATCGAAGTGGGAGAACGACGGCTTCGGATAACCGACGCCCTGGACGATCGCGAGCTTCCCGTCGTCCCAGAGCTTCTTGGTGCCCACCAGGTTCTTGTTGAGGCCGAAGTCCTTCGAGATAGGCAGCGCCTCGTCGGCCGATTTCGAGAGCTGCGGCCGGAGGTCGCGGTAGCTCGCGTCCGCGAGCGGCATCACTGTCTGGAGCCCGTCGTTGCCGCCGGCGAGCTGGATCATCACGAGGACCTTGTCGTTGACGACCTTCTCCTGCTTCGCGGCGTAGATCGCGCGCGCGAACACGTCAGGCACCGCGGCATAGCCCGCCGCCAGGCCCGCAGCTCCGGCGCCGAACACGAGCCCGGCACGGAGGAACTCGCGGCGTCCGATCTTGTCGACACTGGCGACCATTTCGGTGCTCCTTTTATTTGAGCTGGAACTCAGGCGAGGCCAGGAGGATCGACCAGCGACGCTTGTCGTCCGCCGCCTCGTTGAGCAGCTTCAAGGTCTGCGCTGACATCACGCCGTCGATCTGCGTGTTGTGGGCGTTCGCCGCCGAGGGCAGCTTCTTGGTGGCCTGCACGGCCGCGGTCACGAAGTTCGCGCGCGCGAGCATCGTGTTCGAGGAGACCCAGGACTCGTTCTGGGGCCAGCCGCCGACGCTCGGGGGATCGAAGAGGGTCTGGCCCATGCCCTGACCCTGACCCGCGACGAGCCGTGAGAGCGTCTTGTCACCGAGGGCCTTCGCGCTGTGGATCATCACCTCGGTCGGCGACTTGATGAGCGCGCGGTACGTGTCCGCGGCCGTGAATTCGGGGCTCATGAAGATGTCGCGCATCAAGGCCTTCGTGTCGTAGCGGCTCTTCCGGTAACCGGCGGCGAGGCGCGCGACGTACGGGTCGGACGGCGTGGGCGACACGAATGCGGTGAGGAGCTTGCGCACGATGAACGGCGCGGTCGCGTCCTGCTGGAGGATCTTGTCGAGCACCGCGTCGGTGTTCCAGACCCGGGACTCACCGAGGTACGTGAACGGCGCGCCTTTGTAGCCTCGCTGGGCTTCGAAGACGCCGGTCTTCACGCTGTCGGCTTTCGGCGTTGTCTTCGGCGCCTGGCCGGTGCGCATCTGCTGCCGCTTGATGTCAGCGTCGATCATCGCCTGCGTGCGCGGCTCGCGCCAGCCGGAGAGCGCCTTCGCGCCGGCGCGCACGTCGTCCTCGGTGAACGCGTCGGGGCCCATCGTGAACAGCTCCATGAGCTCGCGTGAATAGTTCTCGTTGGGGCTCTGCGCGGTGGAGTTTCCGAGGTCGAGGTAGCGGAGCATCGCTGGATCGATCGTGACCCCGTAGAGCATCGTCTTGAGGTCGGCGAGGGCGTTCTTTCGCCAGGTGAGGTTCTGCCAGTAAAGGAACGGGTATTGATTGCCGACCTTGCGAAAGTCCGAAGTGAAGTGCCCGTGCCAGAAGAGCGTCATGCGCTCGCCGAACGGCGTCGGGCTCGCGAGCATCCAGTCGATCCACCACTGCTGGAGCGCTCCCACATTGAGCGGGTTTTCCTGGCTCGCATCGTCGCCTCCCGCGAGCGCCGGCGGTTCGGCGATCGTCGTGTCGATGAGGCGATTGACGGTCTTCGCGTACCCGTCGGTCTGCGCCCGATCGAGCTCCTCGGCGGTCGCGCCGAACGTGGTGCGGCGCAGCAGGTGCGAGACGCGTGCGGCTTCGTTGCCGAGCGGCGCGAGCCAATCCAGACCGGTGTTGTTGCCCTGCGTGCCGGTGATCGGGACGCGGTCGAAGGTGGGCTCGTTCGCCAGCGCGACCAGGCGGGCTGCCGCGACGCCCGCGCCGGCCGCCGCCGCCGCCGCGAGGACGGTTCGACGCGTCAGGACCGCCTTCTTCTCGGGTGCCAGAGGGGCCTCGGGCGCCTTCAGCTCGTCCATCTGTCTGCCGAGGATACGCAGCAGCGCTGCCGATGTGCCGCCCGAAGGGGTGCCAAACCGCCCGTTTTACCGACTTCTGACGCCTCCCGGACGGATGGCCGTGGCAGGAAAGGGGTCTTGACAAGCCCGGGTCTCAAGTACAAATTTGACGGTTCCCGCCGCTTGACCGGCCGGTAGATGACGGCCTACGATATGTCCCTTGCCACAGGTCTGTCCCCGTCTCTCTTTGCGCCTGCCCCACCTAAGCGCCTGAGGAGGGTCCGTCTATGTCCATCACCCTCGACCGGGTCTTGTCGCCTGCGCGCGAACGCCGCAACTTCGCCTCGCTGCCCGAGGTCCTGCCGCTACCGAATCTGATCCAGACCCAGCTCGACAGCTTCAAGTGGTTCTGCGATGAGGGTCTGGGCGAGCTGTTCACCGAGATCTCGCCGATCCAGGACTTCACCGGAAAGAACCTGGACCTGCGCTTCATCTCGAGCGAGTTCCGTGAGCCGAAGTACTCCGAAGAGGAATGCCGCACCAAGGACCTCACGTTCAGCAAGCCGCTCTGGGCGCGCGTCGAGCTCGTGAACAAGGAGACCGGCGAGGTCTCCGAGCAGGACGTCTTCCTCGGGGACTTCCCGTGGATGACCGACAAGGGCACCTTCGTGATCAACGGCGCCGAGCGCGTCGTCGTGTCGCAGCTCGTGCGCTCGCCGGGCGTGTACTTCACGGCCATCGACGACCCGACGACCGGCCGACGTCTCTTCTACGCCAAGCTGATCCCGAACCGCGGCGCGTGGCTCGAGTTCGAGACATCGAACAAGGACGTCATGTCGGTGAAGGTGGACCGCAAGCGCAAGCTGCCGGTGACCACGCTCCTGCGCGCGGTCGGGTACTCGACGAACGAGGAGATCAAGGCGCTCTTCACCGCGATCGACAACGACCCGGAGCACCAGTACGTGCAGTCGACGCTGGACCGCGATCCGACCACGAACACGAACGAGGGTCTGGTCGAGGTGTACAAGCGTCTGCGCCCGGGCGATCCGCCGACGATCGACAACGCGCGCAACCTCGTGCAGTCGCTGTTCTTCAACTTCCGCCGCTACGACCTCGCGAAGGTCGGTCGGTACAAGCTGAACCGCAAGCTCGGCCTCGACCTCGAGATGTCGCAGCGCACGCTGACCAACGATGACCTCGTCCGCATCGTCGGGCGGATGGTCGAGCTGAACAACGGCAAGGGAAACCCGGACGACATCGACCACCTCGGCAACCGTCGCGTTCGCGCCGTCGGCGAGCTCATCCAGCAGCAGTTCCGCGTCGGACTGCTGCGCATGGAGCGTGTCGTCCGCGAGCGCATGTCCATCGTCGAGCCCGAGAAGGCGACGCCGAAGGAGCTCATCAACATCCGGCCGGTCGTGGCCGCGATCAAGGAGTTCTTCGGCGGCAGCCAGCTGTCGCAGTTCATGCAGCAAACGAACCCGCTCGACGAGCTCACCCACAAGCGCCGTCTGTCGGCCCTCGGCCCAGGCGGCCTCTCGCGTGAGCGCGCCGGCTTCGACGTCCGCGACGTCCACTACAGCCACTACGGGCGCATCTGCCCGATCGAGACGCCGGAAGGGCCGAACATCGGTCTCATCGGCTCGCTCGCGACGTACGCGCGGGTGAACCCCTACGGGTTCATCGAGTCGCCGTTCCGTCGCATCGTGAAGGACGCCAAGGGCAAGCCGCGCGTCTCGGACGAGATCGTCTTCCTCACTGCCGACGAGCAGGAGCTCGCGACGGTCGTCCAGGCGAACGCGCGCCTCGACGACGCCGGCTTCTTCCTCGACGAGCGCGTGCAGGTGCACCGCGGCGACGCGTACCACGAGGCCCCGCCAGCGAACGCGGACTTCATGGACGTGTCCCCGAAGCAGATCGTCTCCGTATCGGCGGCCCTCATCCCGTTCCTCGAGCACGACGACGCGAACCGCGCGCTCATGGGCTCGAACATGCAGCGGCAGGCCGTCCCGGTCGTGCGCCCGGAGGCGCCGATCATCGGCACCGGCATCGAGTATCGCGCCGCGAAGGACTCGGGCCAGGTCGTCCTCGCGCGGGCGAAGGGTGTCGTGCGCTCCGTCTCGGCCGCCGAGGTCTGGGTCGAGGAGGACGCGGGCGACGCGTTCCGCTACAAGCTGCAGAAGTTCATCCGCACCAACCAGGGCACCTGCTTCAACCAGCGTCCGCTGGTGAAGGTGGGGGACCGCGTCGAGGAGGGCCAGGTCCTCGCCGACTCCTACTCGACCGACAACGGCGAGCTCGCACTCGGTCAGAACATCCTCGTCGCCTTCATGCCCTGGGAGGGCGGCAACTACGAGGACGCGATCATCCTGTCCGAGCGACTCGTGCAAGACGACCGCTTCACCTCGATCCACATCGAGAAATATGAATGCGAAGCGCGTGACACAAAGCTCGGTCCCGAGGAGATCACGCGCGACATCCCGAACGTCGGCGAGGAGGCGCTCGCCGACCTCGACGAGAACGGGATCGTGTACATCGGCGCCGAGGTCGGCCCGCAGGACATCCTCGTGGGCAAGATCACGCCGAAGGGCGAGACCGAGCTCACCGCCGAGGAGCGGCTGCTCCGCGCGATCTTCGGTGAGAAGGCGCGTGAGGTGAAGGACTCCTCGCTGCGTCTGCCCTCGGGCGAGCACGGCAAGGTCGTCGACGTCGCGGTGTTCAGCCGGGAGAACAACGACGAGCTCCTGCCCGGCGTGAACAAGATGATCCGCGTCGCGGTCGCGCAGAAGCGCAAGATCAGCGTCGGCGACAAGATGGCCGGCCGCCACGGCAACAAGGGCGTTATCGCCAAGATCCTTCCGGTCGAGGACATGCCGTTCCTGCCGGACGGCAAACCGGTCGACATCGTGCTCAACCCGCTCG
>Ga0209470_1002741_pt1 | contig 12348 bp, 16 predicted proteins | sample GraSoiAngelo_125_FD_185882 | JGI IMG/M metagenome (GOLD analysis project Ga0209470, IMG submission 185882) | Grasslands soil microbial communities from the Angelo Coastal Reserve, California, USA - 14_0927_05_40cm (SPAdes) (version 2) | ecosystem: Environmental > Terrestrial > Soil > Grasslands ... | reverse complement strand
TTCGGCGTGACAGGATGGCGTGGCAAGCAGAGGTCGGAGATCGGAGGTCGGAGGTCGGAGATCAGGGGTGAAATCCAATTCGTTTCTTCGCAGGCGCGGACGGCGCGATCAATTGTTTGATCGCGGCAAAGACGGCAGCGAATTTTTCGTCATATTTCTTCTCCAAACTCTCGATCTTGCGTGCGAGATCGGCGTTGCCGTCCATCAGACGGCGAAGTTGCACGAATGTTCGCATGATCGCGATGTTGACTTCGACCGCGCGAGAGCTGCGTAGAATACTGGAAAGCATAGCAACGCCCTGTTCGGTGAAAGCGTAAGGAAGATAGCGTCGACCGCCGCGGCCGTGTTTTGAGATCACAAATTGTGATCTCAAAGGGTAGGTGATGCGAGCGCTCTTCTCTTCTGACATCACAGTCTGTGATCTCAAGTTCTCGTATTCCTTCGCAGAAAGGCGAAACATGAAATCTGCTGGAAACCGCTTGCGGTTACGTGCTACCGCCTGGTTCAGGATGCGCACTTCGACGCCGTAAAGCATCGCCAAGTGAGCGTCGAGCATGACCTTCTCTCCGCGAATCAGGAAGACGAGCTGCGCGACGTTTTCCGGCTTTAGGATGATTGCCATGCGCTGGGGGAGGGAGTTAACCGAGGGGAAGGGATTTTCTAAATTAAAAAGTAGAAAGTTAGAAAGTAGAAAAGGGAAGGCCCTGCCGAGGAAACAGATGTCGATCTTCCTGTTTTCGTGCGTTCCTGATTAACTTGGGCAGATGAAAGAACGCCAGCAAAGCGGTTGATGGTTGATCGGCGAATCGCATGAACAAGCGGAATGAAGAAATCACGTCGACGTTACCCGCCGATCTAGATGCGCTGCCGCGGCTGCACGGGTTCCGGTTGCGGGGGATAGAGATGACGCGGCTGGAAACTTTTATCGACGCTGCGTTCGCGTTCGCGATTTCGATGCTGGTGATCGCCGCGCAACAGATCCCCGATAATATCCAGGCGCTCCTGGCCGCTTTTAAAAATGTGCCGACCTTTGTCTGTAGCATCGCGGTGCTGGGCATCTATTGGCGGGGCCATTGGTTGTGGAGCCGGCGTTACGGCCTCGAAGATGGCGTCTCGATTTTGATCAGCTGGGCGGTGATCGTTACGATCCTGATCTTTATCTATCCCTTGAAGGCAATCTTCGGGGCGATGTGGTTCTTCATTAGCAACGGCCAGGTCGGCCAGCCGTTCTCGCTCCACACCACCGAAGCGCAGGCGAGAACGATCTTTGCCATCTACGCGCTCGGGTTAATTGCTATTTCTGCCGAGATCCTGCTCCTGAATTTTCGTGCCTGGCAATTGCGCGAGCCCTTGCGATTGAATGCGCGGGAACAATTGATGACGCGCGGCGAGCTGACGGGCTGGAGCATCCCGGTGAGCGTGGGGCTCGTGTCGCTGGTGCTTTCTTTTACTTTGCCGATAGAAGAAATCGCGTGGTGCGGATGGGTTTATTTTTTGATGGCGATTATGCTGCGGGTGCATGGGTTCTGGCACAGGCGAAGGCTGAGGGAGGAAGGAGGAGAAAAGTAGAAAGTAGAAAACGAAACGCCTGAGGCGCGGAGGTCAGGGGACAGAGGACGGCCGAAAAATTGCGGAATGCGGAATGAAAAGAGGACAGAAATCACCGCCTTGTCGCACTCATCGTGGCTCAAGTATTCTAACAGCGTGACCTTGAAAGTTTTGATTCATTCAGCCGAAGAGGGCGGATATTGGGCCCAATTACCTGCCTTGCCGGGCTGGTCTCTCAAGGCGAAACAGCTGGGGGAAACGCAGATTTCGAATTTCGGACTGCGAAATGCGGATTGCCTGGCACGGATTTAGCAGCATTTCCGGAGTATGCCCACCGGGCAGCTCGATCAATTCATCCACGCGTTGGAAGCCGAGGCAGTGCCGCCGCTCTTCGTTGCAATACTCGCCGCAGCGTTACTTGGTCTCTTATTCAAGCGGCTAGAGCACGCTCTCATTCGCGTAGTCCGTTCGGCACGCGCCGGTCGGCAAGCGGGGAAAGTCGTTACGAATACGAACGTCCGTTCTGCCGGCATTATTCGGCATTGCCCGATTTGCCATTCACAAATGGTAAAGCGCAAGCCGCGTGGCGGATCGCACGTAGGTCAAGAATTCTGGAGTTGCCCGAATTATCCAGACTGCCGCGGCACGCGACCCGTCTGACAGAGATCAGCCGCCTACGAGGTCAGTCGCCTCGCCACGGCGACTTCGTCCGTTGGCGAAGAGGTCGGAGGACAGACATTACTCCCTCAAAACCAAACGGCGACGTCGCTCATCGGCTAAGATCTTTTCCGCTGTTCGGCGCGCCCGGTCTCCGGAAGGTTGAGCACGCAGCAAGACTTCAGTAACAGCCGATAGCTTCCCCGATCGGACCGCGTCGTGGAATGGTCTGTGAAGACGAAAAAAATGTTTGTCCGCCTTTATTCCGGTTATCCCTCGGAAATCCGCGATGTCGCGATGCATGGCTCGTCCCCCAAACAGATTTCGAATCGCAGAGGCGAAGCGGATGCCTGTCAGAAGTCAGAAGTTAGAGGACTCGACCGCTACTTCGCGGCGTTACCGGCCATGAAATAAAAGTGCGGTTCGCACCTCATCCCGCTCGCTCCATTTAACGAACGCGGACGCGTTGAACGCGGCGCCGAATGCTGCGACGCGTTCCGGAAATTTTTTCCTCGTCCAACGCACACGCTTCTCCGCTTTGTTGGAGATGATTCTGCGGGGCATCGGCATGAAAACTCATTTCTAAAGAAGGCGGAACGACTGGCGAGGGCTGAGGAACGGGCTGAGAGTAATCGATTGAATCCTGCTGAAAAGAGACCTCGGGAATCGGCATTTCCGCGGGCGACGGCACTAAGAATGTTTCGGTCACGCTGTTGAGCGCGGCGTTGAGCCGTTCCAGATCAATCGGTTTTGCCAAGATGGCGATCACGCCCGATGCAGCGGCGTCGTCCGAAGGCGACCAGGCGGAAACGAGAATGACGCGCGCGGCCGGATCTTTGGAAAGAATGTTGCGGCAGGCGGTGGCGCCGTTCAGTTTGGCCATCCGGTAATCCATTAAGACGAGATCGGGACGACACTGGGTGTAAGCGTGAATGGCTTCCAAGCCCGAACCGACCACGCCGACGATCTCGTGGTTGCAGGAGCGAACCATCTCCGCCAACACCTTGCCTACGTCCTTCTCGTCATCGGCGATCAACACCCGCATAGCTCGAGATGCAGAAACTTCCATGCCAATCGAGCGGACAAACTCAATGGAGCGCGCGGGTCACGCGACATAGAGGGGTCCGAGCTCTCCGCGGCGAGTCTTCGACCGGACTGGCGGTAGCTGCGAGGGTAGCAGCGACGGAGTTGGGCAACGACCGAGTTTCAAAGCGGAAAGAAGGGGTTGAGAGTTGATCCGCCTTCGCGGATTACGGCGCGACGGGGAAGTTGAGAGGTCAGAGAACGGAATCAGAAAACGTCGAACACCGAAAGCCCAATGCTGAAGGCAGAATGCGGGAAAACGAAGACGGCCAGTCGCGGGTTGAGCGGCGTAATTCTTTTGTTAGGCGAGCGCGCCGGCGCTTGAATAGGTCGCGCCCGTCTAACGACTAAACATATTAAATATGAAAAAATTCACCAGTTTATTGATAGGCTGTTCGCTGGCGCTGGCTGGAGCCGTCGCTTTTGCGCAGCAGCCGGAAGAATCACCATCAAAGAAGAACCAGGGGGCTGAGAAAGCGCAGGCTGCCGAAGCAAAGCCCAGCGCGAAAGCGGCCAAGCCCGAGGCCACCGCGAAGCAAGCCGGCGCGATCAAAGAGCCCGGCGCTACGACTGAGCAGGGTGCAGGAAAAGGCCGAAAGGCTAAAGCGACCGAGAAATCTGCCACCGCCACCGGAACGGAAACGGGCGTTTCCGCTCAAACCAGCGGCGGAGCGACGACCGAGACGGGTACAGGGAAGGGTCGGAAGGCTCGGGCGACCGAGAAATCTGCGACTTCCGCCGGTACGGGAACGGATGTTTCCGCTCAGGCGACCGCCAGTGCCACTCCCGGCGGCAAGCATCAGGTTGGGCAGCGCGGCGAGAAAGGGATGAAGGGCGCAGGCGCAAACGCGAAGACATCCGCTACTCCGGCAACCGCGGCATCGGCTAGTGCAGCTCCATCAGTTGCGGCATCGGCAAGTGCGGCTCCATCAGTTGCGGCAACCGGCCAGCAAAGCACTGGGGCTACTGCGGCAGCTGGGACAAAGAAAGCCGATCCGCAGAAGGTGCAACAGGTCAAGCAGCAGGTGCAGCAGATCAAGCAGCAACATGTGAACTTCCGCGCGCAACCGAGGCCGGACAAAGTTCCAGCGGTCACCTTCAGTCAGGGCTATCGGATCCAAGGAAGCGAAAGCTGGCAGGGTCCGCAATACGTAGTATTCCGTTCGTACCATCCGGAACGGCACGATCGGGGCTGGTACAGCTCGCATTACAACCGCGTCGAGCTGATCGGTGGCGGTTACTATTACTGGAACAACGGCTACTGGTATCCGGCGTGGGGTTACGATTCTTCGGCCGAGTATTATGCCTACGATGCCCCGATCTATGTGGGTCACCGTGCTGAACCGCCGGACCGCGTGATCGCGGACGTGCAAGCCGAGCTCCAGCAGATGGGCTACTACCAGGGCGAGGTGGATGGGTTGCTCGGGCCATTGACCCGACAGGCGCTCGCCGACTATCAGGCTGATCAAGGACTCGTTGCGACGGCGGTGATCGACGAGCCGACGCTCGAATCTCTTGGGATGGGATGACGAAGAAAGTCTAAAGTAGAAAGTAAAAATTTAGTTTCGAGAAGCCGCCGGGCGCACGAATGCCTCGGCGGCTTTTCTGTTTTATGCCAAGGGCAAACCGGATTCGTTGGCTCGATCTTGTAAACTAGCGGTCGAACGCTGCGGGAGCAGCCGAGATATAACGCCCAATGTCGGAGGTCGGACTGCGGAGAGCAGCGCGCAAGCGCGCGACGTCAGGAAGTCGTTGCTGCCGCGGGCGCGCGCAATGTTTCAGCTACATCGTGGAGCGCGGCTTCGAGCCGTTCCAGATCCAACGGTTTTGGCAAGATGGCGATCGCGCCCGATCCATTGGCGTCGTCCGATGGCGCCCAGCCGGTAACGAGAATGATGCGTGCGCTCGGATCTTTCGCGAGAATGTTGCGGCAGGCGGTGGCGCCGTTCAGTTTCGGCATCCAATAATCCATTAACACGAGATCGGGATGATGCCGGTTGTAAGCTTGAATGGCTTCCAAGCCCGAACCAACTACGCCGACGATCTCGTGCTTGCAGCAACGAACCAGGTCTGCCAAAGACGTTCCTACGCTACGCTGGTCGTCGGCGATCAAGACGCGCATACCGGTCAGGCTGCGAGCTGGTCGACGGCGGTACGGAGTTGGCCAACGTCGAACGGTTTCGGGAACATGAGGTGGACGTCCATGCGTTCGTAGGCGGCGCGCACTTCAGACGAAAGGTGCGCAGACAAAACCATGATTTTACTGCTGATGCCGCGTTTTCTCATTTCGTCGACCAATTCCACGCCGCTTAGGTGCGGCATTTTGTGATCGACAATGATGATGTCGAACTGCTCCAAACCGGAATCGATCCTGGCGAGCGCGGCGTCGCCGTTTTCGACGCCGGTGAGGTCGTAGCGCGGTCCATTGAAGATGTAGCGCAGGGAGAAAATGACCGATGGCTTGTTATCGACTGCCAAGATCCGGAGGGCGGACGCGCTCATGAGGCTGTCTAAGCAGCAGTGTTCGTACCGGGAAGAGCAAAGTCGGAGGTGGAATAGAGCGAGCGTAACGCCCGACCGAGAAGGGTCCGAGCTCTCCGCGGCGAGTCTTCGACCGGACTGGCGTGTCGAGAAACTACTCCGAAAGTTTTCGCGAGCAGGCGGCGTGGCAAGTCACTGACCGCTACGTAAGATTCTTTTCCAAAAGGTAAAGATAGAGGATCGCCATTGCGTCGGTATTGGAACCTGAAGTGTTGTCGTACTCCACCGCGAGCTCGTAGCGGTGTCTGCGTAAAATCGGGATCCCGTCACTGGACTTGAACTCCTCGACATGAGCAACACCGATGCGATCGGGCCAATCTTGCGAATTCAACCGCAGGATCGTCCGACCCGTTGTCAGGTCGCGCAATTCCATCCCGCGCGCGAAAGGATGCACGTGGATCGTCGCATAATGGATCGTGGTGTCGAACGGCAGATTCAATTGCGGCGTGATCTCCATTTTGTAGATGTGGCCTCCTCGCGGAACCGTCCAATGATTAGTCATGCCTTCGACCGGCTTGAGCACGCTGGATCCGTCGGGCAGTTTTACTTTGACCAATTCTCCGCAGCCGGCTCCAATGTGTTGCGCATCGGGCTTTGTCATACAGGCGTGCCCGATCTCCCCAGATTCGCTCTCACGCTGAAGAACGTAGAGGGCGCGGCGGAAAAGCGCCTTGGTCGGCGCACCCGGCTGATCGGCCGATATCATGTGCACGTTCGTGCGGAAGCGAACGTTCGTGATTTGATTCCTCGCGTTCAGATTCAAAGACATGGTCACATGGTCCAGAGGAGCATTGGAAGGAACTGGCACACCGAAGCCTGGCGGAAATTCAATCGAGAGCCGGCCCGGCGCGAGAGTGAAAAGGCGCCAGTCGAGGTGCGTTTTCCCGCCCAGTTCTTTATTGTGTTGATCGGGCGTGGCGCCGTGCTCAGCGAAGGTGAGATTGGAATGACAGAAAAATTCTTGGGAGATCGGCGTCTTCTCAGTCGCATCGACGACCTCTGTTTCCAGGCGAGTGATCCACTGCACCCGGGATTTCTTCGCGCTTGCGAGCTGAATTCCACTTTGAACCGACCACGGGCCTTCCATGGAGCGGTAGGTTTTATCGAGCCGGTATGGATCGGAGATCAGCGTGAGAACGGATTCCTGCGCGCGATGAGGCAGCGTCAGTGAATAAAGCGCAGGCCCCAGAAGGGCGACCGCGATCGCGAGAAGCGTTAATTCCCGTCGGTTCACACCTGCATTTCTCAGCAAAGATTATGCCGGTCCGGGAGGTGATAAGTGACCCGTCCTCGCCGCTCCGGCCTACGCTAAATCTACGGCGAGACATGGACTACTCCGAAAGGATTCGCGAGCGGGTAGCGTGGCGTGCACGTGACGGGATCGAGGACAGATCCGCCCGTTATTTGTTAATAGTTATTTGTTTGCTGTTCGGGCGAATTATAGAGTCGGGACATGAGGAGAACACTCAGGATCTTTTTTGTTCTCGCCCTCACCTTGTCAATCTTCGCTTCCGGCACTAGTGCGCCCGCGCGCGAGCGCGTCAGCAAAGTAAGTCCCGCTCTTACCGGGAAAGTCGGGCGCTTGATTGTGCAGCGGACGCCGAACTTTGGGACCCATCTCTCGATCCGGATGTCGATCGACGGCAAGAAGGTGGCGGATATTGGGCGGAACCAGCATTACGGCGGTGTGCTCTCGGCCGGGCGACATGTGGTGACCGTGCTGGCCCTGCCGAACACGGAGGCGCGCCGGCCAACTTCGATGGCCCTCACGATCAAGGCGGGCCAGGTGTACATCTTCACCGCAACGTGGGATTCGGACCGTCTGGTGCTGCAATCGTCTAATTTTTATATGCCGACAGCGCGCGTCCCGTAGGCGGGCGGTTTATCGGTTAGTAGTTATTTAGTTATTGGTTATTGGTTATAAGAGAGGAGTTGCAAGACTAGATGAACAAGACAATCACACGGCGAAGATTTGTTGGGCTCAGTGTGGCGACCGGAGCCACGATTTTAGCGGGCGGAAAACTTCTAGGATCGACTGTCCGAGCCGGACTGGCGTTAATTGCGCCGGGGACGGCGACGAACCCGGTTTTCAAGATCGGCGGCGATCTCGAGGTCAACCGGCTCGGTTTCGGCGCGATGCGTCTCACGGGCGAAGGCGTTTGGGGTTGGCCACCCGACCGCGCAAACGCGGTCAAAGTGTTGAAGCGCGCGGTCGAGCTAGGTGTGAACTTGATCGATACCGCCGACGCCTACGGGCCGGAAACGGACGAGCTGCTCATTGCCGAAGCGCTCCATCCTTATCCGAAGGGGCTCGTCATCGCGACCAAAGGCGGTAGCACCCGGCCAGGACCCGGTCAGTGGGTGCCGAACGGTCACCCTGATTATCTCAAACAAGCCGTCGAGAAGAGTTTAAAGCGACTGCAGCTCGAGCGAATCGATTTGTATCAATTGCACCGGATCGATCCAAAGGTGCCGGTGGAAGAATCGCTCGGCGCGCTCAAGGAAATGCAGAGCGCGGGGAAAATCCGGCACGTTGGATTATCGGAAGTGTCGACGTCGGAGATTGAGCGGGCGCGTAAAGTTCTGCCAATCGTGAGTATTCAGAACCGGTACAACATCAACGACCGGAAGTGGGAAAAAGAACTCGATTATTGCGAGAGAGAAAATCTTGGCTTCTTGCCATGGTTTCCGGTCGGCGGCGGGCGGGGCGTGAAGTCGACCACGCTCGACGCGGTGGCGAAAGCACACAACGCGAGTGTTTATCAAGTAGCGCTGGCCTGGCTCTTGCAACGGTCACCGGTGATGCTGCCAATTCCCGGCACGTCGAACATTCAACATCTCGATGACAACGTGGCCGCTGAGAAACTGAAGTTGACGCCGGAAGAATGGAAAGCTTTGGCCGCCTAAAGTCGCCAAACGAAGTAGGAATTAGGAATTAGGAAGTAGAAAATCGCGCGCGAACATCGGCGGAGACGCGCGCCGGCTTGCCAGTGCGAACATCGATCGGCACCCAGACGGTGCGCGCTTGAGCGAGAACTTGATTGTTCGCCGCGGCGAATCCGTCCTGTGGCGGATCGATGTCGCCGCCGGATTTGCGTCGGATTTCGGTGAAGCGCTCGAATTTGAGCCGGCTCGCTTTACCGACCCAGGTGCGCAACAAGATCTCGTCGCCCAGACTCGCCGGCATTTTGTAATCGATCTCGTGCCGCAGCACGATCCAACCGATGGCGGCCTGCGATTCCGCGCTGGCGAGCGTTTTCCAATGCGCAGTCGCGACGTCCTGGATCCAGCGCAAGTAAACGGTGTTGTTGACGTGATTTTGCTCGTCGATGTCGCCCGGTAAAACCGAGACGATCATTTCGAATGTCGCCACTGTCATTGGTTATCCGCCTTCAAGAGATTACGGCGTGACACGTTAGTCGTTCGTTATTTTTCGGAATACTTTTCGAAAACGACGTTGGCGGCCGGATAATTAAAGATGATTCGGAAGCGGGAAAGGATCGCGCCGCCGACTTGGCGGTTGACGTCGTCGTTGCCGGCGCAGCAGGCGCTGATTGTAGCAGGAATGCTGGTGCTACCAATTCGGAACCATTCGTTTGAACCAATAACGCCGGGGAGCGATCGTCCGAATCCGCCCGCGCCGGTGCTGGTCTCGCGCAGTTGTCCTTTTGATTGGCGAATGATCGGATGATTGACGGCGTCTTCCGAACCAGTGTCGATCAGGAAATGATCGCTGACAGGATCGACGCCCGGCACTTTCAGCGTGCCGGGAACGTAGGGCCATTTGCCTTTGAAACTCAGCGGCAGAACATCGCCGTTGCCGTGATATTGAAATGCCGATGGCGCGGTGACGGCGATGCTCGGTTCTCTGTAATCGATTGTGACGACAGTTGAGCAAAGAAGATCGTAGCCGATGATGCCAACCGCGTCGGTTTCGTGGACATCGTCGACAATATTAAGATCGACACCGTCGAGTCGAACCTCACCGAGTTGAAGCGATGCGTTCTTTACAAGATCGACATCTACCCGGCCGGCGCCGACGCCGCTGATGGAACTTTTTGCATCCGCGTGCAGTCGAAGGCGGCTAGCGACGCGCTTGTCCAGAACGGTGCGACCCGCGCCGGTGTCAAAGAGGAAGCGCAACTCTTCATTGTTTCCGTTTATTCGAACAGAAACGAAAACGTGATTTTCCGTTCGCGTAACACCGGGCAATCGGACCGACGTTTGGCCGCTATTAAACTGAACCTTTGCAATGCAAGGTTCGGCCGCGCGAATCGCAGATACCGCGCAAAGAGGTGCGAAGATGAAAAGGAAAATGGACCGAAGGCAAAATTCGGATTTCGAAACGCGAATTTCAGAATCGGTACGCTGGCAGAGAACAGAGAACACAGGTCAGCGCGGTCAGATATCGGTCTTCAAGCGAAAGCGTTTCATCAGTTCCTGCCGGATCTCCATTTGCAGATCCGGCTGCAAACGGCTCAGGACTTTTTCGCGGCGCTCCGGGTCCATGGTCGCGAGATCGCGCACCAGCTTGTCGCGCGTCTTATATTTAGAGTACTTGCTCAAGCCGATGCCGACGGCGATGAGCGCAGAGATGGTCCAGACAGTAATGTCCGTTCCCGAAATCATTCGGAAACGTCGAACGCCCAACCCGCCTTCGCAACTCCGGCGCGGCGGGCGCCCAACGTCCGATATCCAATTAAGTCTCGCGAGCGGACTTTGGCTGGAGGCGGGATTCTACATCCGATGCGGATTGTGGTTTCCTTTTTGCCAACCGTAATGATGCCCGGGAGGCGTCGGCTTCGGTGTTACCCGCGCTGGGTTGTTATTTGGACCGAAGCCGATGCCGTGGCCGTGCGGTTGCGCGATGGCGCAGATGGACAACAAAAGAGAGCCCGCCACGATGGTGATGATCAATTTCATAATTGTTCCTTTCTTAGGTGCAGCCGCGCAGCAGGAAGATGAGCAGCAAGATCGGAAGCGGTATTCCGATTAGCCAAAGTAAAATATAACCCGTTGCGGCTGCGGTTTTTGTTTTGTCCCCTAAATGCATAGCCCTGAATTTCCCTTTGCCTTTCAAGGATCGACGGACTACACGCGTGTCCTATTCAAACACGGGCCCGAAAACAATTACGCGGCGGCGCCCGCGGTGCAGATTTCGCGGGCGATCCGACGCGCTTCTTCTTCGAATGCGCCAATCGCAAAATTCGGGCAGTTGGTCCGATCAACCAGATATTGCCGGACCCATTGTTCCAGCCCACCGCTCCGTTCGCATTGGGCGACATGCACCAGTTGGTGTAAGAACAGTTCGCGATCGCCCCAGGCATTGGCTCGAACGACGACGGCGTGACCGATCGCGATGGCGCGGCAGAAGTCCGTTATGATTTGCGTTCGGCGAGCCGCCTCAGCCAGCTGAGGTTCTTCCGGCAACGGCATGCGATCGACGGCCAGAATTCTGACACGAGAGATCTCTTTCACGCCGACCTGGCGAGCGTCGGCGACTTGGCGCCGCCGAAGCGGACTTCCATGTTGGAGAACGAAATTTTCAATATTTCTCGCCCACTGAAAAGCGAGCGGCAAAAGCTGTTCGAATGTTTCCTGATCGACCACGGGACGGGAACCTTGACCTGCTAAGAAAAGCAAAAGCCGTGCAAAAGGACAAAGATTCGCACGAGCGATTGGCTACAGACCGGTGATTTCCACAACATGTAGGGGTTCGGTCCGTGAAGTGACCGATTCGCTTGGGGATGCGTTTGAGATAGCGAATTGGCGAGACTTGACCGCTAAAAGGGGTCAAGTCTCTTTGCCGACCATTTCGGAATGATATTTCTTCCAATAACGGATTGCGGCGCCGACCGCCATATAACTCGGATCGGCTGCTTCATAACCGTCGATGTCGTCCTGAGTCGCACCTCTTTTTCGTAACTCTGAGTGCTCGAGCTCGGTGAATGTCGGTCGAAGCTTTGGTTCGTCGTCACCGGCACGAATTCGTTCGCGGAACCATTCCGACCAACGCGCGACGCGCTCGTCCAGTTCGTCCAGATGCTCGCTGGTTGAGCCGTGGACCTTTCCGAAGTGAGGCAGGTAAAGATTTGCTGCGTTTAATGCGCGAATCTTGCGAATCGATTCACGCCACGATTCGACGTGCAGCTCCGGCGGAACAAATGGCGGAATCGGCGGGCCGTTGCCGATCCGAACACCCGCGATGTCACCGCCGAAAATAGTGTCGTCCCAATGGTAAACATGATGATGACTGGCGTGACCCGGAGTGGCGATGGCACGAATTTCGAACGGCGGCACTCGCACGACTTCATTGTCCTCCAGAATTTTGACGCGCGCGGCCGGGACCGGCGCGATTTTCCCCCAAAGCCGTTCCATGTCGTCGCCGAAAATGCGCGTGGCCGACTCGACCAATTTTGTGGGATCGATCAAGTGGGGTGCGCCGCGCGGATGGACGTAAACCGTCGCAGTTCCCACGAAACGCCAGGCGGCGCCGGCGTGATCGAAATGAATGTGACT
>Ga0209470_1002739_pt1 | contig 12351 bp, 13 predicted proteins | sample GraSoiAngelo_125_FD_185882 | JGI IMG/M metagenome (GOLD analysis project Ga0209470, IMG submission 185882) | Grasslands soil microbial communities from the Angelo Coastal Reserve, California, USA - 14_0927_05_40cm (SPAdes) (version 2) | ecosystem: Environmental > Terrestrial > Soil > Grasslands ... | reverse complement strand
CGTTGGCCCCAGCGGATCGAGACTCCGCCGTCGCTTGGACTCGGGCCACGCTGCCGACGCACCACACCGCGATCCGGTTCCGGTGGAAGTATCAGGACGATCAGAAGCGCTGGGGCGGGCGCGGTCAGGCGCGCATCGCACCACCGGATTCGCTGCGGTTCGATTACGTGGGGCCGCTGGGACTCGGTGCGGGCGCGGCCGCCATCGTCGCCGATTCGGCGATCTGGGCGGATCCGGAGAAGAATTTCCGCTCGTTGATCCCGGCGGTGCGGATGCTGTGGGCGGCGCTCGGCATCGTGCGGCCTCCCGCGCCGAACGCCCTGGTCTTCGGCGGTGGGGGCGGGGGCGGAGGAGGGAGCCCGGACTCGAGTGTCCGCATCTGGCGGTTCGCGCAAGACGGCGACACGCTCGATTATCGGGAGACGCGTGGCGGCGCGCGCGTCCTCGAGGCGGAGTGGCGGCGAGAGGGGAAGGTGTTGGCGCGCAGCCGCACCGAATTCGACGCCCAGCGGATGCCGGCGCGCGCCCGCATGGATTTCCCGGAGGAGAGGGCTCGTTTTGAGCTTACGGTGGTCATGGTGGACACGGCGGCGGTGCTCGATCCCGCGATTTGGCGCGGGCGCCGTTAGCACGCTGGCCCTCGCGCTCAGCGGGTGCCTGTACGGCTTCGCGGGCGGCGGGCTGCCCAACATCAAGACCGTCGCCATCCTGCCCTTCGACAACCAGACCGCCGAACCGGCGCTGACGAAGGAAGTGAACGACGCGGTGCTCGAGGCGTTCCAGGGTCGGCTCGGCCTGCGGATCGCGGGGGAGAGCAACGCGGACGCGGTCGTACGGGGCAAGGTCAGCCGCTACGATCCCGACGTACCGCTCGTGTATCGGGCGGGGCAGGGACGCACCGACGTCACGCGGCGCCAGGTGCAGATCACCATCGACGTCGAGATCCTCGATCAGCGGGAAGGCAAGACGCTGTGGCAGCGACAGGGGCTCAGTGAGGTCGGCGACTACGCGCCGCCCCGGGAAGTCGATGGCCGCAAGGTCGCGCTCGAGAGGCTCGTCAACGACCTGGTCGATGGGGCTCAGTCGCAATGGTGAAGCGCTCCCCCCGCGGCCGGCGCGGCGCCACCTCCACCGGCTGCCTGGTTTCGCTGCTCTTCCTGGTCGGGGCCCTGTACTACGGCGTCAACATCGGTGAGTTGTTCTTCCGGTACTATCGCCTGCTCGACGAGATGCACACCGAGGCGCAGCTCGCCCCCTCCCTCGACGACGGCACCATTCGCCGCCGGATCCAGGCCGCCGCGCAGGATATCGGTCTCCCGCCCGAGGCCCAGCAGATCAGGATCGTGCGGCGCGCCTCGCCGCGGGAGATCGTGATCGAGACCGAGTACAGCGAGAGTGTCGATCTGCCGCTGTTCAACCACACCTTCAACTTCCATCCCAAGGCGACGCAGCCGCTTTAGCCTGCCCACGTGGGCCTTGGCCGCAGGCTTGCCCCTCATTCTCGGGGCGGCCGGCGGGATCGACGTCGCTCGCTTTTTCACCGTGTTCGCGATCATGCTGCTCGCCGGGAAATTCGCCGGCGAGGCGTTCGAGCGCCTGGGCCAGCCGGCCGTGATGGGCGAGCTGCTGGCGGGCATCGCGCTCGGCGCCGGCTTTCTCAAGGTGATCCCGATCGGCGCCGACGACGCGCTTACACCGGTGTTTCAGCTGCTCGCCCAGGTCGGGGTAGTGGTGCTGCTGTTCGAGATCGGGCTCGAGACCGACCTCAAAGCCATGATGCGGGTGGGGACCGCCGCGACGGCGGTCGCGGTGGTGGGTGTCGCGGTACCGTTCGTCCTGGGCTTTCTGTACTGGCGGTCCGGCTGGCACGGCGTCGAGCACACCTCCGCCGACCGGCTGACGACCGCCATCTTCGTGGGCGCGACGCTCACCGCGACGTCCGTCGGGATCACGGGGCGTGTGCTCAAGGATCTCCAGGTCTTGCACAGCCTGGAGGCACGGCTGATTCTCGGTGCCGCGGTGATCGACGACGTCATCGGGCTCGTCATTTTGGGCGTGGTCTCGGCGCTCGCCGCCGGGACGGCGTTCAGCCTGCAGGGCGCGCTGCGCATCCTCGGGGTGGCGGTGGCCTTTCTCTTCGTCGCCCTGTGGATCGGACTGAAGCTCGCCCCGCGCCTGTTCGGCCTGGTCGATCGAATGCGGGTACGCGGGGTGCTGGTCGTATCGGCGTTCGCGTTCCTGCTGTTGCTCTGTGTCCTGGCCGAGCGCGCCGGCACGGCCCTCATCATCGGCGCGTTCGCGGCCGGGCTCATCCTGTCGGAAACGAACCAGTTCGCCTCGATCAAGGAGCGGATCAAGCCGGTCGCGGACGTCTTCACGCCGATCTTCTTCTTGAGCATCGGCGCCTTCGTCGACCCGCGCGTGTGGAACCCCTTCGTGCCCGAAAGCCATCAGACGCTGGCGATCGGCGGCACGCTCCTCGCCATCGCCGTCGTCGGCAAGTTTGCGAGCGGGTGGGCGGTCCCGTGGCGGCGGTTCAACCGGCCCGCGGTGGGTGTGGGGATGGCCCCCCGCGGCGAGGTGGGGCTGATCTTCGCGCAGATCGGGTTGACGGCGGGCATTCTCTCGAACCGCCTGTTCAGCGCCATCCTGTTCGTCGTGATCGCCACGACGCTCGTGACCCCGCCCCTCCTGCAATTGACGCTGCGCTTGGGCGCGACCCTCGACGAGGACTCGGTCCCGTGAGCACCGGCGAGAAGGTGCGCGCGCCCGGCGACGCGGCCCGGTGGCGCGAGCGGCAGCGCGGTCCGGTCGTGTTCACGAACGGCGTGTTCGACCTGCTCCACGTGGGACACGTGACGCTGCTCGAAGCGGCGCGCGCCGAAGGTGGGGCGCTGGTCGTGGGTGTGAACAGCGACGCGTCGGTGCGACGCCTGGGGAAGGCGGCCGACCGCCCCATCGTGCCCGGGCAGGACCGGGCCCGCCTGCTCGCCGCCCTCGCCTGCGTCGACTGTGTCGTGTTGTTCGACGAGGAGACGCCGCTCGCGCTGATCAAGCGCCTCCGCCCCGACGTGCTCGTGAAAGGAGCGGAGTATGCGCGGGCCGCGATCGTCGGGGCGGACCAGGTCGAAGGGTGGGGCGGGCGGGTAGTGCGCGTGCCGCTCGTGCCGGGCGCTTCGACGACCGAATTGCTCGCGCGGCTGCGCGGCAAGATGCCTTGAGGGCCCCGCGATGAAGTTGTTGGTCGCTACGCGCAACGAGGGAAAGATCCGGGAGATCCGTGACCTGTTCACCGGCCTGCCGTTCGAGCTGACGTTCCCCGTCGACCAATTCCTCGAGCGATTGCCCGATGAGGCCGATCTCGAGCGTGGCACGAGCTTCGCCGAGAACGCGGTGGCGAAGGCGCGCTACTTCGCGAAGCGCGGCACCATCCCGACGCTTGCGGAGGACTCGGGGCTCGAGGTGGACGCGCTCGAGGGGGGGCCGGGGGTGTTCTCGGCGCGTTGGGCGGCGATGCACGGGGCGGGGGTGGGAGACGCGGCGAACAACGCGCTGTTGCTCGAGCGGCTCGCGGGCGTTCCCGACGAGCAGCGCACCGCGCGCTACCGTTGCGTGGTGGCATATCTCGACACGCCGCTCGCCAAGCCGCAACTGGTCGAGGCAACGTGCGACGGCCGGATCCTCACCGAGCCCCGCGGCGGCGGCGGCTTCGGATACGATCCGCTCTTCTTTTCCAGTGATCTCGGGATGACGTTCGCCGAGGCGCCGATGCCGGCGAAGCAGCGCGTGTCGCATCGCGGGCGGGCGATTCGGGCATTGGTCGAGGTGCTGGTGCGCCGCTCTCCCTAGTAGGGGTGGAATGCCTTCACGCGCGCCTCGAGATCGGCCGGCTCGGTCTCGACGACTCGCCCGAGCGGCGTGACATAGATCCGCACTGTGGGCGCGCCGGGGATCACGGTGGGCGCGAACGTGAAGCGCCACACGCGCGGGTGGTCCGGCAGCTGGGGCATGCCACCCCACAGAAACGAGGTGGATTGGGTCCCCATCTTCGGCGGGGGCGAGCCGAGCAGTGTGCCCACGGCCATGAAGGCGCCGGCCCACGAGGCCCCGGCCAGCAGGGCGGCGGCGAAGGCCGCCATGACCGTCAGCCAAAAGAGACGAGCCATTGTGGATCCCGTTTCGAGAGCTTCGGCTAAGGATTAGCGCAGCGCACCCGGCCGCACAACCGGTGAGCCTTGCACATCACGCCGTTGGATGGTGGCGCAGGACGGGTTAAGTTGCTGACTCGCAGTACCAACGGGGCGTAGCGCAGTCCGGTAGCGCGTCTGGTTTGGGACCAGAAGGTCCCGGGTTCAAATCCCGGCGCCCCGACTTCCCGACTCCATCCCGGTCAACCCGTGCCGGCGAGCCTCTGCCAGAGCCTGATGATCAGCATCAGCGCGCCGCCTCCGAGGGAGAGCCCGCCAATCCACCAAGTCGGCGCCCACAGCACGGCCCGAGGCTCGAGAACGGCTTTTCCCGGGTCTCGAGGGTCGTAGAAAACCTGGACGGAGGCGCCACCGCGATACCGACGGAGCACTTGGACCTGGTCTCCGTGCGACATGCCCCCATCTGCCAAGGTGATCCTGGTCCCGGCATACACTCGGCCTGTGTCTCGACTCCCGGATGGATCGCGCACGCGATACACGTAGTTCGCGACGGGAGTGCAAACGTGACGCCCACATGCTAAATGGATCCCTCGGAATGTGCCTTGCACCGATGGCCAAGATTGTGCCCGTCGCGCCTCGAGTACCGCCAACGCACCCGGCAGAAGAATCACGAGTCCCCCAACGAAGAACCCCGCGCCGGCCGCCCAGGGTGTACGGCGCGGGCTTGTGTGGGCCGTCACAAAGACTGCAGGAATGCGATGATGGCATCCTGATCGCTCCGGGTCAGCCTGCCAAAACGCCTGGACACACCGCTCGCTTCGCCCCGATGCCGTACGATGGCGTCGCGTAATGTCAGCGACGCCCCGTCGTGCATGAGCCGCGGGCGCAGGCGCACTCCCCATAACGGGGCCGTCCGCATCTTGTTGCTGGTGCGGCCGACACTGTCGATCGAGAACTCCCTCCACAGGACCTTGTAGACGGTCGGCCCATAGTGCTCCGGCATCGCCATGACGATCCCGTCGCCGGTGCCGACATTGTGCAGCAGGAAATCGCCGAAGGGATGAAACGCCTTCTCGCCCAGCGCGGGCGGGATGGTGTCGGTGCCGCCGTTGATCACGGTTCCGGCAGCGGCGGTGACAAGGGTGCGAACGTGACAGGTGGCGCAGCCGATCGCGTCGAATAATTCCGACCCGCGCCTTGCCGCGGGGGTCGCGGCCAGGACCGTGTCGCGGGCGGGCGCCTTGGTGGCTCGCAGGAAGCGGGCGAACCGGTCGATATCTGCAAGCCCGGAGGAGTCGGTCGTATTATTCGGCTCGGATACCGTATTGCACAGCGTGGTCACTTCGTCGGGGAGCAACCGGCTGGTAATACCCATCTCATTGAGGTAGGCATCGGCTGAGAACGACAGGAGACTGGCATGCTGATCCTTCCAGCCGAACCGCCCGATGCGGGTTTCCCCCGGAGCTTCCAGGATCGGCACATTGAGCGCCTGGCCCCGGATCGTGCCGCGCGTCGTCCGGCGTTGCGCGCGCGCGATCTCGATCAGCGTCTCGTCGGCCACGGCCTCCACCAGACCGTCGCCCAGCAGGTTGAGGGACGCGCGCGTCGTGCGAATGGTCTCGGTGTCGGGCACCCGCTCTTGAATCTCAGAGTCCGGGAACGCCGCGTTCGGGCAAATGGCCCGATCGTTGACGAGCGTGCGACCGGAGATGACAACCGTACCGCGCGCGATCGGGATGTCGGCGTTCTGAAACCGCCCGTCCGGCCCCAGATGACCCACCCGCAATTCCGTGATCTGACTCGCTGCGCCCGAGGTGGGGTTTTGATGGCACTCGCGGCAGGCCTGGGCGTTGTAGAGTGGTCCCAACCCGTCCGCGATTTCTTCCACCTCGTCGAAGGCGTCCTGATCGGCCTGGTGGGTGGAGTCATTGACCGTGCCGTTGCTCCGGTTGTCGAATCCGGTGGGTGCCTCCGCCGCGGTGCTCGGAACCGGGACCTGAACCGGTGGTGCGGGCGCACCCACACCGCACGCCGCCAGCGTGAACGTCACGGCCGTGAGCCACATCGCGGGGCGCGAGAACCTGACGTCAACCATGCGAACCTCACGAAACCAGGGGTCGAGAACGAACCTGACGAGTTGCTTTAGGGCTTGCGTCGCTTGAACGTGTAGGTCGCTGTGCTACGACCGCTTGACTCCTGTGTCACCAGCTCCCAGCCCTGCTCGCCGAGGGCGTTCAGCACGCGAATCTGGGACGAGGCTTGCGGGATTCTCCTCTTTATTGTCCCTTGGCCGGGCAAACTTCCCTCAGCGGCTTCACAGCCGCAGACAGACCCGCCAGGTCAAAAACGGCGGTAATCGGCGATTCACCATAGGGCGTGGTCTGGGCAACCAAACGGTCGGCTGCCAAAAGCTGCTCGAGGAAGGCTGCGGCGTCGCCCGGGTAGAACGTGGCCTTGTTATCTGTGGAGAGCGGCCACTTCTGATTCTTGGCTTCTCCAGCTCCCAGCCGAGTTATGACCGGCGTCTGCTCGAGACCAAGGTACGAGTTCCAATTGATGAACGCGTTGATCTTGCCGCTCTGGCAGCGGACGATCAGCCAAACCGCATCACCGAATCGAGACTGCCCCGTCGTTGCACTGAGTGACAGGAAAACGGTGCGAGTGTCATCCAGCGGGTTCTTCTGTGTTGAGACCTGCCATCCACCGGATCCGGTGACACTCGACGCGGTCGGGGTCCGGGAATAGCCGAGGCTCTTGGCGATAGAGTCGTAACAGGCGAGCCGCTTCAGGTCCCCATCCTGTGTGGCGCAGCGACCGATGGGTGGCTTGAGGTCACCCTGCGCCGCGGCTGAGGACATGTTGCTGAGAGCGACGACCAGGGAGGCGGCGAGAAGGCGGTACATGGTCCTTCCTCCCGATTCGATGGGGGTGTGAGCGGCCCAACCGACCGCAGCTAACCTGCGGGTCAGCCCCTCACCGACGCAAGGGTTTGGGACCAGACGCCCCGGGTCTCAATCCCGGGCCCGGTTTGAAACCCAGGTCATTTACGGATTGACAGCCTCCAGTGCCGCGCTCAGGTTGCACGCATGGTGCCAACGCGAGACACCCTGCCCGGGGCCTGGGCCCGTCTCAAGCAGGACGTGAACTGCGGCCTCCGGCGCGGCGCCTGGTATCGCGTCGTGGGCTTGACGCCGGAGGACGCGGTCCTCCAGGTCCCGCGGCGCGAGCGTGTTCGCGTGCCGCGGCGCTTCCTGCAGACACTCTTTTCCCGGCCGCGCCACTGGACCGTCGTGCTGCGTTCCGAGCACACGCAGGACCTGCCGGACCATTGGCGCGCTCGCTATGCGGTCTGCCCCGTCTGCCGCGCCCGCGCGCCCATCACGGGTTACGCTCTCGACATGCAGTGCGCGAAGTGCCACGGCCAGTTCGGAATCGCCTGGGATGAGCGGTATTTGACGGCGGGGTGAGGGGGTAGCGCGCGGGAACTTCCGAGCGGCATTGGTGGTTCATACACCGTCACGGCTACGTGGCGAGATGCCTATGACAATCAAGAAACGCGCTGTCACCAAACGCCGGTCGCCGAGTGCGTGCCGGCACCTGCAGCAATACGAAACCGATTGGCTCGGCCGGACCTATATGGGCTGTCCGATCTGCAATCGCTGGCAACGAATGAAGGTCAAATTAGCGCCCGCCGACGGCAAGCGTCTGGCGGCGTGAACATAGAGGGCCAGGAGACGTTCTCCTGGCCTCTCCCTTATTCTCCGTAAGGAATCCAGATGTTCTTGACCTGCGTCGCCTCTCTCAGGAATTCCCGCCCTTCGCCTTGCCCGCCGTCATGCCAATCCCTCGGATGCCACTCGACCCACGTCCGCTTCATGTTGCCGGCTGACGCCCGCTCCACCTCGGCACCAGCCGCGTGATTGCCGAAGAACCACACGGCGTCCACGTCGTCGTGCTCCGCGAGCACCTTGGCGAGCGCATCCTTGGCCCCGGTGACGATGTTGATCACGCCGGCGGGGACGTCCGAGGCATCGAGCACGGTGTACAGCTCCGTGGCGGCGAGGGGATGCGCTTCCGACGGGGTCGCGATCACCGTGTTGCCGACGGCCACGGCCGGGCCCACGAGCGACACGAACCCCAACAGGGGTTCCGCTTCGGGGCAGGCGATGCCGATCACGCCAATGGGCTCGTTCATGGCGAGCGTTACGCCCCGAATCGGCGTCTGGTGGACGGCCCCGTCGTACTTGTCGGCCCACGCGGCGTAGGAGAAGAGGCGCGAGATGCTCGCGTCCACTTCGCGGCGTGCGTCGCCCAGATCGCGCCCCGTCATCCCCGAGATCCGCTCCGCGAATTCGTCGGCACGCTGCGCCAAGTTCTCGGCGAGATAGTACAGGACCTGGCCGCGATTGTGGCCGCTCGTCTTCGCCCAACCGTCCGCGGCGTGCGCCGCCTCGACCGCATTGCGGATGTCCTTGCGGTTCCCCTCGGCGACCTCCGCGAGCAGCGCCCCTGACGGCGCCAGGATCTTCCGGCTGTAACCCTGATCGGGGCGGACCTGGGCGCCGCCGATGAACAGCTTGTACGTCCGATCGATGGGCGGGAGCGGCTGCGAACGCGGAACGCGGAGCGCGGAACGCGGAACAGGGCGTGATCGCTTGTTCCGCGTTCCAACTTCCGCCTTCCGCGTTTCGGGTTTCAGGTACTCCCACATCCCCTCTTTCCCACCCTCCCGCCCGAACCCCGATTCCCGGTAGCCCCCGAACCCCGAAGCGGCGTCGAACAGATTGGTGCAATTGATCCACACGACGCCGGCTTTGATCTTGGGCGCCACGTCGAGCGCCAGGTTGATGTTCTCCGTCCACACGCTCGCCGCGAGTCCGTACGGCGTGTTGTTGGCGAGCTCGACGGCCTCAGCCGGGGTACGGAACGTCATCGTGACGAGCACCGGTCCGAAGATCTCGACCTGGGCGATGGTGGCGGCGGGCGACACGTTCGTGAACAGCGTTGGTGGATAGAAGTAGCCGTCCGTGGGGCAGGCCCACGAGGGCTGCCACATGGTCGCGCCTTCTTCCACACCAGTGTTCACCAGCGAGCGGATGCGCTCGAGCTGCACCGGCGCCACGATCGCGCCCATGTCGATCGCCTTATCGAGCGGCGGGCCGACCCGCAGCTTTTCCATGCGCGCTCTGAGCTTCGTGACCAACCGCTCCGCGATTCCTTCGTGCACCAGCAGCCGTGAGCCCGCGCAGCACACCTGCCCCTGGTTGAACCAGATCGCGTCCACCACGCCCTCGACCACGCTGTCCCAATCGGCATCATCGAACACGATGAACGGGCTCTTCCCGCCCAACTCGAGCGACAGCTTCTTGCCCGATCCCGCCGTCGCCTTGCGAATGATCCGGCCCACCTCGGTCGAGCCGGTGAACGCGATCTTGTCGATGTCGGGGTGGTTTACCATCAGCTCGCCCGTACGGCCGTCCCCGGTCACCACGTTGAGCACGCCCGCCGGGAGCCCCGCCTCGTGCGCGATCTCGGCGAGGCACAACGCCGTGAGCGGTGTGAACTCGGCGGGCTTCACGACGACGGTGTTACCGGCGGCGAGCGCCGGCGCGATTTTCCACGCCACCATCAGCAGCGGGAAGTTCCAGGGGACGATCTGTCCCACTACGCCCACGGGCCCGTAGCCAGCGAACTCGGACTCGGCGAGCTGCGCCCAGCCGGCGTGATGGGTCAGGTGACGGGCCACGAGCGGGATGTCGAGATCGCGCGTCTCGCGAATCGATTTGCCGTTGTCGAGGCTCTCGAGCACCGCCAGCAATCGGGAATGCTTCTGCACCGCACGCGCGAGCGCGTAGAGGTGACGCGCACGGGCGTGGCCCGACAGCGTGGACCAGGCGGGAAACGCCTTGCGCGCCGCGGCGACGGCAGCATCCACGTCTGCCTGGCCCGCCTGCGTGACGCGCGCCAGTCGCGCAGTCGTGGCGGGGTTGGTGACGTCGAACCCCGCGTCGCTCTTTCCTTTGGTCCAGCGCCCCCCGATGAATAATCCGAACGCCCCATCGTGCCGCGCGATCCACTCGAGCGCCGGCTTATCGCTCTCGGGCGCCGGCCCGTATGCCATCGTTTCGAAGATCTCGGTGACAGTCGTCATGTCATACCATGGGATGGTGATGCGCCGCCGAGTAGCGCCCGGTCACGAAGTACTCGAGCTGGCGCTCGATGTCGGTGAGCAGCGCCGAGGCACCGAGCCGGAACAGACTGGCCCGCAGCCAGCGCTCGCCCAGCTCTTCCTTCATAAGGATGAGCCAGTCGAGCGCCTGTTTCGCCTTGCGGATCCCGCCCGCCGGCTTGAACCCGACGGCGCATCCGGTGCGCTCGTGATAGTCGCGGATCTGTCGCGTCATGACCACGCCGACGGGGAGGGTCGCGTTCACTGTTTCTTTACCGGTGGACGTCTTGATGAAGTCCGCCCCGGCCATCATGGCGACCTGGCTGGCGCGCGCCACGTTCACGAGCGTCGCCAGGTCGCCGGTGCCGAGGATCACCTTCATGTGGGCGTCGCCGCAAGCCTCGCGGAAGGCGCGCACCTCGTCGTATAGCGCCTCCCACGCACCGGCCAGCGCGTGCGCCCGGGTGATCACCACGTCGATCTCCTGCGCTCCCGCGGCGACCGAGGCCTGGATCTCCTCGATGCGCTGGGGCAGGGGATTCAACCCCGCCGGGAACCCCGTCGACACCGCCGCCACGGGGATCGCCGAGCCTTGCAAGGCCTCGACGGCGAGCGGGACGAAGGCGTGATAGACGCACACCGCCCCCACGGTGATCCCGATGTCGGTGGCGCCGAGCGCCGCGAGCAGGTCGGGTCGCACGGGACTCTTCGCTTTGGCGCACAGGCGCAGCACGTTGGTCGGCGTGTCGTCGCCCTGGAGCGTGGTCAGGTCGATACACGTGATGGCGCGCAGCAGCCACGCCGCCTGCCATTCCTTCTTGACGGTGCGTCGCGTGGGAATGGTGGCGGCGCGGCGTTCCACGGCGCTACGGTTGATGCGCAGCGCGCGCACCAGATCCAGGTCGAGGGGGATCCCCGGATTGCGCTCGGGTTGGGTGAACACCCGCAGCGCCCGCTCGGGCGAGACCGCCGCCGGCGTCGCGCCGGCGGCCGGTGTCGGGTGCTCGTACCGCCGCTTGGTCTCCATGGCCGCCTGTAATCTACGACGGCTTTTTCTACTTCGTCGTGTCCCGCTCCGCCTTGCGATCCTTCTCGGGCCGGCGCTCGCCGTCGGGGCGGCGCTCCGGTTGCTGGCGCTGCGGTTCGGCGCGCTGGCGTTCCGGGCTCGGGGCGGCCCGCCGGCCGCGCTCTGGCCTGTCAGTGGGCTGGCCCCCTTCCGACGCGGCCTTGTGGGCAGGCTTGTCGGGTTTAGCCACGACGGTCGGTGGGACCGTCCGAGAGGGCGGGAGTCCTTCCCGCGCGGGCCGTAAGGCCGGCGTGGGCGTCTGCGGTCGTGCCTCGGGGCCGGGGGAGGCGGGGCGCACGAACGGACGCGCATTCGCGTTCGGCGTGTTCGTGCGCAGTGTTCGAATCGTCGCGTTGTCGAGCGGGCGGCCGGGGTGGGCCGCGAGGGCCTGCTCGCGCGCCGCGAACGGGACCGGCGCCGCGGCGGGCTGCCGCCGAACGATCACTTCCCGGGTCGTGACCCTCTCCGGTGGCCGTCGCGCCTCGACCACCGTTGGCTGTGCCAGGACGCTCTGCTGCGTCGGAGTGACGCGAGCCGCGAAGCCCACCACGCGCGCCTGATCGAGCCGGTCGCGCGCTACCACGATCACGCTCCGGTTCACGGGGCGCGACTGCACGAACGCATCGTGCGACACCACGGTGACCGCATCCGGCGCGCGGCGGTTCCGGTAGTTGATGTTGGTGACGTTGACGTTCGTCACGTTGATGTTCGTGACGTTCACGTTGGTCACGTTCACGTTGCGGACGTACGTGTTGCTCACGTGATAGGCGGGGTAGTACGGCTCTTCCGGCGCGAGCGGGAACCAGGCTACGCCCCCACCGCCGCCGGCGCCGATCGCCACGCTCCAGTTGCGCCCGCCCACGAACACGACCAGCGCCGGCGCGTACACCGGTCGAGCGACCACGCGGCCCGGCACCCAGGCCCAGCCGTCGCCCACGTACACCCAGCGGCCGTAGTGAAACGGCGCG
>Ga0209470_1002736_pt1 | contig 12367 bp, 10 predicted proteins | sample GraSoiAngelo_125_FD_185882 | JGI IMG/M metagenome (GOLD analysis project Ga0209470, IMG submission 185882) | Grasslands soil microbial communities from the Angelo Coastal Reserve, California, USA - 14_0927_05_40cm (SPAdes) (version 2) | ecosystem: Environmental > Terrestrial > Soil > Grasslands ... | reverse complement strand
TTCGTTCCGATGCTTGGCTACCAGCGATAATGCGCGAACGCCTTGTTGGCCTCCGCCATCTTGTGCGTGTCTTCTCGCTTCTTCACCGCGGTCCCGCGATTGCCGGCGGCATCGAGCAGCTCGCCGGCCAGCTTTTCCGCCATGCTCCGCTCGCCACGCCGACGGGCGGCTCCGATGACCCACCGCATGGCCAAGGACGTCCGTCGATCCGGGCGCACCTCGACCGGCACCTGATAGGTCGAGCCGCCGACCCGCCGAGACTTGACCTCGACGGCCGGCTTCACGTTGTCGATGGCCGACTTGAACATCTTCAGGGCGTCCTGCTTGCTCCGGTCCTCGACCGACACCAGGGCGGCGTACATGATCTGCTCGGCCGTCGACTTCTTGCCGCAGATCATCATGATGTTGACGAACTTCGCCACCAGTCGGCTCCCGTACTTCGGATCAGGCAATACCTCGCGCTTCGCGGCCCCCGCCCGTCGCATTGCGCTAGGCTCCGGCCTTGGTGGCCTTGGCGCCGTACTTCGAGCGGCTCTGCTTGCGGCCGGCGACACCCGCGGTGTCGAGGGTGCCGCGGATGATGTGATACCGGATGCCCGGCAAATCCTTCACACGGCCGCCGCGGATCATCACGATCGAATGCTCCTGGAGATTGTGCCCGACGCCCGGAATGTACGACGTCACCTCGAGCCCGTTGGTCAGCCGTACCCGCGCCACTTTCCGGAGAGCGGAGTTCGGCTTCTTCGGCGTCGTCGTGTACACGCGAATGCACACGCCCCGCTTCTGCGGACACCCCTGCATCGCGGGCGTCTTCGACTTCCGTCGCACCGCCTCGCGGCCGTTATGGACGAGCTGATTGATAGTCGGCATGGCTCACCGCCGCCCTAGAGGGCGACAAAACCCCCACGTTATAACCGAGACACCCTGTTCTGTCAATGATTTAGCCGTTACCCGGCCACCGCGACGGATTCGTCCGCGTCTCCAGTGTCTGCGACCGGCGGCGTCAGCGAGAGGACGCTGTCCAGCGACTTCACGGCCTCGCCACCCGGCGTCAGCACTTCGACCCGCGTGTAGTTCGAGAGCCCGGTACCCGCCGGGATCAGCCGGCCGACGATCACGTTCTCTTTCAGGCCGCGGAGGTCGTCCTGTTTTCCGGAGATTGCCGCCTCCGTCAGCACTCGGGTGGTCTCCTGGAACGAGGCCGCCGAGATGAAGCTGTCGGTCGAGAGCGACGCCTTCGTGATGCCCAGGAGCACCGGCTTGGCGGTCGCGGCGCGCTTGCCCTGCGCCAGGACCCGGTCGTTCTCCTCCTGGAACACGAACTTGTCGACCAGCTCGCCGACCACGAACTCTGTGTCGCCGACCTCCTCGATGCGCACGCGCCGGAGCATCTGGCGCACGATGATCTCGATGTGCTTATCGTTGATGGTCACGCCCTGCAGGCGATAGACCTCCTGCACCTCGTTGACCAGATACCGCTGCAGCTCGCGATCGCCGAGCACCGCCAGATAGTCGTGCGGGTTGGGCGACCCGTCCATGAGGGCCTCGCCCGCTCGCACGCGGTCGCCCTCGTGAACGCTGATGTGCTTGCCGCGCGGGATCAAGTACTCCTTGACCTCCGCGTTGTCGGCCCGGATCACGATCTTGCGCATGCCCTTCACGAATCCGCCCATCTCGACCCGGCCGTCGATCTCGGTGATGACGGCCTGCTCCTTGGGCTTGCGCGCCTCGAACAGCTCCGCGACGCGCGGCAGACCGCCGGTGATGTCCTTGGTCTTGGTCGTCTCGCGCGGGATCTTGGCGATGATGTCGGCCGCGAAAACCTCGGCGCCGTCGGGCGCGCTGAGGTTTGCGCCCACCGGCAGTGCGTACCGGTGACGCTCGCTGGCCTCGGCCCCCCCGGCCGCCTCGCCCGCCGACCGGATGATGATGCCCGGCTGGAGCTTGCCCTCCGGGTCCTCGATGACCACCTTGCGCGCGAGGCCGGTGACCTCGTCGAACTCCTCTCGAACCGTCACGCCCTCGATGATGTCCTGGTACTCGACCCGCCCCGTGAACTCCGTGAGGATCGGGTTGGTGAACGGATCCCACTCGACCAGCACGGCCCGCGTCTTGATCCGCTGGTCGGCCTTCACCTTGATCTTGGCGCCGTAGACGACCGGATACCGCTCGCGCTCACGGCCGCGGTCGTCGGCCACGCCGATCTCGCCGTTACGGTTCGTCGCGACCAGGTCGCCGTCGCGGTTCACGACGGTCCTGAGATTGTGGTACTTGACCACGCCGGCGCTCTTGGCCTCGTGCTTCGAGGCCTCGACCACGCGGCTCGCGGTGCCGCCGATGTGGAAGGTCCGCATCGTGAGCTGCGTGCCCGGCTCGCCGATCGACTGCGCGGCGATGATTCCGACGGCCTCGCCGAGCTCGGCCAGCCGCCCGGTGCCGAGGTTGCGGCCGTAGCACATGACGCAGATCCCGCGCTTGGTATCGCAGGTCAGGGTCGACCGGATACGCACGCGCTCCAGGCCCGAGTCCTCGATCTTCTGCGCCAGCTCCTCGGTGATCTCGGTGTTGGCCTGGACGATGATCTCGTTCGACAGCGGATCGCGGATGTCCTCGGCGGCGACGCGGCCGAGAATGCGGTCGCGCAGCGACTGGATGATATCGCCGCCCTCCACGAGCGGAGTGGCGTCGATATACTTCACCGTCCCGCAATCGTATTCACTCACGATCACATCTTGCGACACGTCAACGAGTCGCCGAGTGAGATACCCAGAATCGGCGGTTTTCAGCGCGGTGTCGGCGAGACCCTTGCGGGCGCCGTGCGTCGACGTGAAGTACTCGAGGACGGTGAGGCCCTCGCGGAAGTTCGAGGTGATCGGCGTCTCGATGATCTCGCCGCTCGGCTTGGCCATCAGCCCGCGCATGCCCGCCAGCTGGCGGATCTGCTGGCGAGAGCCTCGAGCCCCGGAATCGGCCATCATGTAGATTGGGTTGAACTCGCCGCCCTGCTCGCCGCCCTCGAGCTCGCGGAACATCTCCTCGGCGATCTGCTCCGTGACGTGGGCCCAGATGTCGACCACCTTGTTGTAGCGCTCACCGTTGGTGATGACGCCGTCCTGGTACTGCTGCTCCACCTCGTTGACCAGCGTTCGCGCCTCGCCGACGTGGCGATCCTTCGACGACGGGATGTGCATGTCGTCGATGCCGATCGACAGGCCCGACAGGGTCGCGTAGCGGAACCCGAGGTCCTTCAGCTCGTCGAGGAAGTGGACGGTCGCCTCGTTGCCGAGCGTGTTGTAGCAGCGGCCGACCAGCGAGGTGATCTCCTTCTTCTTGAGCTCCTGGTTCACGAACCCGAGCTGCTCGGGAACGATCTCGTTGAGCAGGGTGCGCCCGACCGTCGTCTCGATGATGTCGCCGTTGCAGCGCAGACGGATCCGCGCCTGAAGGTCGACGTCCTCGTTGTCGTAGGCGATCCGCACTTCTTCGGCGTCGGAGAACAGGCGCCCCTCGCCCCGAACCGGGCGCTCCGGCGTGCCGAGACGCTCCTTGGTCAGATAGTAGATCCCGAGCACCATGTCCTGCGTCGGCACCGCCAGCGGCGCGCCGTTGGCCGGCGACAGGATGTTGTTGGCCGACAGCATGAGCACCTGCGCCTCGAGCTGCGCCTCCATCGAGAGCGGGATGTGGACGGCCATCTGGTCGCCGTCGAAGTCGGCGTTGAAGGCCGTGCACACCAGCGGATGGATCTCGATGGCCTTGCCCTCGACCAGGATGGGCTCGAAGGCCTGGATACCCAGGCGGTGCAGCGTCGGGGCGCGGTTGAGGAGCACGGGGTGCTCTTTAATTACGTCTTCAAGGATGTCCCAAACTTCGGGGCGTTCCTTTTCAACGAATTTCTTCGCTGCTTTGATAGACGAGGCGATGCCACGCTCCTCCAGCTTTCTCAGGATGAACGGCTTGAAGAGCTCGAGCGCCATTTTCTTAGGCAGCCCGCACTGGTGCAGCTTCAGGTACGGCCCGACCACGATGACCGACCGGCCCGAGTAGTCCACGCGCTTGCCGAGCAGGTTCTGCCGGAAGCGCCCCTGCTTGCCCTTCAGGGTGTCCGAGAGGGACTTCAGCGGCCGGTTGTTCGGGCCGGTGATGACGCGGCCGCGGCGGCCGTTGTCGAACAGGGCGTCGACCGCTTCCTGCAGCATCCGCTTCTCGTTGCGGATGATGATCTCCGGGGCCTTGAGGTCCATGAGCCGCTTCAGCCGGTTGTTCCGGTTGATGACGCGGCGATAGAGGTCGTTCAGGTCCGAGGTCGCGAACCGGCCGCCGTCCAGCGGCACGAGCGGGCGGAGCTCCGGCGGAATGACCGGCACGACTTCCAGGATCATCCAGTCGGGCTGGTTGCCGGACTTCAGGAAGGCCTCGATGACCTTCAGCCGCTTGACGATCTTCTTCCGCTTCTGGACGGACGACTCGCCGAGCATCTGGGCGCGCAGGTCGCGCGCCATCGAGTCAAGGTCCATGTCGCGCAGGAGCTCACGGATCGCCTCGGCGCCCATGCCTACCTTGAGGGCCTCGGGGCCGTGCTCCTCGATCAGCTTGCGGGCCTTGTCGACCGCCATCAGGTCCTTCTTCTTGATGCCCTGCAGGCGACTCTCCAGGACCACGTGCTCCTCGAAGTAGAGGATCTTCTCGAGCTCGCGCAGCGACATGTCGAGGAGCTGGCCGATGCGGCTCGGCAGCCCCTTGAAGAACCACACGTGCGAGACCGGCGAGGCCAGCTCGATGTGGCCCATCCGCTCGCGTCGCACGCGCGCGCGGGTCACCTCGACGCCACACTTGTCGCAGACGACGCCGGCGAACTTCATCCGCTTGTACTTGCCGCAGGCGCACTCGTAGTCCTTGGTCGGGCCGAAGATCCGGGCGCAGAACAGTCCGTCGCGCTCGGGCTTGAACGTCCGGTAGTTGATGGTCTCCGGCTTCTTCACCTCGCCGTGGGACCAGTCGCGGATCTTCTGCGGCGCGGCCAGCTTGATCCGGATCGCGTCAAACGTGATGGGCTTCGCATGCCGATCGAGGATGCCCCAAAGGTCCTTGGTTGGCTTGTCCTCTCTGATCAGGCTGCCGAAAGGCCGATCCGTCAGCATTCGCTATTCTCCTTTGTCAGGAAGCCTTCTTGCCGTCCTTCGTCACCAGCTCGACGTCGAGCGCCAGGCTCTGGAGCTCCTTCACGAGCACGTTGAACGACTCCGGCGTGCCGGGCTCGAGGAAGTTCTCGCCCTTGACGATCGCCTCGTAGATGCGGTTGCGGCCCTCCACGTCGTCGGACTTCACGGTCAGCATCTCCTGGAGCGTGTGCGCGGCCCCGTAGGCCTCGAGCGCCCACACCTCCATCTCGCCGAACCGCTGCCCGCCGAACTGGGCCTTGCCGCCGAGCGGCTGCTGCGTCACCAGCGAGTACGGGCCGATCGAGCGCGCGTGCATCTTGTCGTCCACGAGGTGGGCCAGCTTGAGGATGTAGATCTGGCCGACCGTCACTTCCTGGTGGAACCGCCGCCCGGTGCGCCCGTCGTAGAGGACGGTCTTGCCCGACGTCGGCAGACTCGCCTGCTTGAGGTGCTCCTTGATCTCTTCCTCGGTCGCGCCGTCGAACACGGGGCTCGCCACCCACAGGCCGAGCGCGCGTGCGGCCCTCGAGGATCTGACCGACGTTCATGCGCGACGGCACGCCGAGCGGGTTCAGCACGATCTCGACCGGCGTCCCGTCCGGCAGGTACGGCATGTCCTCTTCCGGGAGGACCTTGGAGACGACGCCCTTGTTGCCGTGACGGCCGGCCATCTTGTCGCCGACCGAGAGCTTGCGCTTCACAGCCACGTACACCTTGACCATCTTGATGACGCCGGGCGGCAGGTCGTCGCCGCGGCGCAGCCGCGACTTGCGCTCCTCGAACATCGCGTCGTACACGCCGATCTGTTCGTCGGCCATGTCCTCGATGCGCTTGATGGTCTGGGTGAGGTTCTCGTCCTCCTTGACCTTGATCTTCTTCAGCTCGTTCCACGAGAAGTTGTCGAGCTCCTCGCGCTCGATCTGGTCGCCCTTCTTGGTCAGGCGCTTGAGCTTGTTGGTCGGGTCGAAAAGGTCCTGGAACGCGGTCTTGCCGACCAGGAGGTTCTTCAGCTTCTGGTCGCGCTCCATCTCGACCATCGCGATCTCGTCCTGGTAGTCCTTCTCGAGCCGGGCGATCTCTTCCTCTTCGATCGACTTCGCCCGCTCGTCCTTGTCGATGCCGCGCCGCGAGAACACCTTCACGTCGACCACGGTGCCCTCGATCCCGGGCGGCACGGTCAGCGACGTGTCGCGGACGTCTCCGGCCTTCTCGCCGAAGATCGCGCGGAGCAGCTTCTCTTCCGGCGTCAGCTGCGTCTCGCCCTTCGGCGTGATCTTGCCGACCAAAATATCGCCGGGCTTGACCTTCGCGCCGATCCGGACGATTCCGGACTCGTCCAAGTCTTTCAGTGCTTCTTCAGACACATTGGGGATGTCCCGGGTGACTTCTTCCTTTCCCAGCTTCGTGTCGCGGGCCTGGATCTCGAACTCCTCGATGTGGATCGAGGTGAAGCGGTCGTCCTTCACGAGCCGCTCGGAGACCAGGATCGCGTCCTCGAAGTTGTAGCCGCCCCAGGGCATGAACGCGACGAGCACGTTGCGCCCGAGCGCCAGCTCGCCCTGGTCGGTGCCCGGTCCGTCGGCGATGATGTCGCCCTGCTGGATCCGCTGGCCCTTCTTGACGATCGGCTTCTGGTTCAAGCACGTGTTCTGGTTCGAGCGCCGGTACTTCGTCAGGTTGAAGATGTCGAGCGGGAGGTCCGCCACCGGGTCGGCCTTCTTCGACCGCCCCTCGGCGCGCACCACGACGCGGTCGGCCGCGACGTACTCGACCACGCCCGAGCGCTTGGCGACGATGACGGCCCCCGAGTCGCGCGCCACCACGTGCTCCATGCCGGTGCCGACCAGCGGCGCCTCCGGCTGGAGCAGCGGCACCGCCTGGCGCTGCATGTTGGAGCCCATGAGGGCCCGGTTCGCGTCGTCGTTCTCGAGGAACGGGATCAGCGACGCGGCCACCGACACGAGCTGCTTGGGCGATACGTCCATGTAGTGCAGCTCTTCGGGCGACACCATGCGGAACTCACCGCCCTTGCGGGCCGACACCCGCTCTTGGACGAAGCGGCCGTTGCGGTCGATCTCGGCGTTGGCCTGGGCGATGACGAACTTCTCCTCCTTGAGCGCGGTCAGGAACTCGATGTCGTCGGTGACCCGCCCGTTGACCACCTTGCGGTACGGCGTCTCGATGAACCCGAACTCGTTCGTCCGCGCATACGTGGACAGAGAAGAGATCAGGCCGATGTTCGGGCCTTCCGGCGTCTCGATCGGGCAGATCCGGCCGTAGTGCGTCGGATGGACGTCGCGCACCTCGAAGCCCGCCCGCTCGCGGCTGAGACCGCGGGGACCGAGGGCCGAGAGCCGCCGCTTGTGGGTCAGCTCAGCCAGCGGGTTCGTCTGGTCCATGAACTGCGAGAGCTGCGACGAGCCGAAGAACTCCTTGACCACCGCCGAGACCGGCTTGGCGTTGATCAGGTCGTGCGGCATCAGATTCGTGATGTCGGAGATCGACATCCGCTCCTTGACCGCCCGCTCCATCCGCGTCAGGCCGACCCGGAACTGGTTCTCGAGCAGCTCGCCGACCGACCGCACCCGGCGGTTGCCGAGGTGGTCGATGTCGTCGGTCGCCTTCGTCCCGAGCCGTACCAGCATCAGATGCCGGATCACCGAAATGATGTCTTCGCTGCGGATCGTCTTCACGTTGGCCGGCGCCTCGATGCCGAGCTTCTCGTTGATCATGAAGCGGCCGACGCGGGCCAGGTCGTAGCGCCGCGGATCCATGAACATGCCCCGGAACAGGGCGCGGGCCGACTCCACGGTCGGCGGATCGCCGGGCCGGAGGCGACGATAGATCTCCACGAGCGCCTCGTCGGGATTCTTGAAGTGGTCACGCGCGAGCGTCTCGTAGATCGACTGATCGACCTTGCCGGCGCTCAACACCAGGAGCTTGAACGGCGCCACCCGCCGGCTCATCACCTGCGACAGCACCGTCGAGGTGATCTCGGCGTTGGTCGGCACCAGCACCTCGCCGCTCTCCGTGTCGACGATGCGCGAGGCGGTCCGGCGCCCGACGAGCGACTCGGCGCGGACCGGGATCTTTTCGACGTTGGCCTCGAGCAGCTTCTCGAGCACCTTCGCCGTCAGCGGCCGCCCGGCCGGGGCCAGCGGCTCCCGGTGGCGGGGCGCCTTGACGTCGTCCGCCGGGCGCGTGCCGGTGTGGGCCTCGGCGGAGAGCTTCACCCAGGCGTTGCCGTCCTCGAACGAGAGCACCTCTTCAGGCTCGTAGAAGTGCGCCAGGATCTCCTCGTCGGAGAGGATGATGTTCCGTTCCAGGAACCAGAAGGCCCGCAAGAACGCCGTCGCCAGCATCTTCCGGCGGCGGTCGACGCGGACGTGGAGGATGTCGTTGGCGTCGAAGTCGAACTCGACCCACGAACCTCGATAGGGGATGACGCGCGCGGAGAAGAGCGGCTTGCCCGAGGCCAAGGTCTTCCCCTTGTCGTCGTCGAAGAACACGCCGGCGGAGCGCTGCAGCTGGCTCACCACGACGCGCTCGGTGCCGTTGATGATGAACGTGCCCTTGTCGGTCATCAGCGGCAGCTCGCCGAGATACACCTCCTGGCCGCGCTGCTCCCGGATCGTCTTGGTCTTGGCCTCCTTGTCGTGATCGAACACGACGAGCCGGAGCGTGACCTTCAGCGGAATCGCGAACGTCATTCCGCGGTCATGGCACTCCTCCACCGTGTACTTGGGCTCGCCGAAGTGGTACGAGTCGAACTCGAGCAGTGCGTTGTCGTTGTAGTCGGCGATCGGAAACACCGACTTGAAGACCGCCTGCAGTCCGAGCTCCTCACGCCGATCGGCCGGTCCGTCCTTCTGCAAGAAGGTCTCGTACGATCGCTTCTGAACCTCGATCAGGTTCGGGATCTCGACGATCGACGGAATCTTGCCGAAGTCTTTGCGGCTGCGGCGCCCACATTGAATAGTGCCTGCCATGTTCTCTCCTCTATCGGACCGGGCTCCCGCCCCGTCCGAGGTCTCCGCCTAGGGATTGCGGCGGCCAGGCCGCCGCGTACGCGTCCGCGTTTCCCCGTGAGACCCGGTCACTACTTGATCGAAACCGTCGCGCCCTGCTCCTCGAGCTTCTTCCTCATGTCGTCCGCCTCCGCCTTGGTGACCCGCTCCTTCACCGGCTTCGGCGCGCCATCGACCAGATCCTTGGCCTCCTTGAGGCCCAGTCCGGTGAGCTCGCGGACGACCTTGATGACCTGGATCTTCTTCTCCCCCGCCGCGCCCAGGATGACGTCGAACTCGGTCTTCTCCTCGGCCGCAGCCGCTCCCGCCGCGGCGCCGCCGGCCGCCCCCGGGACCGCCGCGACCGCCATCGGCGCCGCCGCGGACACGCCCCACCTCTCCTGGAGCAGCTTCGAGAGCTGGGCCGCCTCCAGCAAGGTCAGCTTGTCGAGTTGCTCCGCGATCTGCTCAACCGTCGCCATCGAGATCTCCTTTGTACTAGGCGCGCACCGGGCCGAGCCCTCCGTGCCGCGCCACTCTCTGCCGCTACCCGCTGCTCATCGCCGGGCGCGAGTCGTGCCGTGCGCGTTTACGCCTCGGTCTTTGCCTCGGTCTTCGCGGCCTCCGCGGCGGCCGCCGCACCGCGCTGCTCCAGGACGTAGACGAGCTCACGATGCGGCGCGTTGATGATCCCGACCAAGGTGGCCAGCACGCCCTGGATCGCGCCGACCAGCTGCGCCCGCAGCGCCTCGCGCGAGGGCAAATCGGCGAGGGCCTTGAGCTCGGGGGGCGGCAGCATCTGCCCATCGACGTAGCCGGCCTTGATCGCCAGCGCCTGGTGAGCCCGCGCGAACGCGTGCAGCGCCTTGGCGACCGCGACCGGATCCTCCTTGGACAGAATGACCGCCGTCGGTCCCTTGAGGTGCGTGCCGAGCCCCTCGAACGCGGACGACGCGATCGCCAGCCGCGCCAGTCGGTTCTTGACGACCTTGTATTGCGCCGACACCGCGCGGAGCTGCTTGCGAAGCTCGCTGAGCTCCTGGACGGTGAGGCCGCGATACTCCGTGAGCACCACCGTCTTCACGCCGTCAAGCCGCGATCTCAGATCCTCGACCGCCGTAACCTTCTCTTGCGTTGGCACCTGAGGCTCCCCGTCGTCCGTCCTAGACTGCCTTCTTGAACAGATTGGCTACCGCCACCGCGTCGACCGGGACGCCCGGCCCCATCGTCGTCGAGACGGTCAGCGACCGCAGATAGACGCCCTTCGCGGCCGCCGGCTTCGCCCGAACGATCGCCTCGACGAGCGCCATGCCGTTGGCCGCAAGGTTCTCCGCGCTGAACGAGTGCTTGCCGATCGGCGTGTGCACGTTGCCGGCCTTGTCCACGCGGAACTCGACCTTGCCGGCCTTGGCCTCGCGCACGGCGCGACCGACGTCGAACGTCACGGTGCCGAGCTTCGGGTTCGGCATGAGCCCGCGCGGGCCCAGCACCTTACCGAGCCGGCCGACCTGGCCCATGAGGTCCGGCGTCGCGACCGCCGTGTCGAACTCCATCCAGCCGCCCTGGACGCGTTCGACCAGGTCCTCGGCGCCGACCACGTCGGCGCCGGCGTCGCGGGCCTCGCGATCCTTCTCGCCTTTGGCGAACACGGCCACGCGCACGCTCTTGCCGATGCCGTGCGGCAGTACCACCGCGCCGCGGACCATCTGATCCGCGTGCTTGGGATCGACGCCGAGACGGAACGAAAGATCGACCGACTGGTCGAACTTCGTCGCCGGCATGCTCTTCACGACCGCGACCGCCTCCTCGAGGGAGTACTGCTTGTCCGGGGCGATCTTCGCCGCGGCCGCCTCGTAGCGCTTGCTCCCTCGCTTACTCACGATCGTCGCCATGTCGTCTCCTCTACCTAAACCACATCGATGCCCATGCTGCGGGCGGTGCCCTCGATGATCCGCATCGCGGAGTCGATCGAGTCGGTGTTGAGGTCCACGAGCTTGGTCTGGGCGATGTCCCGCACCTGCTGCCGCGTGACCTTGCCGATCTTGTCCTTGTGCGGCACCGCCGAGGCCTTCGCGATCCCCGCCGCGCGCTTGAGCAGTACGGCGGCTGGCGGTGTCTTCACGATGAACGTGAAGGACCGATCCTGGAAGATCGTCACGACCACCGGCAGGATCAGCCCGTCCTGCCCGCCCGTCTGGGCGTTGAAGCCCTTGCAGAACTCCATGATGTTCACGCCGTGCTGACCCAGCGCGGGGCCCACCGGCGGTGAGGGGTTCGCCTTGCCGGCCGGGATCTGGAGCTTCACGATCGCCTGAACCTTCTTCATCGCGAGATCCCACGCATCAGATCCGCTCCACCTGGTAGTACTCGAGCTCGACGGACGTGGGCCGGCCGAAGACCGGCACGACCACCTTCATCCGCCCGCGCTCAGGGTTCATGTCGTCGACCACGCCCTGGAAGTTGACGAACGGTCCGTCGATGACGCGTACCTTGTCGCCGCGCGCGAACACGGACTTGGGCTTGGGCTTCTCGGCGCCCGCCTCCATCTGTCGGAGGATGTCGTCGACCTGGTCGTGCGGCAGCGCGACCGGCTTCGACCCCGAGCCGACGAACCCGGTGACCTTGGGCGTCGAGCGCACGAGGTGCCACGTGTCGTCCGTCAGCTCCATCTCGACCAGCACGTATCCCGGGAAGAACTTCTGCTCGGTCTCCCGCTTTTGCTTGTTGCGGACCTCGACCACCTTCTCGGTCGGCACGAGCACACGCGTGATCCGCTCGGACATCCCGAAGATCTTCGCGCGCGACTCGATGGCCTCCTTGACCTTGTTCTCGAACCCCGAATACGTGTGGACGACGAACCACTGCTTCGTGGTGGTCGCTGCCGCCGCGTCCTCGCTCATCGCAAAATCCTTTCGACGATCCGCGCCAGCACGACGTCCACCGCGCCGAGGAAGAGCGACACCACCACGGTCACCGTGATCACGACGACCGTGGAGTTGATCAGCTCCTGGCGGCTGGGCCACGACACCTTGCGAAACTCCGCCACGACCTCTCGGACGAACTCCTGTGCGCGCCTCAGAAAATCCATCTGCTCCCTAGTCCGCCGAACGTTGGCAGGGGTGGAGGGATTCGAACCCCCATCCCCCGGATTTGGAGTCCGGTGCTCTAGCCGTTAGAGCTACACCCCTATCCCGAGCT
>Ga0209470_1002734_pt1 | contig 12370 bp, 14 predicted proteins | sample GraSoiAngelo_125_FD_185882 | JGI IMG/M metagenome (GOLD analysis project Ga0209470, IMG submission 185882) | Grasslands soil microbial communities from the Angelo Coastal Reserve, California, USA - 14_0927_05_40cm (SPAdes) (version 2) | ecosystem: Environmental > Terrestrial > Soil > Grasslands ... | reverse complement strand
GGTCCAAGATTCTGGAGTGTCACTCGCCGATCATGAATCTGCTGGATCGTTACCCCATCATTGGCCGCTTCGAGCAGGATATGTTCGAAGCGGTTCTCGGCACCCGTGTGCGCCGACAAATGATGCGCAACTCGGGGCTGTACGAGTGCGCATTTTATTTCGCGTTGTAACGGCGCTGCCCATTTTCGTCGGATCACCGAGATTTTCGCTTTCGCCACCAGCGAATTTCAGTTGATTCATGGCCCATGCCTCGGGCCTTTCCTTCCACGGTCATCGAGAACTTGCAGCCGTTGATTGATGGCGGGCGTTATCTGGTCAAGCGCATCGCTGGCGAAGACCTGGTTGTCGAAGCGGACATTTTTAAGGATGGACACGATGTTGTTGCGGCCGTCCTGAAGTGGCGCGTTCTCGGAAAGCGCGGATGGCGTGAAACCCCTATGATTTTCGTCGATAACGACCGCTGGCGTGCTGTGTGCACTCTCTACGATAATGCCATTTGCGAATACACGGTCGAAGCATGGACAGACACTTTTCGCAGTTGGCAGCGCGAGTTCGCCGCGAAATTTGAGGCTGGCGTTACCAACCTGCGTAGCGAAGCAATGGAAGGCGCGGGTTTGATCGGGGCGGCCGCCCAGCGAGCGCAGGATCCTGCGGATGCAACGCGGTTACTGGAATTTTCTAAACAAATCTCCAGCGCTGCCAATTCAGAAATCAACGCTATCGCAAAATCCGGCGAGCTCGATGTGCTGATGGCGACTTATCCGGACCGCTCTAACGCCACACATTATGCTCCCGCTCCGCGCGTTGTCGTCGATCGTCCGGCGGCGTTAATCGGAGCGTGGTATGAATTCTTCCCGCGCTCGACAGAGGGCCGCGGTGATCGCGGTTCGACTTTCCGCGATTGTTTGCCACGGGTCGATGACGCAAAGGCGATGGGCTTCAACGTTATTTATTTTCCGCCGATTCATCCAATTGGTCATACGAATCGCAAGGGTCGCAATAATTCGACCACCTGTGAACCTGGCGACCCGGGCGTCCCGTGGGCAATCGGCAGCGAAGCGGGCGGACACAAGTCGGTCGAGCCTTCCCTCGGGACACTGGCCGATTTCGACTGGCTTCAAAAACAGGTACGAAAACGCGGAATGGAAATCGCGCTCGATTTCGCCATCAATTGCTCACCGGATCATCCTTACGTCAAAGAGCATCCCGATTGGTTCTACAAGCGACCGGACGGCACGATCAAATACGCGGAGAATCCGCCGAAAAAGTATGAAGACATTTATCCGCTGAACTTTCGGTGCGAAAGCTGGCGCCAGTTGTGGGCAGAGATGAAGAGTATCGTCCTGTTCTGGGCGGAGCGCGGCGTCCGCGTCTTTCGCGTCGATAATCCGCACACCAAGCCCATCGCCTTCTGGGAATTCTTGATAACAGGTGTCCGCGCGAGATATCCCGACGCGGTCTTTCTCTCAGAAGCATTCACCAGGCCGAAGATGATGAAAGCGCTGGCCAAAGCTGGGTTCAACCAGAGCTACACCTATTTCACGTGGCGAAATTCGAAGCGTGAGCTCATCGAATATTTTACGGAACTGACGCAAACCGAGATGAGCGAATATTTTCGCCCTAATCTTTGGCCGAACACGCCGGATATCTTGCCGTTTGTGCTTCAGGATGGCGGCCGGCCGGCGTTTATGATCCGTGTCGCTCTTGCCGCTACGCTCTCAACGCTCTACGGAATCTACAGCGGCTACGAGTTGTGCGAGAACGAAGCTTTGCCGGATCGCGAAGAGTATCTCGATTCGGAGAAGTACCAATTCAAGGAGCGCGATTGGAATGCACCGGGAAACATCAAGAACTGGATCGCGCGGCTAAACAAAATCCGAAAGGAAAACCGCGCGCTTCAGTCTTACACGAATTTGCGATTCTACCCGGCCGAGAACGACGCAATCCTGTTTTACGGCAAAATGACCGCTGCGCGCGACAACATCATTCTCGTCGTAGTGAATCTCGATCCGCACCGCAAACAACATTCCTTCGTCGATGTGCCGATTGATCAGTTCGGGCAAATGGAGAGCGATGTCTATGAGGTGCACGATCTGCTGAGCGACGCGCGTTATATCTGGCGCGGCCGCCGCAATTACGTCGAGCTCGATCCAGAAATTCAACCGGCGCATATTTTCCGGGTGCGTCGCTGGGCGGGCGGCGATCGATTTGTTTAGCAACCTGGCGATCCGATTTGTGTTTGATCTGTCAGTTGTGCATTTGCATCCCCTAATCGCTCCGCCTATCATTACGAAATTTCTGGCATGAAGATTTCATTCCTGCTGTTTGCCGCGCTTGCCGGCGCACCTTCGTTGTTTGCGCAGGAGGCCACACCGCCGCTGGTGCCCGATGTTCCGCACTCACAGACGATCATGGATACACTCATCAACGCCGGGCCGGTGATGATTCCGCTCTTTCTCTTATCGATCTTTTCCGTCGCGCTCGTAATTGTTTATCTGATGACGATCCGCCGTGGCGCGGTGGTTTCGAGCGGTTACATGGCAACGGCAGATGCGCTTTTGCGCAAGCGCGATTATCTTGGGTTGCTCGCCGTTTCCAATCGGCATGGAGAAGCTATCGCGCGGGTCGTGCAAAAAATGCTCGATTTCACAACCAAGAATCCGCATGCAGATTTTCAGCAGGTCCGCGAAATTGCCGAGACGGAAGGATCGCGAGTCGCCGCCAGTCTGAATAATCGTGTTACTTATCTCGCCGATATCGGAATGATCGCGCCGCTGCTGGGCCTGCTTGGCACGGTCTTCGGAATTATCCATTCCTTCGGCGCACTTGGAGCCGATATTGGATCAGCGCGTTACGTGGCTCTCTCGCGAGGGATCAGTCAGGCGCTGGTCAACACGGCCGCGGGGCTAGCCATTGGTATTCCGGCGATGATGTTCTACGCTTTTTTCCGCGGAAAAGCCCAAAAGTTGATCTCGGAATTGGAAGCTGCTTCGACGCATGTTTTGGCTTTGCTTTCGTTACAGTACGGCAAGCGGGTCGAGCGAACCCCGGTGCTAATTGAGGACGAACTGTAAGCTGCCCATCTCGCTGGTAATTCGCAAGATCGACATCGTCTCCTTCGTAATATGAATCTCCGTGGTCGCACGCCCCTGCATCATCCCGGTATTCAACTGGCGCCGCTGGTCGATGTGCTGTTGCTGTTATTGATTTTTTTCCTGCTAACGTGGAACGCGGCCCGGACCGAGAACGAACTCGATGTCAAGGTGCCAAAGGCTTCGGCTGCGAAGGAAAAAAGCGCGCCGATCGGAGATGTTGTGGTCAACGTGAAAGCGGATGGCAACGTTGTCGTAAATCGTCGCACTCTGAGCGGCCCTGAATTGACCGAGCTGCTGAAAAGTTTGGTTCAACTGAATGCCGAGCAAGCCGTTGTGATTCGCGGCGATGAGGCTGGCGCTTACAAGAACATCGTTGGTGTCCTAAACATTTGCACTGAAGCAGGAATAACCAACGTGGCTTTCGCGACGGCAAAATGAAAACTGCGCGCAGCGCGACCGGTCTTTTGGGACTGGCAATGCTGCTTTCGATGGCGAGCGTGGCCCTCGCTCAATGGTCGCCCGAAGTGCGTCGAGCTCGGCCCGTAGATGAACCGCCGGTTGCGCGCGCGCTGCCATTGGAGGAACCAACCGTAAGACCGCCTCGCCCTCCCGCGGAAGACTCTTCCGAACCCCCAGCGCGAGGAGGCGAGGCGCCTGACCGCCGCCAGCTCGATTATGCGAACGCGCTTTTCACTCGCAAACTTTACGATCTGGCAATCCCGGAATATCAAAAATATCTCGATGATTATCCGGGGCTTTCCGGCCGGGCCAACGCCATCTGTCGAGCGCCCGCACAAACTTCCAGAAAGTGCTCAACGACTACGGCGACAGCGAATTTGCCGGACCCGCCGCGTACGCTCTTGCCGAGACGGCTTTCACGCAGAAGGACTATGCCGCGGCGCTTCCGCTCTTTCATCGCTCCGCCGCGAAGTCAAAGGAATCGGCAGTGGCCCTTTCCGCGCGCTATTTCGAAGCGCGTTGCCTGGAGGTTCTCGGCCGTAAAGAGGAGGCATCCGATATTTATCTGGAGGTAGCCGATGCTGGAAATCCGAATCCCTACCGCGAGGACTCACGATGGACAGCAGCATCCATTCTCGTAGGACGGGGAAGAAAAATGGATGCGCTGAAGCAATACGAAGCTCTCTCGAACGAAACGCAAAAGCCGGCGTTAAAAGCCGAGTCAGCGGTGCGCGGTGGCATGATCGCGCTCGATCTTGTGCAGGCTGATAAGGGCAAAATCGACAAGGCGATGGTCGATAGAGCCACGAACTTGTTGCAAAAAGGCCGTAGCCTGCCGGAAGCCGGAAAATTCCGAGCGATTGCGCAGGTCGGTTTGCGCCGCTTGCAGTATCAGAGCGGCCAGTACGCGCAGTTACTCGCTGATTACCAGAAAGAGCAGGAGAAGCTTCCGGAAGCTGCTCAGGCCGAGGTGTTGTTGCTTGCCGCAAACAGTCAGCGGCAACTTGGTCACGCAAAGCAAGCCGAAGACCTCTATCGCCAGCTCATGGCCAAATACCCAGATCGGGAAGAAGCAAAGGATGCTGCCTATCAGCGGTTGATCAACGTATACAACTCCGATCCATCGGCGCTGCTCGCGGAAGTGGCGGAATTCCTCGCAACGAATCCTACAGATGAGCGCGCCGACCAGGCGAAGCTTTTAAAAGCTGAAGCGCTTTACAAACAACAAAATTACACCGAGGCGGCGTCAATTTATGGGGAACTGCGCGCCTCCCAGCTTTCTCCAAAGTTGCGCGCTGAATCAGCCTACAAGCTTGGCCTGTGTCATGTGCAGACGAAAAGCATTCCTGACATTATCGAAGCTTTCACCTATTACGTGCAGACCTTTCCAGATAACCCTCAAGTGCCTGCCGCTTTGGCCCAGCGCGCTTTGGCTTACGAACAGGATAAAAAATACGATGCCGCGCTTTCCGACTTAAACACGATCCTCACCAAGTATCCCAGTGCGCATGAACGGGAGGCAGCGCTGCAGTTAAAGGCTTTGATCCTTGGACAACAGGATAAAACGAAGGGCATGGTCGAAGCCTTTCGCCAGCTCCTGAGAGAATTTCCTAAGAGCTCTGTCGCGGCGCAGGCGCAATACTACATCGGCAAGGCTGCGTTTGAGACGCAGGATTATAAAACTGCGATGACTGCGCTCAATGCTGCGCGGCAACTGAATAAAGAGCAGTACTACAACCTCGCGTCGCTTCGGCTCATTTTGTGTCAGTTTTATTTGAAAGATCGGCCTGCTCTCACCAAAGAGGTGAACAACTTTATGGCCAATAGTCCGAACGTGAATGCGCCGCCAGAAGTCCTCGAGTGGCTGGGAATCGAATATTACAACGAGAAAAACTTCGAAGCCGCCGAAAAATACCTGAGTGCGCTTGGAAAGATCGACAATCCTGGCGGCGTCAAACCCGATTTCTTGTTTTACCTTGGAGACGCAGCCACGAAGCTGAAAAACTTGCCGGAAGCCGAGGATGCGTTTGCCAAGTATTTGGAGATCGCCACGGACCCGGCCGGCAAGGCGAAAGTGTTGCTCGCTCTCGGCGCGGTCAAGATCGGCGCGCACAAGCCGGACGACGCCCAGAAGATTGCCGAGGAGATCATGCTACTGCAACCGGAGGGTCGCGTGAATGCCGAAGCGCGTTTGCTGGCGGGGGAAGTCCAACTGGAGCGCGGAAATTTCGATGATGCTGGCAAGGCTTTTAAGGGTGTCGCTTTGCTTTACGATGATCCAGCTATTACTCCTCGCGCTTTGGACAAGGCCGCGCTGGCATATCGGCAAGCTGGCAAAACCGAGGAAGCAGATCGGCTGGCCCGGGAGTTGCACGAAAGATACCCAAATTACGCCGCCGGCGGCTAACATCGACATCTGTAGCCGACGCCCCTGTGGCCGGCGCGGCGCACGGCTGTTAAAAGGCGCATGGTCGCGCTTCGCTAGCGAAGCGGCTACAGAAACACGATTGTCCGTCCCTGCATAATTTGATTGGATCGACCTATGGCCAAGATTCGTCCGTTGCTCGCAGAATTTATCGGAACGTTCGCGCTGATCTTTGTCGGCATCGGCGCGATCAAAACCGCCGGGAACGATGTGTTGGCGGTCGCGCTCGCTCACGGTCTTACGATTGCGGCTTTTGTGTCCGCGACCCTGCACATCTCGGGAGGCCAGTTAAATCCGGCGGTAACCTTCGGCCTCGTTTGCGGCGGTCACATGAAATGGACGAACGCGCTTCGCTATTGGATCGCGCAATGTCTGGGTGGAATCTGTGCTGCTCTGATTTGTCGCGGTCTCTTCGGACGCGATGTTGTCGTCACTGGCACTCCGCAGCTCGCAATTAATCTTACGGCGTGGCAGGGAATTCTGGTCGAAGGGATTCTAACTTTTTTTCTGGTGTTTGTGGTTCATGGCACCGCCGTCGACGAACGCGGGCCGCGGCGTGTTGCCGGCCTCGTCATTGGGTCGACAATCACTTTGGACATTCTCTTCGGAGGAACGCTTACCGGGGCGGCCATGAATCCCGCGCGTGTGTTCGGTCCGGCTGTTGCAGCAAATTTTTGGCATGACCATTATGTTTATTGGATAGGGCCATTGTTGGGTGGGGCGCTAGGCGGTTTTGTTTATCGGCTTTTAATCGAACGACGGCCCGTGGCTTAACCCGAAACAAAGGTATGTTGTTCGCCGCAGGACGAATGCTGTGCGGACTTATGTTGTTCTAATTCGCGTTATCCGCAGTGTTCGCGGTTAAATGCCCGATTGTCGATCTTGGCTGAGTGCGAGGGTCTCGATTGGCAATGGCACGAGAAATTCTTTTGCGTCATCGATTTCTAGTACCGGTCGCGCCAGATGTGCAGCAAGAAAGCTTGCATCCGGGGTAGGAGCGATCCCGGCTTGTGCGGCAATTTCGCATTCGGCTAACTGTTCAATTATGCGCGAGACCTTTGCCTTCAGATCGCGATTGTCGGTAAATTGAATCGTGCAAACACCGGGCGCAGTCGCTTCTACAAATGAGCTGAGCGTAAATGCGAAGTGAAGTAACAATTGCTGGATCGATTTTTCCTGTGTGTGTGCGCGTGCCTTGATGATGACCTTTAGAGATCGCGCCAGGGCCTGGCTTGGCGTCATTCCTTTGCGAATGCCGGCCTTTTCCGCGGCCTCGTTCAATTGAATTAGAACCGGTTTCTTGTCCTGTTCCTCAATCAACGCCGCGGGTTTTGCCTGCAATTCCCGCTGATGACGCATTGCCGCCTGCAAATAGAAGTTCGGCAAATAAATGCTGGCAAACATCAACTCGGTCCTGCTATTTTGGTCTCCTGTCGCCGGAGGTGCGATCGTTGCACGCGAATTCGCAGCCGCGAAATCGCGTCCTTTTGTTCAAAACTTTCCAGGCTCCACACATTTTCGAGAACAATTTTCAATTGCGCGCTGCTGACCATTCCTTGCCGTGTCAGGACCAAACATGCGGTAGAGGCTGATTCGACCAGCCGTTGCAAACGATACCAGCTCGTGTGCAGAATTTTGCGCAATTCTTCCCTTGGATTGAGCACAAGATCGATAATCACGAGTGGAAAATTCCCATCCCGCAAAAGCAGATCGGCCGCTTTGATCGCTTCAAGAGCTTTGGTGCAACGCACCCAAAGCAGATGATGGAAACACGCGTTACCGAGTGGCTGCGGATCAAACGAATCGCAGCCGTCAATCAGTGCAACTGGCCTGGGCACAGACATCTTGTCTGTGAAGGAGGCAGGCGTCTCGCCTGCGGAATAGCCTTGCAGAATCGCATGAATCAGCGATGCGCTACCGGTGCTAACCTCTGGGCTGATTAATTCCGTGATCGCCCCTTTCGACAGTCCGCCGCCAATCGCTTCATCCAGAAAAGATAAACCGGTGACTAGACGACGCCTCGCTGCGGGCACAGGCGTATGTGGAAAGCGCTCCGCGAGCAGTTTCTGAAGATCGACAATGGAGCCGGCGGGAGCCGAGCGACATGGACGGGCAGCCCCAGAGGGGGACGACCCGGGGGGTGAGTCATCAATCTTGCCTCGCGCAACCATTCGAAGAAAAGATGCCAGACTTCACAATTATGTTCAAGAGAACATTTATCTCTGACTTTCTGTCCGCCGCACCGTAGCTCACGGCAAAAGCGGCTACTCCGATCTCTGTCCTGTCTCAGTGTCTCTTTCGCCGCTCTTGTTTGCGGATCAGGGAGACCATGACACCTTGAATCTTCAACTCACGCGCTGGAATCAAATTTGGGTACCGCGGGTTTTCTGCTTTCAGATAGGGCCGGCCATGCTCGACTACGTAACGCTTCAAGGTCGTTTCGCCATCGATTAACGCCGCCACGATATCGCCGTTGTGCACCTCCTTGCTGTCTTCCAAAATCACGATGTCGCCATCGACAATGTGCGCGCCGCTCATCGAGTCGCCACGGACGCGCAAGGCGAATGTGCCGCGATTTTTTAAAACATTGGCCGAGCGCGTATCGAGGGACACGTGACCCTCGATGGTCTGCTCGGTCAACGCCGACATCCCTGCCGGGATCTGCCCGTAAATCGGAATATCGGTGATCCTGACTTTCATGGCTGGAGTAATCAATGCCCGGGCCTTGCGGGCATGGCGGTCGAGAAAACCTTTTCGCTCGAGTACAGCGATGTACTGCATTACCGAAGTCTGACTGGCGAATCCGAAATGACTTTGGATTTCGCGCGTGCTCGGCGTAATTCCCTTCTCGCGTTGCTCGCGCTGGATAAAATCGAGCACGTTTTTCTGCCGCTCCGTCAACATGCTGTATAATTGTCGAAATCATCGAGCATGCAAGTTCAAATGAACAGGTGTAAGCTGCGGGAGACGATTGCCGCTCTGCTTCCCAGGCTGAAACGAGGCTTTTATTTAAACAGCGAAACTTTCGCCGCAGGAGCAATGGGCGACTGCGTTCGGGTTGGTAACTCTGAAGCCGCCTTTTTGCAGATCTTCGCTGTAATCGAGTACAGAACCGCTCACGAAAAGTGCGCTTTTTGGATCGACAACCAGTCGGACATTCGACGTTGGCACGAGAATGTCGCGCTCTTTGGGGCCATCCACTAAATCCATCACATATTGCAGGCCGGAGCAGCCGCCGCCGACCACCGCGAGACGTAAGGCGCCGTTTGATTTGCCTTTTTCCTCAAGCAGCGAAGCCAGTTTGCGCGCGGCCTTCTCTGTGACGCTGATCAGGCGCTCGTTGCCGATCTTGTAATTAACGGTCGGTGTTTCTGTAGTCATTCAAAAAAGAATCAGGATTACATGTCGGTCTTTTCAACGCTGCGCTGTTGTGTGGAGGAGTTGAGCGACTTCGTTTTGCACGTTTTCCAGCTCCTCAAGGCGCAACTGGGGGTCGGGCACGATGAAGACATCGCCGGTCGCGCCGTGTTCATAAATTAAGACACGCCCATTTGCATTGTGCTCGGTCTTCACTTGTTTCAAAATCCGTTTGCGCTCGAGCAGCGCGGCGAGAACGTAGCAGGCGTTCGTTGGCGGATTTTCCGATGCAATTAAACAGCGAAACAGCTGCTCCGCATTTTCCCTGGCCAGAGGCTCGGCCGACGACTGCGGCAAAGGCTCGTAACGTGATTTCCAAAATGAAAACGGCTGAATGTTTTCATTCCGGTTCCGCCACGCCTCTTCGCTTAAGTCCTCGCGTCGATAACCATCTGTATCGTGAAAAAGCAGGGTGTAAAAATATTCTCCGGCGGCAAAGGGCCGATGGGTTACAGCACAGGCATCCGCTCGATGCTTGATCGCCCATTCCATTGGGAGCGCGTTCATCGTGCAACCATACGCCGCGCAGTGAAAAGATGAAAGCCGGGTGCTTCGCGGTTGGAAGCGCGAAGATAGAACAGATAAAGACCGATCCCAGCGAAGAGAAGGTTCGGCGTCCAAGCGGCAACCCAGGGAGAAACTCGGTCGCCTTCGCCGAGCGCGAGAAAAAGATGCACGAGGAAATTCATCGAAAAAACGAGAAAAACCGCGGCCGCAACGCTTGATAGCACGCCACGGCGCGAGTAGCCGATTCCAAGCGGGGCCGCAATGCAGACAACAACCAGGCACGTCCATGGCAAGGCAAGGCGATACTGCAGATGCGTACGAAACGGAGCGAGCAATGTAGCCGGAAAATCTGCATTGAAACGCAGATACTCTCGCAGCTCCGGCAAGCTTAGAAATTCTGCCCGCTCATTTGCGCTGCCTAGCCGGAAAGGTGTTTCGCTCCAGTGCTCGATCTTTAGCGACGGATAAATCTGCTCATCGACGATATTTCCGGCGTGATCGTAATGAACCACCTTCACATTCTCCAGATCCCAGGTTTTCGTTTCGGGCCGGTAAGAGGCGCGCGCCGCCAGATAATTCATAATAATATTGTCGTTGGCGTCCTGTTGAAGCACCTGCACATTATTAAATGTATCGCCGCGGGGGCGAAAATTCTGAATGAACCAGGTGCGCGAGTCCGTTCGATTGCGAAAGATTTGTCCCTCGATATAGCGCGCGGGACGCGCCCGCGTGTCTGAGAGGAATGTTTTGCGCGCCATTTCTGCGTGCGGCGCGAGCGAATAATTTAGCGCCATGCTCGCTGCCACCGTGAGCAGCCCCATGCCAATCAGTGGGAGGAGAACGCGCGGAAGACTCACGCCCGCAGTAAGCATGGACACAACTTCGTTCGCACGTGACATGCGTCCCAGGGTAAAAAGGAGCGCGAGCAGGAGAGAAACCGGCAGAAGAATGATGAAAACCTGTGGGACCTGTGTGGCGTAATAACGGACAACGAGAAGAAGACTGATATGCTCGTCGATAAAGGTCGAAATATTGTCGCTGATGTCGAAGATGAGCCAGATAGAGATAAAACCAGCGATGCAGTAGAAATAGACCTGCAAGAAATTGCGAATGACGTAGCGATCCAGGAGTCTCATCGGGATTTTCGAATTTCGATTTGCGAATTACAATAGCATTCCGCAAGGAGATTTCAGCCGCTCGTGCCGGACCCAATTTCGAACTGCTTGCTCGCCCCGCGCAATTATAGCATCATAATTTAATGAGTACGGGCGAGTTGAAAGACATGATCGATCGGCGGACGCCAGAAGAGCGGAAATGGATGATTTCATATCTGTTCGACAAAATCTTTGCTGTTCCTGAGTTGCAGCAAACAGCGGAGGAACTAAAAGAGCTGGCGCGGCGTCGCGGCGATCTTATTGCCGGTCGCCGCAGCGTTTCTCAGGCTCAGGCCGAGAAGCATTGGGATGAGCTTGAGAAAACCGGAGCGTGAACGGCTGGCAGTTTGTTATTCACCAGGAGGCGCTGGAAAAGATCGATAGTTTATCGCCGCGACAACGGCGAGAGATTCGCGCGACACTTTTGCGGTTGGTCGATGATCCATGGCAGAGGCCCGACGCTGAAATCCGGCCGCCGAATGATCGAATTTATCTAGTGAAGAATGTGCGGGAGCTTCGCGTGCTTTATTGGCTGGATGCCTTTGCACGAGAGGTTTGTGTCGTGCGTGTGGATTAACCAAAATGATCGCGCTGAAAGATTCTCTCGGCACCGAATTTGTCGAACGAGTTCGCGCAATTTTCTCCGAGAATGGGCAGCTTTCAAAGGCGAAGAATTTCGAGTTCCGTCCGCAACAACAGGAAATGGCGGTGGCCGTGGCAAGGGCGCTGGAAGAAGAGCGACATCTTGTCGTTGAAGCGGGTACCGGTGTCGGCAAATCGCTGGCATATCTTACGCCTGCAATTCTGTTTGCCATTGAGCAGCACAAAAAGGCAATCGTCTCAACGCACACGATCAACCTTCAGGAGCAGCTTCTTTACAAAGATATCCCAATCTTAAAGAAAATTTTGCCGGTCGAATTCGAAGCTGCGCTAATGAAAGGGCGGCAAAACTACCTTTGCCCACGCCGATTGGAACGCACCCTCCAGCAGCAAAATGAGCTTTTCACCGGACCGGAACAAAATGAGCTGACAAGACTTGCACAGTGGGCGCGTACCACCCGCGACGGCTCGCTCAGTGATTTGTCGGTTGAGCCTGATCCAAAAGTTTGGACCCAGGTTTGCAGCGAGCCGCACATTTGCACAGGAAAAAGCTGCGGACAGCAATCCAACTGTTTCTATCAGCAGGCACGCAAGCGGCTCCTCTCGTCGGATGTGATTGTCATCAATCACACGTTGCTCTTTATGCTTCTGGGGAGCCCGGACCAACAGGAAGAACGCGAAAGCGGCTATCTCTTTCCAAACGACTTCATTAT
>Ga0209470_1002733_pt1 | contig 12372 bp, 7 predicted proteins | sample GraSoiAngelo_125_FD_185882 | JGI IMG/M metagenome (GOLD analysis project Ga0209470, IMG submission 185882) | Grasslands soil microbial communities from the Angelo Coastal Reserve, California, USA - 14_0927_05_40cm (SPAdes) (version 2) | ecosystem: Environmental > Terrestrial > Soil > Grasslands ... | reverse complement strand
TTCGAAGCTCTGTTCCCTGGGTTTGATAGACGCATTTCTTGGGCGGAAAGAAGAAGCGCTGCGCGAGGGCCGCAGGGCGGTCGAGCTTCTCCCCCCGACCAAAGACGCTCTCAACGGCACGGAAATCCTTTATTTTTATGCGGTGATTTGTGCGTGGACCGGAGAGCGAGACCAGGCCATCGATCACCTGAAGACACTCGCCACTCTTCAAGCAGGCGTATCATACGGTGAAATCCGTCTCGACCCCTTTTGGGACCCGTTGCGTGGCGACCCACACTTTGAACAAATCGTGGCCTCCCTAGCCCCGAAGGAACCGCAGTGATCGCTCATCGGTTATAGCCGGGAGCGGTGATCCCGGCTGTCCCGAGGCGCACAGCATCCGGCGGATTCAAGCAACCTTGTTTCTTTTCTGACAGAAGGAAACAAAGGTAACGAAGGCTTTCCTGGGTTGTAGGCGTCTGAGTCAGACGCCATCTTCGGAGAAACAGAATCTTTGTCTCTTTTGCCTGCTTGCCTTGCCCAACGCGGCGGGCGAAAGCCTTCGTAGTTATCCTCTGTTTAGCATCTTGCTTGTTCCGAGAGAAGGTTGTTTCGGCCGAGCGCACTCCTTCGACTGCGCTCAGGACAGGCTCAACCAGGTAGCGGCGGCCTTCGTCTCCCTTCTGGCTTCGTCATTCGGATTTCCTTTGTCATTCGACATTCGTGCTTCGTCATTTGGGCGTGTGCCTAAATTTTTTTGCCACGCCAGCCAAAATTTTCCGAAGGAATAGGTGACGGCCAGACCTATGAAAACAAAACGGTGACGAAGCCAATGAGGATGACCGATATTTTGAACGGTGCGGGTTAAAAGGACCGCGCTTCCCGGCCGACGCTACTGGCTCGCGTTAAATTTCTATCAAACGCGGGAATTCTCTTGGCGCGTTCACCAAAAGCTAATACAACCACAAGTTCTATGATCGCGCATCCAGACAGCATATTCACGCCGTCGCGATTGCAGCGCATTTTTTCCTCATTATTCTTCGCCGCCACGACCCTGTTGGCTTGTCTGGGTTCGCTAATTGCACTTCCCGCTGCTTGGGGACAGGCGCTCTCGCCTATGCCGCGCCCCAAGGAGCCGCTCGAAAAATACGACAATCCGCCTGCATACATTTTCCGAATAGAGACTTCGCCAGCAATGGTCTCGCAGTACGGTTCATTCACGAGTTACCAGGTGAACGTCGATGCGGGTGGTCACAATATCCTCGGCGACGCTGCGAACGAGCCGTCTATTGCCGTGGGCCCAACAAACCCCGGCAGGATGGCAATCGGTTGGAGGCAGTTCAACAGCGTAACTTCCAACTTCCGGCAGGCAGGGTATGGGTACACCACTGATGGTGGTACGACGTGGAGGTTTCCCGGGGTTCTGCAAAATAACGCCTTCCGCAGCGATCCGGTGTTGAACTTCGATAGCGCAGGGAATTTTTTCTACCTCAGCCTTCTGGAGACATTTTATGACGACATGTGGCGCTCGCTAAATGGCGGCCAATCCTGGACGCGCCTCGGGCCGGCGACGGGAGGCGACAAGGAGTGGTTCACCATAGATAAGACCAACGGCATTGGGCACGGGTTCCAATACCAGGCTTGGAGCACTGACGGTAATAATTACGGCGGGAGACAATTCAGCCGTTCCACCAATGGCGGGTTGACCTGGATGAATCCAATCAATATTCCCAACCACCCCGTATGGGGAACGCTTGATGTGGACGCCAACGGCAGGCTCTTTATCGGCGGCGGGGATGAGAGCAGTCGGTTTTGGTGCATTCGCTCATCCAATGCACAGAACGCCGGCGTCACGCCAACTTTTGACCAGGTTACTGGAGTCAACCTTGGCGGCAGCATAGTTTCTGACGGGTCGATAAATCCAGGAGGACTTGCCGGACAGATATTCCTGGCGGTGGACCGTTCCGGCACGGCCACAAACAACAACGTTTACATGCTTGCAAGCGTGCAGCCGACCGGCGCCACCAACGGCATGGACGTTATGTTCGTGCGCAGCACCAACGGCGGGCTAAGCTTCAGCGCACCGCACCGAATCAACGACGATCCCATCAACCATAATAAGTGGCACTGGTTCGGCACACTTTCAGTAGCGCCCGATGGGCGCATTGATGTTGTGTGGTTGGATACGCGAAACGCCGCAAACAACACCAACTCGCAACTGTTCTACTCCTACAGTGCCGACGGGGGCGTCAGGTGGTCAGCGAATGTCGTGGTGAGCAATTCGTTTAATCCTTTCATCGGTTATCCCAACCAGAATCCCAAGATAGGCGATTACATCACAATCGTTTCAGACGACACTGGCGGCAATGTCGCGTATGCCGCAACGTTCAATGGGGAAGAAGACGTTTATTACGTTCGCGTAGAGCCGCAACCAACTGATTTTAACAACGACGGTCACCCAGACTATGTGCTTCGGAAAGCGACCACCGGTCAAACAGCGATCTGGTATCTCAACAACAACGTTTTCATCAGCGGCGCATACGGCCCGACCCTTCCGGCCGGCTGGGGACTAAGGGGGGTGGCGGATTTTAATCGCGACACCCGTCCAGATTATGCCGTGGTTAACCCTGTTACAGATCGAACGGCTATCTGGTATTTGTTAGGACCGACGTTCATTGGAGGCGCTTACGGGCCAACCCTTCCCAGTGGCTGGGAATTGGTGGCTACAGCCGACTTCAACGGTGATGGCAAACCGGATTATGTGCTTTATAAACCCACTACCCGCCAAACAGCGATCTGGTACCTCAACAACAACGTTTTTGTAGGCGGCGCGTACGGCCCAACGCTTCCGGCCGGCTGGGAATTGGTGAGTGCAGCCGACTTCAACGGTGGTGGCAAACCGGATTATGTGCTTCATAAACCCACTACCCGCCAAACAGCGATCTGGTATCTCAACAACAACGTTTTTGTAGGCGGCGCGTACGGCCCAACGCTTCCGGCCGGCTGGGAATTGGTGAGTGCAGCCGACTTCAACGGTGGTGGCAAACCGGATTATGTGCTTTATAAACCCACTACCGGCCAAACAGCGATCTGGTATCTCAACAACAACGTTTTCATCAGCGGCGCGTACGGCCCAACACTTCCGGCCGGCTGGGAATTGGTGGGTGCAGCCGACTTCAACGGTGGTGGCAAACCGGATTATGTGCTCTACAACGCCAACACGCGTCAAACCGCCATTTGGTACATGAACAACAACGTCTTTGTCAGCGGCGCTTATGGTCCTACTCTTCCGGCCGGCTGGAGTTTGGTCGGGCCGTGAGTGATCTTTAACGACGACCTCCGCCGATTTTTAATTGGGCAAGGGGGCTCCCGATCTCCGCGGGTCGAGGCGGATGACAGATCTCTATTACTCCGAAAGGCGCCAGGCTGCGAGTTGCACGTACGCAGATAGAGCTCACTCGGGAATCCGCGTTGCAAATAACCTTACGAATTCGCCTAAGCGGTGAACACATCGCACTTCGCTCATTTCAGGAAGAGTATGCGTTAGTTGCTGGGCGTGCTTTTTCGCTCCCTTTCTATGGGTGTGTTCAGGAGATTGTAGCGCGGCAACGTGCCGAACACCGCGAGGAACTTGCTCGCGCTGCGTGTTGCAGCTCCATCTCCGATTCTTAGTTCTCTTGGCTGGCTTCTGTAAAAGTCTCTGTAATTGCAGTGTTTCGGCAAAATGCCACCGCTCCTCTCTTGCATCGCGCGGCATCCTTCGAGATGATGCAGTGCATGCCTGCAACGTTGGAGCAAACCGGCACGAACGTGATTACGTCCCGTTCAGCTTTCATTCTGCGGTTCATCAGCACGATCGCGCTTTGGACAATCGCTCTGCTGATCATGTTCACGGGTTACGAGATCCTGTTTTGGCTGTTGATCAGCCTGTTCGGGATGATCGGACTCTGGGAATTTTACCGGATGCTCGATCACAAGGGCCTGCCCAATTTCAAAGTCACGGGAATGATTTGCGGGGCAGTACTGCTCGCTGGAAGTTTTTATTACTTCTCCAAGATCGGACCGGCACATTCGTATGATTTCGAAGTCGCCGTCCTGCTTTTTTTTCTGCTGACCGTCTTCGGGCGACAGATGTTTGCTCGCCTTCGCCATGACGAGCCGTTGCAAACGATGGCGTACACTTTGTTCGGCCTGCTTTATGTGCTCTGGCTTTTTAATTTCATCACCAAGATCGTCTATCTAACGCCACGTTCGAGCACAGGCCAGTTGACCGGGCAATTCTATGTTCTGTTTCTCATCGCGGTGACAAAATTTTCCGACATGGGCGCGTACCTGACCGGCAGCGTCGTTGGACGGCACTTAATGGTCCCTCATATTAGCGGCAAGAAAACGTGGGAAGGTTTTTTCGGCGCGATTGTTTTTGCGCTGCTTTGTAGCCTGGGATTGTTCAAACTGATGCCGGGGCATTTGTCGGTGCTAAACTGGACGCACGCGACAATCCTCGGAGTGCTCCTTGGCCTCGCAGCAGTGCTCGGAGATTTGGCTGAATCAATCATCAAGCGCAGCACAGGCGTGAAGGACTCCGGGAACCTGTTGCCGGGAATCGGCGGTGCGCTCGACCTTCTGGATAGTCTGTTGTTTACTGCGCCTCTTTTGTTCTTCTATTTGCGACTGGTCATTCGAGTACCGTAACCACTCGTGGTCAAAAATGAGAACGGAAAGTTCCTGCGAACGTAAACAAGTCGTCATTCTGGGGGCGACCGGATCGATCGGCGAGAGCGCGCTGAAAGTGGCGCGCGATATTCCGGACCGGATGGAAATTGTCGGGCTGGCCGCCAACAGTAACGCCGAAAAACTGGCGGCAGCTGCCAATGAAACGCGAGCGCAATCTGTTTGCCTGGTCGATGAAACCAGGATCGACATCCTGACGCGCGACCTTGAGTACAAGCCGCGAATTCTTGGGGGACAAGAAGGACTACTTGAGATCGCCCGCCTAACGAATGCCGAGATGGTGCTGGTCGCAATCGTAGGTACGGGAGGATTGCGTCCGGCGCTGGCGGCGATCGAGGCTGGAAAAGATCTCGCCGTTGCGAGCAAGGAAATTCTTGTGATGGCAGGCGAGATCGTGACCCGCGAGGCTCGAGAGAACGGCACGAACGTTTTGCCCGTGGATAGCGAGCACAACGCGATTTTTCAGTGCCTGGAGGGCAAAAACTCTTTGGATGTCCGTCGGATCATTCTTACCGCCTCTGGCGGACCATTTCGCGAAACGCCGCGAAAAGATTTCGACTCGATCACCCCCGAACAGGCGCTCAAGCATCCGACCTGGAATATGGGACCAAAGATCACAATCGATTCCGCGACGCTGTTCAACAAGGGTTTGGAAATGATCGAGGCGCGCTGGCTTTTTGGCGTCGAGATGAAGCGCGTCGAAGTGGTGATACACCCGCAGAGCATTGTTCATTCGATGGTCGAATTCGCGGACCGCTCCACGCTCGCCCAATTGAGTTACTCCAACATGTGTTTCCCGATCCAATACGCCGTGACCTGGCCGGATCGCGTGCCGAATACCTTGCCACCACTCGATTTCTCGAAATTGTCCAGGTTGGAATTTTTCACGCCGCGCTATGAGGATTTTCCTGCGTTAAACCTGGCACGCCGGGCAGGTGAAACCGGCGGTACGTTGCCTGCCGTCATGAACGCCGCAAACGAAGTAGCGGTCGCTGGATTTTTAGACCGGCACGTGCGTTTTCCAGACATCTGGCAGATTGTCGAAGAAGTCATGAACCGCCACACGTCCGTTGCGCACCCCGATCTGGATGGCATATTGCAGGCCGATCAGTGGGCGCGTAAAGAAGCGCGGGACATGTTAGATCGGTAAATCGTTAAAAGAATTACAACGGCAGACACAATGGTGTGTCCAATCAATGACCGATCACTGATCACTGGTTTCTAATTCCAATGCTATTGCACATTGTTCGAGTCGTTTTCATCCTGCTGGAAGTCCTCATCCTCTTCAACCTGCTGATTGTGGTGCATGAACTGGGACATTTTCTGGCAGCCCGTTGGAGGGGGCTTTACATAGAAAAATTCGGGGTCTGGTTTGGCAAACCGCTCTGGAAGAAAACAATCAACGGCGTCCAATACTCGCTCGGGTCACTACCGTTCGGTGGCTTCGTGGCGCTGCCGCAACTTGCGCCGATGGACATTATCGAGGGCAAAGCCGATGTGGACCGCGCGAGGCTGCCGAAAATTTCGGCCCTCGACAAAATCATCGTAGCCATCGCCGGGCCGTTGTTCAGCCTGCTGCTGGCGCTTTTCTTTGCGGGCATCGTCTGGGCCGTTGGCCATCCGGTGAGCGAAGCGGATTCAACCACGGTGATCGGTTATGTTTTGCCCGATTCCCCGGCACAAAAGGTTGGGCTGCAACCCGGCGACAAAATCCTGTCGGTGGATGGCAAACCGGTCAGGCGCTTTATGGGGATGAATGACAGCGTGAGCTGGGATGTGGTGCGAAGCGAAGGCGACAAGATTGCCGTAAAATTCGAGCGAGACGGAAAGGTGCAGACCGTTTGGGTGGAACCTTACAAGGCAGAGACGCGCGGGTGGCGCAGAAAAAGCGTGCGCCAACTGCTCATCTATCCAGCAGAGACACCGATTATTGACAAAGTGGAACCGAACACGCCGGCTGCGTCCGCGGGGTTGCGTTCAGGAGACATCATTCGCGGGTTTGATAAAACGCCGATCTACAATCCCATCGCGTTGCTGGAATACATCAGCAAACATCCTAAAGATCAGCTGGTTCTTCAAGTGGAGCGCGGTGGCGAGAGGTTTGACGTTCCGGTAAAACCAACGCTTTTGCCTACGAATGGCGAACAGAAACCACGAATTGGAATTCAATGGGACACGACGGGAATAGTATCGATCGACCATCCAAATCCGATCGAGCAGGTTTATAACAGCGTAACCAGCACGTTAAAGACAATCGGGGCGGTTGCCTCGCCGAAGTCGGACGTAAAGTTGCAGCATTTGAGCGGACCGGTAGGGATCGGTCGCATTTACTATCTGCTTTTCCAAAGCGAACGCGGCTGGCAGCTGGCGCTGTGGTTCAGCGTGATTTTGAATGTGAACCTGGCGATTTTGAACATGCTGCCGATTCCAGTTCTCGATGGCGGTCACATTGTGCTCGCGATCATCGAATCAATCCGCCGCAGACCGGTGAACATGCGTGTCTTGGAAGTCGTGCAAACAAGCTGCGCGGTAGTGATCATTGGTTACATGCTCTATATTACGTTTTTCGACGTGCAGGATTTGCCGTTTGTCCGAAAAAAGCTCGATCAGTTCGAATCGCAGTCGTCCACGAAAAAGACGCCGTAGCAGGCATGCGTTGCGCGCGACTGCGCGAAGCGGTAAAATCTTATCGTGACGACGAGGTGTAGGCCGTCGACCTGGCGCTTGTCGTCTTACGGAACGACGTTGAACTCCTACCATGCGTGAGTTGTCATACTGCGAAAACCCATTCGTTTATCGCCGTCGCAAAACGCGCGAGGTGAAGGTTGGTAACGTCGGCGTCGGCGGTAACAACCCAATTCGCGTCCAATCGATGATCACCTGCGATACGATGGATACGGACGCGTCGATTCAACAGACGATTGAATTGGCGAACGTGGGCTGTGAGATCGTCCGCATTACTGCGCCGACCGTGAAAGATTCGCGCAATTTCGAGCACATCGTAAAGGGTTTACAGGAGCGCGGCTGCGATGTGCCAATCGTCGCAGACATCCATTTCAAACCGGAAGCGGCCATGGAAGCCGCCAAATGGGTGGACAAAGTGCGAATCAATCCAGGCAACTACGCAGATTCCAAGAAATTCGTCATTCGCGAGTACACCGATGAACAGTACGCCGCAGAATTGAATCGGATTCGCGAACGGTTTTCACCGCTGGTCGAACTGTGCAAGAAGCGCGGTATCGCCATGCGCATCGGCACAAATCACGGCTCCCTTTCCGACCGCATCCTGAATCGTTACGGCGACACGCCGCTGGGGATGGTGGAAAGCGCGCTCGAGTTCGCCCGGATCGCGCGCGACTTGGAATATCACGATTTCATTTTCTCGATGAAAGCGAGTAATCCGAAGATCATGATTGCGGCGTATCGGTTGCTCGTCGCGCGGTTAAACGAACTCGGCCCGGACTGGAATTATCCACTGCATCTCGGCGTGACCGAAGCAGGCGAAGGCGAAGACGCACGAATCAAAAGCGCAATCGGAATTGGAACGCTGCTCGCTGATGGAATCGGGGACACGATTCGTGTGTCCCTTACCGAGGACAGCCCGCATGAAATACCGGTAGCGACAGCCTTGGTTGAGAACATCAAGAAAACTTCCGACGCCCAGGGTCCAACACTCAACGCTCAATTGTCTTTTGATCCGTATTCGTATCAACGGCGCGCGACAGAGACAATTGCTGTAGTCGGGGTCGGCGATCCCGGCCAACGAGTCAAACTCGGCGGTGCAGAATTGATTCGGGTAGTCGTTAGGCAAGCTAACTTCGACAAAATCGCGCACAAGATAGACAAGATGGGCGATTACCAGCCGGAAATTATTTATGAAAACGCAAGAGTTGCCGACGTCGATCCACGCGATGATGCCGCGATTGCGAAATTGAATGCGGAACAAAGCCCGCAATTTGTCACCGTCAGAGACGATGTCGATTTTGCGGCGATTCCGGCGTTTCGATTGCTGGCGGCGCGATTACACCCTCGGCATCCGATTTTGTTGAAGGATGTTTTCGATTGCCGATCGCGGAGTGTGGATTTTCTCACGACGTTGCTCACCGCAGCGACAAACATTGGCTCCCTGTTATGCGATGGAATTGGTGACGCGATTTTCGTGCGGGGCGAGGAAGCCCCCGGCCAGGCGTTGCGCTTGAGTTACAACATTCTTCAGGCAGCCGGATCGCGGATTTTCAAAACCGACTATGTCGCCTGCCCTTCTTGTGGACGAACCTTATTCAACTTGCAAACAACGACGGCGAAGATCAAGGAGGCGACTTCGCATCTCAAAGGCGTGAAGATCGCGATCATGGGTTGCATCGTAAACGGGCCAGGCGAAATGGCTGACGCCGATTTCGGTTATGTTGGCGGCGCCCCGGGCAAGGTGAATCTTTATGTCGGCAAAACAGCGGTGAAATTCAATATTCCCGAAGTGGAAGCAGTCGATCGGCTGAAAGATTTAATCCGCGAGCATGGCAAATGGGTCGAGCCTGTACGCCGCGCAGCCGCGCTCGAACCCGCTTCATAGGTCAGTGCGATTATCGACCCCGAAGCCGTTCGGGTTCCATTGATAATCCTCAAGAGTCATGGCTCTGGATGGCTCACACCTGGCGTTGTCTGCATTACAAAAATATAAGGTTAAAAGGCTTGACCTTTTTTTCATGACGACAACAAAATCGTTCCTTGGGGAACGTGTAGGGAAACAAAAACTCCAACCTCAGCTAAAAAACATATGAAAACTCTTCGTCGAATCAGTAAGACTCGTGCATTTGCACACGTCCGTATTCTAACTGCCGTTCTCCTTGTCGTGGCCGCGCTAGCGCTGGCCTTCATGACGGTATCGCCACGCGCTGCTGCTCAGCGGACCGGTCGCCCGCAGCCCCTAACTCCACAATTCTCCACAGCGGTGGCTTTCGATGTATCGCCTGCTCTCCGCAATATGCCGCGGATTGCGAGGCCGCAAACCTTCCCGCCTGATACCATATTGGAAGTGCGGCCAGAGCGACGAGAATCAGAAGGCCCACAGGCTCACCGGGTCAAGCCGCACAGTGCCGATGGAGCATTACAGCTGTTCAGCCCGACGCCGAGCATCCCCGCTCCGTTGCTAACCTTCGAAGGGTTGTCGAATCAAGACAACTTCAACGTCTTCGGTTTCCGCGTGAACCCGCCGGACCCAAATGGCGAAGTTGGACCGAACAATTATGTCGAGATCATCAATCTCGTCTTTGGCGTGTATGACAAGGCCGGCAACTTACTGTTAGGCCCGATAGACACTGGTTCGCTCTGGGCGGGCTTTGCCGTCCCAGATTGCACCGACCCTTCGGGCGATCCGGTCGTGCTGTACGATCAACTCGAGGATCGCTGGCTTCTGAGTCAGTTCACAACGAGCGGCCTCTCCGACCCGACTAAACCTTTTTGGAACTGCGTCGCGATCTCTACGACGGGCGATCCGACCGGCACATACTTCCGGTATGCGTTCGAGACCACGTTCAACGGCATCTTCTACTTCCCTGACTATCCTAAGTACGGAGTGTGGAAAAAATCGTACGTGCTCACTTCGCGCGATTTCGGGCCGACGACCGAGTACGGCATCAGCGTATATGCCTTGGAAAAGAACAAAATGATCGACGGAAATCCGAACGCGCGCGCAGTCCACTTCTTCCTGGATGGGAATGCCCCCGGAATGTTGCCGTTGGTCGGTGATGGCCTGCTTCCGGCCGACATCGACGGCACACGTCAGCCCAAAGAGGACGCTCCAGTTCCGATTGTCGGTACACAGGACGATAACGCCTCTTATGGGGCAACGTTCGACGCGCTCAACATCTGGGAGCTCAGAATAAAGTGGAAGGCTAATCCTGAGGCATCCATCGTCCTCAAGACGCAACTTCCAGTGGCCAGCTTCGACTCGATCTTCCCCTGCGCCCCAACGAGCCGCGACTGTCTGCCGCAGCCAGGAATCGTCAACCCTGCTCAATACCTGGACATCCTCTCATACCGCCAGCGGCCGACGTTCCGCCTCGCTTACCGCAACTTCGGCCCGTACGAATCGCTGGTGACTAACCAGTCAGTAGAGGCGCTGCCCGGTGTCGCTGGCGCGCGCTGGTACGAGATCCGGCGCACGGGCGGCAGCTACTCCGTTTATCAGCAAGGAACGTATGCGCCAAACGATGGTGTCCATCGCTGGATGGGAAGCATCGCTCAGGACAAGAACGGGAACATGGCTCTTGGCTATAGCGTGGTGAATGGCACCAACGTGTTTCCTGGTATCCGATACACTGGCAGGCTCGCTGGCGACCCGCTTGGCCAGATGACTCTGGGCGAAGGCACTATCATAAACGGCGCAGGTGTGCAGACAACTACCAACTCCCGATGGGGCGATTACACGGACATGACAGTCGATCCCAGCGACGACTCCACGTTCTGGTATGTCAACGAGTACTATCAGGTAAGCGGACTGCCTCTCCCCACGCCGACTCCGCCATTGCCTCCGCCTGGAACAACTGCGCCTTGGCAGACGCGCATCGGCAGCTTCAAGTTACCCGGTCAATAGGAGTTGCTAACAGCCGGCCGCGAGAGAGCGGTATCCCTGCTAAAGCGATTTGGGATCGCCCGTTTCTGGCGATCCCAAATGATGGCTTCTTCGGCACCGCCGATGCGAGTGACCGCGCGAATCTTCCACTTGCCCGGCGTGTTCTGGCGACTGCAGATCGATTTCCGGCATATTCCTGACGTTGATGTTTGACTCTGCGGTTATCCCTCGTAAGTTTCGCAGCTCTTCCGCGCGGGAGAGACCCTTCCATGGAAAAAATCCGTAATATCGCCATCATTGCGCACGTTGATCACGGCAAGACCACACTTGTCGATCAATTGCTGCGACAATCCGGTACGTTCCGTTCCAATCAAAAGATCCAGGAGCGCGTAATGGATTCGATGGATTTGGAGCGCGAAAAAGGAATTACAATTCGTGCCAAGAACGCGTCTTTTCATTGGAAAGGTTACCGCATCAACATCGTCGATACGCCCGGCCACGCCGATTTCGGCGGCGAAGTCGAGCGGATCATGAAAATGGTGGACGGCGTGCTGTTAGTCGTCGATGCCCATGACGGACCGCAGGCGCAAACGCGCTTTGTTTTGCGCAAGGCGATGGAAAACAAACTCAAGCCCGTAGTCGTCATTAACAAGATCGACAGGGAAAATGCGCGTCCACACAAGGTCCTCGATCTCGTATTCGATCTGTTTGTGGAGTTGAAGGCCACCGACGAACAACTCGACTTCCCAATCGTCTACGCCAGCGCAAAGAACGGCTTTGCCATGCGCGAGCTGCACGAAAATAATCAAGACATGACGCCGCTTTTCGAAGCAATTGTACAACATGTGCCGCCGCCGAAAATTTCAACCGAACCATTTTTCCAAATGCTCGTATCGAACCTCGATTACAGCGATTACCTTGGGAGAATTGGGCTGGGGCGCATCGTAAGCGGTCGCGTCGCCGTCGGCGATCCAATCGTCTGCATTCACCGCGACGGCCGTCGCGAACCAGCTACTGTCACTGCCCTTTTCACCCACGAGGGATTAGAGCAAGTTGAAATCAAGCAGGCGAACGCCGGCGATATCATTGGG
>Ga0209470_1002729_pt1 | contig 12388 bp, 12 predicted proteins | sample GraSoiAngelo_125_FD_185882 | JGI IMG/M metagenome (GOLD analysis project Ga0209470, IMG submission 185882) | Grasslands soil microbial communities from the Angelo Coastal Reserve, California, USA - 14_0927_05_40cm (SPAdes) (version 2) | ecosystem: Environmental > Terrestrial > Soil > Grasslands ... | reverse complement strand
CCGGTCATGTTGGCAAAGTACCCTCGGCTACACGGTCCGGTCGGTGGTCGCCGTGCGATCGCTCGATACGCTGCCAAATCTTGAATACCGGCCGTCGGTTCCCCATGACGACCGGGGGCGGGGAGGGAGAGCTTGGCGGATCTTGCCGCGTTATTGGACGTCCCTTTCTCGCTCATCCTCGTCGTGCTCGTACTCCTCGACGTCATCTTTGTCTTCGTGATCCTGTTCGTCGAGCGGGACAACCCCACGCGCGTCCTCCATTGGCTCCTGATCCTCATTTATGAGCCGTTCCTCGGAGCGATTCTGTTTCTGTTCTTCCATCAGGACTACCGCCGCAAGAGGCGGCAATTCGAGAAGAAAGCCCGAGCCGACATCCAGATGCTCGAGCGGTACCTTCGGGAACGCGTCCTACCTCGGACGGGTCCCACAGCCGCATCGCCGATTATCGAATCGGGTAGCCGCGCCACTCCGACATCCGGGACCGTTCTCGAGTATGGTGAGTTGGCCCGGCTCGCGAGCCGCGCGGATCCCCACGCGGTCCTCTCGGGGAACAACCGGATCCGGCTGTTTGTCGACGGGAACGAAAAATTCCAGTCGCTGCTCGAAGACCTCCGCGCCGCGAAGGAGCACATCCACCTCGAGTACTACATCCTCCGGAACGACTCGCTAGCCAAGGAAATCGTTGAAACCATCGTGGCCAAGGCGAAGGCCGGCGTCCAAGTGCGATTGCTCCTGGATGCGCTGGGAGGACGGGCGATGCGGAAGCTCGAACCGTTGCTCGCAGGCAGCGGGGTGAAGCTTGCCTACTTTTTCCCGCGGGTCTCCCGTTTCAACTATCGGAATCATCGCAAGATCGCGGTCATCGACGGGCGCATCGGCTATTGCGGCGGCTACAACATCGGCGAGGAATACTTGGGGCGCGGCCCGCTCGGGTATTGGCGCGACTGCGCCGTGCGGGTCCAGGGACCCGGGGTCGAACAGCTCCAGATCCGGTTCATGCAAGACTGGGCCTTCGCTTCCCGAGAGCACGCGACCGACCCATCGCCGTACCTCCAAGCCGTGCCGGAGAACTCCTCGGCGATGCTCCAGCAGATCTCCTCCGGCCCGGACACCTCCCAGGAATGGGTCAAGCAATCGTACATCAAGATGATCACGATGGCGAAGGAATCGTGCTACATCCAGACTCCGTACTTCATCCCCGACGCCAGCGTGATCGACGCGTTACGCATCGCGGCCGCCTCCGGCGTGGACGTCCGAGTGATGATTCCGTGCAAGCCCGATCACATGTTCGTCTTCTGGGCCTCGCAGTCGTTCTGCGCGGACCTCCTCGAAGCCGGAGTTCGGTCGTTCAAGTACAACAACGGCTTCCTGCATGCCAAGACGTTTATCGTCGACGGGAAGGTCGGCTCCGTGGGCAGCGCCAACATCGACCCGCGCTCCTTCCATCTGAACTTCGAGACGAACGTGATCATTTTCGATGAGGCGATTGGCGGGCAGATGAAGGAGGCGTTCCTCCGAGACGTGTCGGTCTCCACGGAACTCACTCCGCAGGACTACGCCAAACGAGGCTGGGTGGTCCGTTTCAAGGAGCCCTTCTGCCGGCTCTTCTATCCGATCACCTGAATCCGCGCACGCTCACTTCGCTTTCGTGCCCGTCTTCGGATGCCTCGGGGTTCTCCTGCGAACGAATCGCCGGACTCGGGGCATGTTCTGTCGGTAATGGACCGCGATGGAAGGGACCGTGTACGGGACGTACCGGGTCATCAGGAGCGCGGCCGTGAGGCTCTTGTCGAGTAGGTTTTTCTCCCGCCCCACAACGAAGCTTTGTCGGTGCACGACGTCATTGAGGAACCCTTCGACATCGGCCGATTCCGCGCACGTTACGATGTTCCCGAGATCCTTCAGGGTGTGACCGTCCGTGCCTCCGACGAGCCCGAGGCCTTTTCGGACCGCGAGATCCGAGGCTTTGCGGTTGAGGTTTCTCCGCATCCCCCCGTTGATGACCTCGATCGCTTCGAACCGAGAGAGGGTCTCTTCACCGAGATATTGCTTCTCGACGCACTTGGCCACTCCCTTGTTGAAGATGAGATATCCGTACGGATGGGCGGCCGCCCGGACACAATTGTAGCGGGCGGAAGACTCGAGGAGATCGACGGTCGAGAGGCTCGTGGCCATGTACGGACTCTTCCCTTTTCTCCGTTCGATCTCGCGCTCGTAGAAATCGATCATCTCCGCGATCCCGTAGAAGTACAGCAGGATGTGCGGGCCATCGTCCGCACTGATCTCCATGCCCGGGAGGAGCAGGACCTCCGGCCGCATCCGGTGCGCTTCGACGGCACCGGACGGCGTGTTGTGGTCCGTGATCGCGAGGCCCACGCCCTTCTTCTTGGCCAACGTCAAGGCAGACTGGACCTTGGTGTACGCGTCGGAGTGGTTCGTGTGGAAGTGCATGTCGACGGGGTGAAAGCCCGATTTCCGGATGTGCTCTACCATCGGCCGTTCGAAGCGGACATTCTCGAGGACCGCGTTGCTCTTCATCCCTGCCCGCTCCGAAGATTGGATTCCCTGAGTTAAGACAATCGGCCCGCGTACCTTGTCGGCAGCTCTCGGTTACCGTCTCAACGCTCCAATCCGGCCGCGCCAATCTTCTGATGGAACCCCGGCTCGAGCGGTCACTCTCCGAGAAGTCTCCGCTGTTCTTGAGACGTTCGACGACAGGCTCCTGCCAGACGCGGCATTCTCGCTAATCGACGTACGGGTAGGTCTCAAGGATCCGAGCCGAGACTATAGCGTCCGCCGAACACCAAGGTGATGCCGACACGGTGCGATGGACCGGCCAAAACCCTTTCGCCTCCATGAGCAGCTCCCCAGGAGGACTAAGCATCGCCACATCATTCACGAAAATCTGGTACACCACGCCGAGTTCGTCGTTGTCGCGTTTCCACAAGTCGAAGCTTACGGCGAAGGAACAGCTGTCGAGATAGGTGACACTCAGGTTCTCGACACTGATTCGCGGCTGCGAGGCAAGAGTGAGCGAAACAGCAACGAGCACGCCGATGGTGAGGCCGACGGCAAACCACACCAGCGTGGTTCGCAACCTCGAATGATTGCGATCCTTTCGCTTCCCCTCCATCGAGGCAACAACCGTTTTGCACCCAAATAAGTCTTGCGTGAATCCCTACAAGATTCCGGATTTCCCAGTTGCGGGAGGGCCTGCCCCCTTCATGGCCAAACGCTCGGTCGAGGATCCCGACGCGGCCGGCGAGCGATGGGCAAAACTTCCTTATCTCCGCGTCGTCCATCACATACGAGGATGCAAGAACAGACGTTTCCGTCGCCCATCATGGCGCCGATGCGAGCGTCCAAGTCCAAATCTTGGGTTCGCCTGGTCGTCCTCCCTGTCGTCACGGGGCTCATCATCGGACTCGCCATCGGAGCTAGGCTCGACGTGGCGCCGAGCGGCGTACCGCAGCCCAGGATTACGCTGACGGGGACGACGTACGAGTCTCCTCCTTGTCGCAGTGCCCCGACCGATGACCCTTTCGATCCGGACGGGATTTACTACTATCGCGCCTTCAACGTCACGCTGACCCTGTCGAATACGGGCAAGGCCGATGGGTTTGCGTATGTCCGGATTATTCCGGACGCCGTCGAGGCCACGCACGATTATTTCGTCCCTTGGAATTCTCAGGTAACGAAGAGCGCGGCTGTGGTGGGAGCGATTCCTTTTCGGGAGCTCGACGAATGCACCGCCTCGTGGGGACACCCTGTGATTTCACTTGTCGGCTATGACAAGGCGGACCCGCAGATCGCTCTCACCGAGAGAACGTACGAGCCGTACTGTACCGAGAGTCCTCCCTACCTACAGGTGTACAGATTCACCTTCGTTCTGGTCAACACAGGCGAGGCTGACGCGGTCGCGGTGGTCTCGTTCCACGTTTCCTATCAACATGTGGCCGAGCTGCAATATTTCGTCGCGAGGCACTCCCAGATTTTCGAGACTGCGGAGATAGAGAACGACCGGAGCCTCGCGGATGGAAGCAGTTTCGCCTCGTCTAGCGAATGCCATCAGTTCCTTTCGTTGCAAGGTTACGCCCACATCGGGGGAAACGGGACGTAGAAGTGAGCAAATCGTCCGCCCCAACGAGGGAGCTGGCAAGACCGCCATGGGCTCGTCCATGGCGGCCGAATGGTCCGATCGCAACTTTCGCCAAACCAAGTCATCGGCTCGCCGTATGTTTATCTGCAGCCTCTTCCTGAAAGAGCCATGGCTTCCAGCCATGCCGCGCCATTCGACCCGATGGAACCCTTCGCCCGAGACGAGGTCGTCCGCGAGGTCCTGGATGGCCTCGAGAAGTTCGAATACAAACTCTACGGCCCGATCCCGTTACGATTTCACCGCGGCCAGCCGACGAAGTACGAGTTCGATCTCAATCTCGGCGTCGTGCATTTCACAGAACAGGACTTCGCGGGGCTGAGCGAATTCGTCCGCGGGATCAATGCGAAGTGGGGGACCCAGATGACGTTCTGCGTGTATCCCTCGAAGGAGAGGGCCAGGGACATGATCCTCAACGTTCGCGGCTCACCGATGGCGCCCGCGGAGATCGATTAGCGCGAGGTCCCCGTTCAGGGGAGTTCGACGACGACCTTCCCGTCTTCGATTGCCACGGGATAGGACCGAACCGGCTTCCGAGCGGGCGGTCCCACGACGTTCCCGGACGTCACGTCGAACCGCGAGCCGTGCCATGGGCATTGGATGATGGAACCCTGCAGTCGCCCTTGGCACAACGGCCCGCCCAAGTGCGTGCACGTGTTGTCGAGACAGTACATCTTCCCGCCGACCTTGAACAACGCGAACGGCCTCTGGTTGGCGGACACGCACTTCGTACCGCCCTCCGGCACCTCGCTCTCCGTCCCCAGGACTGTGCGCACGGACCATCGAGAGGCGCGACCTGCTAAAGTCGTTGTCGTTGGTCGGGCCGCTCTAGGAGCGGGAGGACAGAGGGAAGCGGGCCGTCGGATCGGCGATTTGCTCTCGTTCCGTCGACCCCTTCATCGCGAGGGTCGACGAGGTCCCGCCGGAGATGACCTGGCTCACGGCGTCGAAGAACTCGGTCCCGACGAAGGCCTGGTGCTCCGTCGCCCGGTACCCGCGCTCCCGCGCCGCGAACTCGTCGTCCTGGAGTTCCGCATAGGCGGTCATCCCCCGGTCCGCATATCGAGAGGCGAGTTCGAACATCGACAGGTTGAGGGTGTGGAATCCGGCGAGGGTGACGAATTGGAACCGATACCCCATCCGCCCCAGCTCCTGCTGGAACTCCGCGAGCGCCGACGGGTCCAACTTCTTCCTCCAGTTGAACGAGGCTGAGCAGTTGTAGGCGAGCAGTTTCCCGGGGAAGCGCGCGTGGATCGCGTCCGCGAACTCGCGGGCCTCCTCGACGTCCGGAGAAGACGTCTCGCACCACAGGAGGTCCGCATACGGCGCGTATGCGAGGCCGCGCGCGATGGCCGCCCGCAACCCGCCGTCGAACTGGAAGAAGCCTTCCGGTGTGCGGTCGCCCCCGATGAACGGACGGTCGACCGGGTCGGAATCGCTCGTGATGAGGCGTGCACTGTTCGCGTCGGTCCGGGCGACGATCAAGGTCCGGACGCCCATCACGTCGGCCGCGAGCCGGGCCGCGACGAGCTTCTGGATGAACTCCGAGGTCGGGACGACGACCTTCCCCCCGAGGTGGCCGCACTTCTTGGCGGCGGCGAGCTGATCCTCGAAGTGGACGCCGGCGGCTCCGGCCTCGATCATGGCCTTCATGAGTTCGAACGCGTGAAGGGGCCCGCCGAATCCGGCCTCCGCGTCCGCGACGATCGGGACGAACCAGTCGACGTCGTGATTCCCGACCATGTGCTGTTTTTCGTCCTCTCGCCGGAGGGCATTGTTGATCCTCCGGACGACATTGGGAACGCTGTCCGCCGGATAGAGGCTCAAGTCGGGATACATCTGGCCCGCGCCGTTTCCATCGGCGGCGACTTGCCATCCGCTCAGATAGATAGCCCGGAGCCCGGCCCGGACCTGCTGGATCGCCTGGTTTCCGGTGAGAGCCCCCAGGGCGGGGACGTAGTCTTCCGATTTCAGCAAGCTCCAGAGGCGTCCGGCCCCTCGTTCCGCGAGCGTATGCCGGATCCGGATGGTTCCCCGGAGCCGGACGACGTCCTCCGGCCCGTACGGGCGGATGATTCCGGCCCACCGTTCGTCCATCTTCCAGTCTGGTTCCAGGTTCCAGGTCTCATCGATCATTCGGCCCAGGGGCTCCTCCGGTTGTCGTGATACGCGACGACGGTCTTCGGAACGAGCGGAAGACCTCGCCCTGCGAAAGGCGCGATCTCCGTCCCCGTCGGAAGACGCCGGGATGCGCAAGAGCGGGAGAGGGATCGATGCCCGGACCCTGCGATGTTACCCGCCATCACCCGATCGGCTCCTCGGACCGCCGTCACGACAGGCCATTTGACGTGTGCCGTATAAGGGACAGGAGTTACGTGGACGGCGAAGCCGCCAGTCGAACTCATTCCAAACACGAGCGGTGTGGGTTTATTCTTCTATTCAATTTCCTGAGAGTATCGTAGCTGGTTTCGGAGGATCGTTGACGAAGGCTCTAAGTCGATACCGTGGACGCGGTTTGGTAGGGTCCGCATGCTTTATGGCGACGGGAGTCACATCCCTCGCGCGTGCTGGCCTTCGACTCGACCGGCCATGGAAGAGATTCGGTCGTCGTGCTGATTCATGGCTGGCCTCTCAACCGGTCGATCTGGTCCGGGGTCGCGGCTCGGATCGCCGCGGCGGGCTCGCGCGTGTTGGCTCCGGACCTTCCTGGATTCGGGGACAGTCCCTCGATTGAAATAGCCCGGGCGACGGTCGAGGCGTACGCGGACGAGGTGGCGAGGTTCATCGGGCCGTTCCGGGTGCGGCGGGTTGCGGTCGCGGGACACAGTTTTGGCGGATACGTCGCCCTGGCCCTCGCCGAGCGTCTTCCCGACCAAGTCGCGGGCCTCGGCCTGATCGCCTCGCGGACGACCGCGGATAGCGAGACCGCACGGCAGGGGAGGCACGACACGATCGAGAAGGTCCGACAGAGCGGGACGAAGGTGCTTCTCCCCGGTCTCGCGGAGAAACTCGTCGGGCCTCGGGCGGGGCCCACCTGGCGTCATCAGGCCGAGCTCCTGATTGAACGCGCTCGCCCGGACGGTGTGATCGCGGCACTCGCCGCGATGGCCACCCGCCCGGATCGCACGGCAATCTTCGATTCGTTCGCCGGACCGCGGCTCGTTATCCACGGAACGGAGGACGCCCTGATTCCCATCTCAGAGGCGGCGCGAATCGAGCGCGGCCCTCCGGATGTCCGCGTGATCTTGGAGGGGGCCGGACACATGCCGATGTGGGACGCGTCGGAAGCGACCGCCGAGGCGATCATTGCCTGGACCCGAGCCCTTCGGGCATGAGCGATTACTATTGACGTGTTAATACCTCTGAATCACCCTTGCGTCGATCGATCCTTCGATTGTCTCTCGACAATTGAACCCTCGCGAAAAGACTAAACCCTCGGAGCATCCCTCCTTCGAACCGATGCGGGTCGCCATCCTCGGCGTGGGGGGACTCGGCCGGACGCTCGCCTCGGAACTCCGCGGGGACCCGCGCGTGACGTCGCTGCTGCTCATCGACCTATTCGGCGAACGGGCGCGCGTGCTCACCGGCATCCGCGGTCGGGTCGCGATCGAGGCGAAGCAGTTGAACGTCGAAAACCGGATCGCCCTCACGAAGGCGATCGCGGGCTCGGACCTCGTGATCAACACGACCCTTCCGAAATACAACGTCGGAATCATGCAGGCGGCCCTCGAGGTCCGCGCGAATTACCTCGACCCCTCCGCCGCGGGCTCTCGCGAAGCCGGCGGACTCGCCGGGATCTTCGAGCAGCTCGCGATGGGGGAGGCGTTCAAGGCCGCCGGCTTGACCGCACTCGTCTCGATGGGCCTGGATCCCGGCATTTCGAACGTCATGGCGCGGACTGCCGCCGAACGGCTCGACACGGTCGACGCGATCCGCATTCGCTCCGGCAGCGTCGCGGCGTTGCCCGGGTACACCTCGTTCCCGCTCTACTCCCGCGAGGTGTTCCTATCGGACGTCTTGACCCCGCCGACCGTCTGGCTCGACGGGGCGCTCCAACATCGCCCACCGCTCAGTGAGCCGGAGGAATACCCGTTCCCCCCACCCGTCGGGCCGCAGCGGGCGTACCTCATTTCCCACGAAGAGGTGAAGACGTTGCCGAAGTACCTCGGCAGGCCGATTGGCCGGGTCGACTTCAAGTTCGTCCTGGAACCGCATCTCGTGCAAGCGATCCTGTCCCTCGACAAGCTCGGCCTCCTGGCGGATGCCCACTTGATCCGGGTCGGCAATCAGATGGTCTCGTTCCGCCGTGCGTTCCTCGCGGCGTTCCCGGAGCCGTCCGCCCTCGTCCTGCCGCTCGACGGAGCGGAGTCGCTCAGCGTCGAGGTCGAAGGCCAGACCGGTGGGAAGCGAGTCGTGCACCGCGGCGACGTCACCTTGACGCATCAGGAGGCCAACCGGAGGCGCTCGACGACCGCGGCCTCGTACCTGGGCGCCGTCGGCGTCGCCATCGGGACCGCGCTCATCGCGGACCGGGCGACGCCCGGGCCGGGCGTCCATCCCGCCGAGACCTTGGACCCGGCGCGCGTGTTCAAGGAATGGGCCGCTCGGGCCCTCCCGATGGCCTGGTCCGAGCGTGTCCTCGCGGGTTGAGCATCCCGTCCAGCGGTTTCAGAACGCAGATCCTCAGCGGGGTTTCAAAAGATTTAATCGCCTGCCCGCGAAATGCAGGGTGGGGAGGTGCTTCGAACGGACGCACGGACGTTTCTCAAACTGTACGTCCACGGGATCCTCTTCTCTCTCTTGTCCACGGTGTTGAGCCTGGGATGGGTCTTCGTGGCGGCGTTTCTCATTCGCTTTGGTTTCCTCGTCGGTCTCGCGATCGCGATCGGCCTCCTCGTACTCCTGACGGGGTTCGCGAACGCGATGGTGAGTCGCCTGCTTTGGTTTCCCGTCAAAGGAGGCTTGTGGGTGTACTTCCAACAGGGGTTGATCATGAGCCTCGTGGTCGTGCTCGTCCTCCTGCTGATCGCGGGCGTTTCGTTCCTCTTTTCTCCGGTTGGCGGATTGGTGGCGGGATTCCTGATCGCACCGCCAGCGTACGGCATCGTAGGAGCGTGGGTGGCGGACTTATTTCGGCTCCCCGCCCCTCGACGCCGAGTCGCTCCGACCGCGCTGTGGAGCCCGGACTTTCCGGTGTCGTCCACGCGATCGCCTCCGGAGACCTTCCAACGCCATGTCGTCTGCCCGACGTGCGGGACCGGGTACGACTTCGTTTCGGACAGCATTACGCGATGTCCGAAAGACGGCACGCCGCTTCGCGGGTCGAGCCCAGCGGGTTGAGGCCCTCCCGAATCCCGCTTACGTCGGATCGCCGAAGGTCAGGTAGTGCCACGGCTTCCGGACCTGGTCCGTGAGGTCGATGAAGACGTGCTTGATCTGCGTGTAGTCCTCGAAGGAGAAGAGGCTGAGGTCCTTCCCGAAGCCGCTCTGCTTGTACCCGCCATGCGGCATCTCGCTCACGAGCGGGAGGTGTTCGTTGATCTCGACGGCCCCGAAGCGCAGCGCGTTCGCGGTGCGGTGCGCGCGTTGGACGTCCTTCGTCCAGACGGACGAGTACAGGCCGTAGACCGTATCGTTCGCCGCCTCGATCGCTTCGTCCTCGGTGGAGAACTTCTGGACGTTGACCACGGGTCCGAAGACCTCCTCGCGGGCGATCCGCATGGACGGATCCGTGTCGACGAACGCGGTCGGCTCGTAGTACCAGCCTTTCGCGAACGCCTTGTCGTTCGGCCGCTTCCCGCCGAGCGCGAGCTTCGCGCCTTCGTCCTCGCCGATTTCCACGTACTTCTCGACCTTCTCCCGCTGCTTCTGCGAGACGAGCGGCCCGAGGTCCGTTGCCCGCATGAGAGGGTCGCCCATCCGCACGGTCTTGAGGCGCTCGAGGAACTTGTCTTCGAACTTCTTGTACGCCTTCTCGTGGACGATGAACCGCGCGGCCTGCGTGCAATCCTGGCCGCCATTGACCATCGATGCGGCGACGGCGCCTTCCGCGGCGGCCGCGATGTTCGCGTCGTCGAAGACGATGAACGGCGCCTTGCCGCCGAGCTCGAGGTGGAGTTTCTTCACGTTCGACTTCGCGGCCTCCATGATGTCCTTCCCGGTCGCCGTGTCGCCGGTCAGGGAGACCATGTCGACCTTGTCGCTCGACGCGAGCTCGTTCCCGACGACCGGGCCTGGACCCGTGATCAGGTTCACGACGCCGGCCGGAATTCCCGACTGCTCGACGAACTTTCCCAGTTCGAGGGTCGTGAGCGGCGTGAGGGACGCCGGCTTGAGGACCGCGGTGTTCCCGGCCGCGAGCGCCGGGGCGAGCTTCCAGATCGCCATCATGAACGGATAGTTCCACGGGGTGATCTGCCCGACGACGCCGATGGGCTCCCGCCGGATGACGCTCGTCGCGCCGTACGCGTATTCCGTCGACGCGAGGCCCGTGAGGGTCCGGGCGGCGCCCGCCATGAACCGCAGGTTGTCGACGGAGAACGGGATGTCGGCATCCCGCGCCTGCTTGATCGTCTTGCCCTGGTTCTGGACCTCGATCGGGGCCAGGCGGTCCATGTCCGCCTCGATCAGGTTGGCGAGCTTGAACAGCGCCGCGGAGCGGTCGCCCGGCGTCATGCGCGGCCACTTCCCCTTGTCGAACGCGGCCCGCGCCGCGTCGATCGCCGCTCGCGTGTCTTCGACGTCCGCCTGCGGCACCGCGGCGATCTTCCCGCCCGTCGCGGGATTGATCACCGTGTATGTCGCTTCCGTGTGGGACGGCACCCACGCGCCGTTCACGTAGTTGAGATACTCCGATTTGCCCACTCGATGGCCCCCGGTGGAGGCGGTTAGAGTCACCGCCCGCTAAGTAGCTTTCGCGCCTCGAGCGAGGGAGGCGAAGCGACGTGCATCCTCGAGCACTCTTGCGCTTCGAAGCCCCCGCCTTTCTCTCCAAACTCGATATTCACTCGGAATACTATAAGTGCGGGAGGCATGAATCGGAAGCCACGGGATGACATGAAAGCGCACAGTATCTATGCCGAGCAACGAACGATTTACAAATGTTCATGCAACCGTGAATTCGACGACATCCAGAAGGCCGAGTTGCATCTTCGGAATCCGCCGAACGAGAAGGTCAAGACCCTCCGACCGAAGAAACATGCGCCTCGGCGAAGGGAGGCAAAGACCGTGATGGCTACGGCGGCCGCCATGCCGGAGCCCGCGGGAAGGCGCGCGTGGCTCTCTCCCAGCCCCGAAGAGGACGAATCACAAGACGGATCCTAGTCGCAGCGGAAGGAATGCTGCGCACCGACCGATTGCTGGCCTCTGCATCAAGCAGGTCTACTTGCGGCTCGGGCCTTTGCGGCTTTCCGTGTTCTCGCCGCTCCGTTTCTTCGCGGCCTTTTGCGCGTACCCGATCTCGCGCTCCATGAACACCAAGGCACTAGAGACTGTGGCTCCTGCGGTCCGAACGAACGCGTCGGCGAACTTGCCGCCGGCCGCGGCCACTTCCTCGACGCGGCCCGCGAGCTCTTGCAGAAATCCCATGTCCCCCCCAGATGCCTCGGCCGCTATGAGGCTGTCGGAGACTATCGAGCGAGCTTCTCCATGACAACCGGGAACGAATCTGCGAAGCGCTTGCAATCGGCCTCCGAGACCGTGAACGACACGCGGAGGAACTCGCCTCCGTGTTTCTTCGAGAGGTACGACCCGGCGCGCGTGTGCACGAGGTGGTCGAACAGCAGGCGTTCCTCGACGATTTCCGGCTTCGCGCCGGTCGGAGCGAGGTCGATCACGAACATGTTCGCCTTCGAGGGGTAGACCGGGAGCGAGGCGCCGTCGACCTTCCCGACCGCGCCCCGAATCATCTCTTGATTCTTTCCGCAGATTCGCCGGACCCCCGGGAGCCACTCCTTCTTGCTCTTCAGAGCGGCGAGCGCGGCTCGCTGCGCGAGGACGTTCACCCCGAGGACGTTCGTGTCGAATCGCCGCAGCGTCTGGATCGCATCCGCCGGTCCGATGATTGCTCCGATCCGAAGACCTGCAAGGCCCGGGGCCTTGCTGAAGGAATAGGACAGGAGGGTCCTCTCCGGGTAGAAGTCCGTGGCGAGGACGTGATCCGCGTTGAAGTCTCGATACGTGATGTCGTCCATCAGCCATAGGCCATGGTCTCTTGCGATGTCCGCGAGGCCT
>Ga0209470_1002728_pt1 | contig 12392 bp, 9 predicted proteins | sample GraSoiAngelo_125_FD_185882 | JGI IMG/M metagenome (GOLD analysis project Ga0209470, IMG submission 185882) | Grasslands soil microbial communities from the Angelo Coastal Reserve, California, USA - 14_0927_05_40cm (SPAdes) (version 2) | ecosystem: Environmental > Terrestrial > Soil > Grasslands ... | reverse complement strand
CACGGCGCTGGTCGCGACGCTGGCGGGGACGCTTCTGCTCGGGCCTGGCCCTCGATCGCGAGCGGAGCAGGCGCCGCACGTCCTGGTCGTCGGCCCGATCGACGGCTACGGCGCGCTCCTCGGCGGCGTGTCGGAAGGGCTCCAGTCCGCCGGCCTGGCGGACGCGCCACGCATCCGGATCGACATCCGGAACGCGCGCTCCGGGGATGAGGCGAAGGCCGCGATCGGAGCCGCGCTCGAAGCGGGCGTCAACGCGATCGTGACCGTCTTCGGTCCCTCGACCCAGGCGGCGCGCGCGGCGACGACCACGATCCCCGTCGTCTTCTGCCCGGTGGCCGATCCGGTCGCCGCGAAGCTCGTCGCCTCGAGCGAAGCTCCGGGAGGCAACCTGACGGGCGTCGCGAGCGCCGATGCCGAGGCGAGCCGGCGGCGGCTCGCCGCCTTCCGCCAGGTGCTGCCGGAGCTCAAGCGCCTGGCCGTCCTCTTCGATCCGGGCTTCCCGCCCGACCGCGTCCAGATGACGAATCTGGAGCAGATCGCCCCCTCGACCGGCGTGACGCTCGTCGCGCGAGCGGTCGGCGACGAGACCGCCGCCGTCGCGGCGCTCCGGGGGCTCGGCCGGGCCGACGCGGACGCGGTCTTCGTCCTGAAGGAAGCGCTGCTGCGGCGCGCGGCGGACGAGGTCGGACGCGCCGCGATCGCGCAGAAGCTTCCGATCCTGGTCGGCGACCAAGACCTGGTGACGATGCCGGGCGTGGTGGCCGCTGTCGGCCCGGACCAGCGGGAGCTCGGGAAGATCTGCGGCCGGATGACCGCCAGCATCCTCAAGGGCGCCAGGCCGGCCGACCTTCCGATCGAGCATCCGGTCTTCGAGCTGCTGGTCAATCTCAAATCCGCGGGAAGCCTCGGGGTCGCCGTGCCCCAGCGAGCGCTCGAGCAGGCCGTTCGCGTGATCCGTTGAGGGGGCGGCAGCTCCGGCGCGTCACGCGTAGCACCGTCGTGGTCCTCGGTGGGCTCGTGGCCCTCGTGATCGTCGCCACGGCGCTCTTCGCCGGCGGCCTCGCGCCCAGCGCGCCCGACGAACAGAACTTCGACCTGATCGAGTCCGCGCCCGGGGCGAAGGCGCTCTTCGGGACCGACCGGTTCGGCCGGGACGTCCTGAGCCGGGTCATCTACGGCTCGCGGATCTCCCTCTACGTCGCCACGGTCTCGATCGGCATCGCGATGGCCATCGGCGGCGTGCTCGGGCTCACGGCGGGCTACCTCGGCGGCGCCTGGGACAACGTCATCAACCGCGTGATGGACATCTTCTTTAGCGTCCCGGGCCTCCTCCTCGCGGTCGGCATCGCGGCGATGCGCGGCCCCGGCGTGAACAGCGCGGTCGTCGCGATCTCGATCGTCTACACGCCCCTCTTCGCGCGCGTCATGCGCGGGCCGGTGCTGGCCGAGCGCGAGAAGGACTACGTCCAGGCGGTGCGCGCCCTCGGCGCGACGCGGCTCGCCGTGGCGCTCAAGCACGTGCTCCCCAACGTGATGTCCCCGTTTGTGGTCCAGGGGACGGTCGCCTTCTCGCAGGCGATCCTGATCGAGGCCTCGCTGAGCTATCTGGGCCTCTCGGCCCAGCCGCCGACGCCCTCGTGGGGGAACATGCTGAACGAGGGGCGGACGTACCTCGAGACCGCGCCGTGGATCTCCGTCTTCCCGGGCATCGCGATCATGCTGAGCGTGCTCGCGTTCAACCTGATCGGCGACGGCTTGCGCGATATCCTCGACCCCAACGTCCAGTGACCCCCTGACAGCGAACGAGCCACAGGACACTGAAGGAGCCACAGCGATGACGACCCCGTGGACCCGAAGAGATCTCCTGAAAGCCAGCGGCGCAGCCCTCGCCGCGCTCTCCGTCGGCCGGCCCGCGCACGCGCAGGCGCCGAAGCCGGGCGGCACCTTCGTCTCGGCGCAGACGACCGAGGCGACCGGCCTCGACCCGCAGCTCGTCCCGGCGTTCTCGCGCAGCCGCCGCTCGCCCATGATGTACAACCAGCTCGTCCGCTTCGACGCCGAGATGACCCCCGTGCCGGAGCTCGCCGAGTCCTGGCAGATCAGCCCGGACGGGCTCACGTGGACCTTCAAGCTCCGCGAGGGCGTGCGCTTCCACGACGGCCAGGAGCTGACCTCCGCCGACGTCAAGTTCACCTTCGACCGGCTCTTCGAGAAGTCGCCCGGGAAGTCGGACTTCATCGCGGTGGACCGCGTCGAGCCCACGGGGCGCTACGGGGTGAAGTTCCTGACGAAGGAGCCCTTCGCGGGGCTCCTCGCGGCGCTCGGCGGCTTCTGGGGCTTCATCCTCAGCGAGGCCGGGATCAAGAAGCACGGCGACCTCAACACGGCCGCCCTCGGCACGGGCCCCTTCATGCTGCAGGACTGGAAGGTCGAGCAGCAGATGGTCCTCAAGCGCCACCCGCACTACTTCAAGAAGGGGCTGCCCCACGTGGACGAGGTCATCCTCCGGATCATCCCGGACGAGGCGAATATCGTCGCGGCGCTCCGCACGGGCCAGATCCACCACGCCTTCCTCGAGGACAACAAGAACTTCAACCTCCTGAAGGACGAGAAGACGCTGACCGGCTACCGGAGCTCCCGTCTCGGCTACGACTTCCTCAACATCAACGCGAGCCGCGGGCCGCTCCGGGACGTCCGCGTGCGACAGGCGATCAGCTGGGCCGTGGATCGGAGCCAGGTGCTGCGCGTCGCCGCCTCGGGGTTCGGCCGGCTCACGGCGCCCGCGACCGCGCCCATGAAGCAGTGGCAGCTTCCCGAGGAGCAGTGGATGCGCTACTACAGGCCCGACCTCGACCGCGCGAAGAGGCTCATGGCCGACGCGGGCCAGGCCGGCGGCTTCACCGTGAAGCTCGGGGTCATCCCGACCTTCCCCACGATGGTCCTGGGCGCGCCCGTCGTCGCCGCCCAGCTCAAGCGCATCGGCATCACCGCGGAGATCGAGAACGTCGAATACGCCGTGTGGATCAAGCGCTGGCTCGCGAAAGACTTCGACCTGACGATGAACACCACGCCGGGCTACGCCGACCCCGACACCGCGTTCTTCCGCGCGCTCCATTCCACGAAGGGCCAGAACTGGAACAGCTGGAGCGTCCCCGAGCTCGACAGCCTCATGGAGGAAGGGCGCCGTACGCTGGATCAGAAGAAGCGGAAGGACATCTACGACCGCGTCCAGATCCTGATCCTCGAGAACGTGCCGCACCTCTGGCTCTTCTCCGCCGACACGATCGACTTCACGCAGGCGTCCGTGAAGGGGTTCAAGCAGCATCCCATGACGCTCCTGTACGGCTTCGAGGGCGTCTCGCTCGACCGGGCGTGAGCGAGGGGCGTGCGGCGCTGAGGGGGAGGCGCTGAGGGTGGGCCGCTATCTCGTCGTACGGGCGTACTCGATGGCCCTGACCCTCCTGGGGCTGACGGTCCTGGTGTTTCTGATGCTCCGGCTCATCCCGGGGACGGTCGTCGAGCAGATGATCGGCGCCGACGCGATCGTGAGCCCGGAGATGGTCGCGCAGCTCCGGCGCTTCTTCGGCCTCGACCAGCCCTGGTGGGTCCAGTATTCCCGCTGGCTCGGCAACCTCGCCCAGGGTGATCTCGGCACCTCGTGGCGCACGGGCAAGCCCGTCGTCCGCCTCATCCTCGAGCGCCTCCCGGTCACCATCGAGCTGACGCTCCTCGCCGTGGGGTTCGCGCTCGCCCTCGGCATCGCCGCCGGCATCGTCTCCGCCGTGCGGCGGGACCGCGCCGTGGACAACGTGGTCCGCGTCGGCGCGCTCCTCGGCCTCTCCGTCCCGGTCTTCTGGCAGGGGACGATGCTGATCCTCTTCTTCTCGATCTACCTCCGCTGGATGCCGCCCGTCGTCTGGGTGGACTTGTTCGCCGACCCGCGGCGAAACCTCACGATCATGGTGCTGCCCGCCCTCTGCCTCGGCACCGCGAGCGCTGCCAACATCGCCCGCACCACGCGCGCCTGCATGCTCGACGTCCTGCGCTCGGAGTACATCCGCACGGCCGCCGCCAAGGGCCTCGCGGGCCGCGCCGTCGTCATGAAGCATGCCCTCAAGAACGCCCTCATCCCCATCGTGACCGTCGCCGGCCTCCAGATGGGCATCCTCCTCGGCGGCACCGTCGTCGTCGAGGAGGTCTTCACCCTCCCCGGCGTCGGCCGCCTCGTTCTCTGGTCCATCTACCAGCGCGACTACCCGCTCACGCAGTCCACCATCCTCTTCGTCGCCGTCCTCTTCATGGCGATCAACCTGGCGGTGGACATGCTGTACGGGTATCTCGATCCGCGGATCCGCTACGGGGAGTGAGGCGGGGAAGCGGCGACTTCGACTCCTCGAGCGCGAAAACGAGCGCCTCGCTGACAACTGTGGGGTTGAGTATGGCGGAAGGAAGACTTGAGGCCCTGCATCGGACTCTGCTTGTTCTTACGTCCCCGCGGTGAGCAGTCGAAACAGGGAGCACTCCAGTAGCACAGTACCGAGGTGGCCCATGTGCAGCGTTTTGCACAGGTATGAAGAGAGACTACGAGAGAATCAAGGCGGTTGCAGAAGTTGCGAGAGCCGGGCGGGTAATTTGTCTCCGGCTATTAGACTTAACGGCTGCGTCGACCTCTAGCACAGATCTTGCTGCCGCATCAGATTGCTTCGAACTCAACCCCAAATCTGGAGTGGTGGCAAGGGGACGATGCTTGGCTGCTGTGACACAGATCCAGGTACGGTGTGCGACCTGCAACAGACGGCTCGCGGATCTCGTCAACGAGATTCGGGACGGACAAGTGTTCTTCGAGCTGAAATGCCCGCGATGCGGAAACCCTCACATCGAGGTCGTCCGGCCATCGCAACCGCGCAAAAGTGACGATCCCGCCCAGGACACTCACGTGAGCAAGGTGAAACGGGGTCCCGGAAAGCGCCCGGCGGGCCCCCCCGCACCCGGTGACCGAACGTCTGTCGCCCACGCGCTGGGTCTGTGAGCGCTGCGGGGTTTGGGAAGTGGACGCGAGGTTTGTGATGTGTCTCTTGACATCGCACGCTGAAGGGACCTATATGTTCCCAATTCTTAGCTCAGCGGACCCCGATAGGGAGGTGATTTTCCAAGTCTGACCGCGCACGTGCGAGCCCCGCCGAGGGCCGTCTCTGAGTTCCCCCGAGAACCGCAACGAGGTCCCCAAGAGGCCCGACCTGAGCGCCATCGCGCGCCGATCCGGGCCCTTTTTGTTCTGGGTTCCGGCCCACGGAGGAACTCGAAAATGAAGACGCTGCGGGAGCTAGTCCCGGCCACTCATGCCTTGGTCTGTCGAGCCTCGTCCGGGAGGCTCAAAGCCGGGGCCCTCGTCTTGGCCGCCCTGCTGGCCCTCCTCCTGGCGGTCGGCGTGCCGCCAGCGCTCGCCGTCCACAACGACGGCATTTTCCAGGTCGATGGCGATGTGCAAACGGGTACCTGCGGGGGGGCATTCGGCGGAACAATCGGATGCACAGGAGACGACTGGAACAACCTATACACGTGCCCAGCAGACGGGGTGCTCGGTTGTACTAAAGCCACGCCCGGGGTTGGCAACAATGCCGCCGCAATATCGGATCTGGTGGTCGACCTCGCACCCGCGAGCATTTTCACGGGCGGCGGCTCCAAGGACCAGCTGGACATCACCCAGTGGAACTGGAAAGACGGGAGTGTCCCGGACAAGGATGACCTCATCGAAGCCTTCGCCTCCCTCTATACGCCTACGTCAGGCGCCAGGGCGGGCCACAAGATCCTCTACTTTGGCGCCAACCGCCTCGCCGTCAACGGCGATGCCCAGATCGGCTTCTGGTTCCTCCAGAAGGCCGTCAGCCTCAAGAGTGATGGGACGTTTCAAGACGCACTCGGGAACCCTGCCCACCACGCTGTGGGCGACGTCCTCATCCTCAGTAACTTCGTCAACGGCGGCGGCACCTCCAACATCCAGGTGTTCGTCGTCGCCAGTGTGAACAGCGACGACAGCGTGACCTTGACTCAGCTAATCAATAACACTGCGGGCGCTAACGGCGTGTGTGATCCGGCAGACGCCGGCTGTGCGGCGACGAATGGAAGTGTGGTACCCGCCCTCGACCCGGACTTCACCGCCAAGTCTGGCGCGGGAGCGGGGCAGTATCCGATCGTGGGGTTCTTTGAGGGTGGCCTGGACCTGACCGCCGTCGGCCTGGGCAATGAGTGCTTCCCTACGTTCGCCGTCGAGACGCGTTCCTCGCAGTCAATTACTGCGGTGCTCAAGGACTTCACGATCGGAAGGTTCGAGCAGTGCGTGGCTGCAATCAGGACCGAGATCCATTCGGCCGCCGATAATTCCGACCCTGATCTCCAGGGCACCTCGGTCGCCCCGAATACGACGATCCACGACCTGGCCATCGTCACGGGCACTGCAGGCGCGCCCGTCCCCACGGGTAGCGTGACGTTCAAGCTCTTCGGCACCATCGGCTGCACTGGCGCCTTTACCTCGGAGACCGTCGCCTTGACCGTTGGATCGACGGATTCGAGGGCGAACTCGACCAGCTTCACCCCGCTCCCCGGTGCCCTCTCCTACAATGCGACCTACAACGGGGATAGCAACTACCCCAACCCACTCACAAGTACCTGCGAGCCGCTCACCGTGAATAAGTTCCAGTCGGCCATCAGCACCCACATCTTCAAGGTGAATACGGACGGGACTCTGGGCGGCGAGGTCACCGATTCGTTGATCGATCTGGCCGGTGCAGCCACAGTGGCCGTGCGGGACCAGGCGATCGTCACGAAGAACCCTGCTGGAGGTGGCCCCACGCCCACAGGTACCGTGACGTTCCAGATCTTTGACGACGGCGCCTGCGTGCACCAGGCTAACGGCGAGACCGTGAACTTGGTCGGTGGCACCTGCTCAGGGAACCCCTGCGGGACGGCGCTATCGAGCATCATCAATCTCGACGCGAACACCCTCTCCTACAGGGCTACCTACAGTGGAGACAGTAACTTCCTGCCCTCATCGGTGAGTAGGTGTGAACCCGTGTGCGCAATAGACACCACGAAGTAGGCTTGACTTCGTCAGAGTGATCGGACGCCCTGGTGGCTGGTCCACCAGCCACCAGGGCCAAGGGAGGTCAACAGCACCGGGCAGGGCGGCGAACACGCCCTGCCCGGCCTTTCGCCAGGTTCTGGCAGCCTCCTACTGCACCGTAAAGCTCGTGGTGGCGCTGCCAGACGATGGGGTCTTCACCGCGTCTGCGCGCGCCTTATAGCCGCCGGGCGGATCCTGCCTCTTGAGCCTGAACTTTCCCACGGCTGAGCCCTTCGAGTCGGTGGTGGCGCTCTGGCTCACCGCTGTGCCGTTCGACTTCGTCATCGTGAACGTCACGCTGGCGTTCGAGACCGGTGATCCGCCGGAGCTCGCTCTGGCTGTGACGGAGACGGTCTGGCCGCCGGTGTACGTGGGCTTGTCGGTCGACACGGCGACATTAAGAGTGGAGCCAAGAGCCGAGCCGATGGCGTAGACGGCCGAGCTCGTCGCCTGGTAGGAGCCGTTCGCGCTGTTCGTCACTACCACCGGGAAGGTGTAGGAGGTACCGGTAACTGAGGCTGGAGAGGTCACGGTGAACGTGGTGGAGGTGCTGGTGCCAGGACTCAGGGTGAGCGTTGGCGCCGCGAACGCGGCGGTCCAACCGGTCAGCAGCACCATCGTTTGAAGGCTGAAGCTGGACGCGGCGCAGCTGGCGCCGTCATTGTTCGTGACCGAGACGGTGTAGGTCACGGCGGTCCCGGCCGGGACGACCGGGCCCGGGGATGGCGAGACCGCGACTGTCGGGTTGGCGCGCGCGCAGGTCGGGGTCGTCAGGGTCACCGAAACGACGGCTGCGCTACCGTCTACGGACGCCACCGTCAGCGTTACGCCGGCGTCCGGGTCAGAGAAGCTGTTGCCCACCGTGAGTGCGGGATCGTTGGTGTAGAGGTCGACGATGCCGGTGTAGGGGTCCACGCTGCCGGGAGTCATGTCCAGGAGCCGGCTGCTGTCGCTGCTCGACTCCGAGGCCCAGCGGATCTCCACGCCGTTCAGGATGTTGCTACTGAGGAGCTGGTACGGGCCACCGACCGTGGCGAGGTAACTGTCGAACCCGATCGCTCGGCGGAGTTCCACGTAATACCACTCGCGAGCCCCGGTCGTGGGATCCGTGTGCCTGAGGAGCTTGAGCGCCTTGGGATTGGCGTCGGCCGCTTCGTAGGGGGCGAGAGCGTAGCTGCCGCTGGCGGTGACCGTGGTGATCGGCGGCGAGACGCCGTAGTTCAACCACCCCAGCCGCTCCTTCTGGAAGGCGTTGAAGTGCCCCGAAGCCGACCATCCCATGATGTCGAGGCCGTCACCGTCGTACACGTGCCCGTCATGGTCGTGCCGTCGCAGGAAAGGGAGTGTGAGTGGAGGAGGCCGAGGTTATGCCCCACCTCGTGGCCGACTGTTCCTAGAGACATGCTACCGGACCCGTTGATCCAGGCCCGCGAGGGATTGCCGCCGACCGTCGCTGCACCCGAAAAGCCGCAGCCGGCGTTTGCGGGGAAGGCATAGACACGGTGGGTGTAGGCGGAAAGATTAACCCCTGCGGCAGTGGCCGCGGTCTCGGCGTACGTCGCGATGCCGCCCGAGTCGCAGGTCGTGCTGGCGAGAGGGATGGTGTACCAGCCAACGACGTCGCCGGCCAGCCAGGTTTGCCGGTAGGAGCTCTCCAAGAAGAAGTTGCTTGTCGTGCCGAACACGACACTCTGTGCCTGGGAGAGCGCGTAGGGCTGGGTCGGGTTATCCTGGAAATTGACCAGGATCACGAGCGTGGGCTGCGCCCCGAACGTGTTCGGCACTGGCGCCGGAGCCACTGTCTGAATGCTGGTACTGCCATCGAGTGCTAGCATTGTACCGATCTGAACGCCTCCAACTCGAATCCTGGCGCCCGTCAGAAGGTGCATTGACGGGCGGTGGGCGAAGTGAAGCGAGTACCGTCCACTCGTGGAGTGGATGAAGTAGTGGTAGCGACCTCCGCGTGGCCAGTCCTCGTGCAGGATCTCAAGTGTCCCTTCGAGCTGTGTATCCTGCTCGAGGCGGGCGCTGACGCGGGAGGGCAGCCTGGAGCGGACGTGTGCGGGCAGCGCGGCGCGCAACACCGCCGCGGGATCGGTCTCCATGAGCGACGCCAGGAGCTGCAAGCGAGTCGCCGCGGTGGTGAGGAGGCTGTTCTCGAGACGCCGGCGCTCGGCGGGGCCGGCAGTGGGATAGCGTGCGCTCATCGCGACCAGGGCCTGCGTCAGGGCTTCCGCGGGGCTCGACCCGCTCGTCGACGGTGTCTCGGCGAGGGCGAGCTGGGGAGTGGCGCACAGCGCGATTTCCAGCGCCGCCAGCGCAGCAATGACCGCTCGCCAGAGCGTCGAGCGGCGAATCGGCTTCGAAGATGCGTTTCGAACTGGAGACAGCGGAGCGAGCGATGGTCGGCAGACGCGCCTGACTGAGCTAGAACGCCGTAGCGAACCCACGAGAGGCCTCCTTTCACGAGAGGCCCCTCGTCCAGAGATATCCCTTCTTCGGTAGCCCGGCTGTCAGATTCGATGGTCTGACCCGTGGCTTTGCGCCCCCGCCTCACGGCGGGTTTGCCTTTGTCGTGAAGGGCCTCGCCCGTAGTCAGGGCAAGGACCGTGCCCGTGGGCTTAACGTCGAGAAATACGAATTATCGGTACCTTAACTGTTACGAGGTTCTTGGCCGGGTGTGATTTCCGGACACTGGGCGTGTCAGCGGGACAACGAGGGTGATCCGCACGATGCAGCTTTTGGGCCGAGACGGGCTCCGGCTCTCACCGGCGGGCAAAGTTCAGCAGGTCGCGGATGATCATGCCCGCCCGCTTCGCCTCCGCCTCGATGAAGGGATCGGACAGCCACCGGTACAGGAACGTGCTGAAGACGCCGACGATCTGTCTGGCGGCCAAGGGAACAGAGTAGAGCGCGAAGGCTGTGGCAATCAGGGGTACCGCCAAAGTGCACGACGTCGCCGGAAGTTCCGAGAAGTTCCGAGCCAAGTGCGACACCGGCGATGTGAAGAAGTACTATTCGAAGTTCGATGTCTGCGTCGAGGTCCCGCTCGCCTGAGATACCGGTCTCCTAGTTCTCATCACGGCCGCGCGCCGTCTGGCTTGGGCAGCCCGGCGGCGACGCGGGCGACTGCATGCCGCCACCGCTGCCTGCCGTCGAGCCCGGCGAGGCTCTCCGAGCGCAGGAGATGCTCGACCTCTCCTCGGGACAGGCTGACCTTGTCCGCGCCGGTCACGATGATCACACGATCGATGACCGTGTAGCGATCGAAGACGCGGATGGCCGTGGCCGCGGCGAGGGTGCGCGCCTCGACCGGCAGAGTCGGCGCGAGGGTCACCGTGAGCGCGGTCCCCTCGAGCGCGAGAGACTCGACGAGTCCTCTTTTCATGCCGTCCTTCCTCGGGCGTCCTCCTCGGGCGGCGTCTCCTCCTCCAGCCGTCCGAGCATGAGATCCAGGACGCGAACGAGTCGGGGATCGAACGTCCGCCCAGACTCGTCGCGAACATAACCGCGCACGTCCGTGTTCGGGATGGCCTTCTTGTATGCGCGGCGCGAGGTCATGGCGTCGAACACGTCGGCCACGCAGGCCAGGCGGCTGATCGGATGCTGCGTCCAGCCGGCGGGAACGGACGGGTAGCCGCGCATGTCGAAGCGGATGTGATGCTCGAAGGCGACGATCATCGGCAGACGGTTCGAGCCCGGCAGGCGGCTCAGGAGATCCGCGCCGAGGACGGGGTGACGTCGCATGACCCGCCATTCCTCTTCGTCGAGCGGGCCCGGCTTCCGTAGGATCTCGTGCGGGATGGCGATCTTGCCGACGTCATGGAGCATCCCGGCCATGGCGATCTCCCGGAGGAGGGTCTCCGGCAAGCCGATCACGAGGCCGAGGCCGATCGAGATGACGGCCACGTTCACCGAGTGGTAGAGGGTGTACTCGTCGTAGGACTTGATGCTCGCGAGGCGGAGCACCAGCGCCGGGCTCTGGAGGATCTGCTCCAAGAGCGTCGAGGTGAAGACGCGCAGCGTTCCGATTTGCTCCACGGCGAGGGGGGAGCGCGCGCGGACGGTCGCCTGGATGTCGCGGAGTGCGTCGATGGAGCCGTAGTAGGCTCGTCGGGCCGTCGCTTCTCCGCTCTGTTGCTCGGGCTGCACCGGCGGACCCAGCCGCACGTGGGTCAACCCCTTGCGAGACGTCCACGACGACGGCTCGCCGCCCACGCCCTCGGTCACGGCCTCGAGGAGCGCGTCCACTTCGCGTGGCTCCACCCCCACCATGAACGAGATGCTCCCGATCTGCCGCTCGTTTTGGCAGACCGCGAGGAACTGACGGTAGAGGAGGCTCTCCCGGGGGAGGATCCGATCGTCGGCGACGAGAACGTCGCCCAGGAAGCGGTACACGAGCCTCCCGTGCGAGCTCAGGTAGGCGGTCAACGCGTTGTGCAGCGTCTGCTTGGCTTTGACGGTCTGGGCGTGCATCGGTGGATAGAGCGCGGCCGTCCGGACCATGCCGTGCAAGCACCCGAAGACGTGCGACGCCTGCTCGGTCGGGCTACCGGTCATCGACGGCCTTGGGGGAGACGCGCGCCCGCGGCTTCCGGGCGCTCAGCGTCTGGGCGGCCAGATCACGGACGCGGCGCTCGGCGCGCCTCCAGAACCAGGTGCGTCGGCTGACGGCAGCCTCGAGAACGCTCAGCGCCGCCGAGGTGCCGATCGAGGCGAGCGCGCGGATCGTCCCGAGCTGGACCTCCGTGTCGTCCTCGCTTCGGGCGCCCGAGCCCAGGAGCACCTTTCGCAACTCCGGGACCGCGCCGTCGTTCCCCGGGATACCGACCGCGCTGATCGCCGCCCGTCGCACCGATGCGTCTGGATCGTGCACGCGGCGGAGAACCGGCGCTCTCGCGGCTGCCCCGCCGACCTGGACGGCGACCCGCACGGCCTCCAGCCGGACCCGCGGGTCGGGGTGCTCCAGCACGGCGACGATGGCCGGGAACGCGGACGCGTGCCCGATCTTGCGGAGCGTGTAGAGGGCGTTCCTCACCACGAACCAGCGCTTGTCAGCGAGCCGCGACAGCAACGGGGGGATCGCCGGCGCTCCCACCCGGGCCAGCACTTCGCACATTCGGATCCGGACCCGTCGGTGTGGCTCCTCCGCGAGGAGCGCCGTGAACACCTCGACTCCCTCCGGGCCGGCGAAACGCAGATATTCGGTCGCGACGTCCATCGGGCCCATCGGAGGCTCCCGACGGAGGAGATCCACGACGAGCGAGACGTG
>Ga0209470_1002723_pt1 | contig 12399 bp, 13 predicted proteins | sample GraSoiAngelo_125_FD_185882 | JGI IMG/M metagenome (GOLD analysis project Ga0209470, IMG submission 185882) | Grasslands soil microbial communities from the Angelo Coastal Reserve, California, USA - 14_0927_05_40cm (SPAdes) (version 2) | ecosystem: Environmental > Terrestrial > Soil > Grasslands ... | reverse complement strand
CGGCGGGCCGCGGCCCCCGCCACGCGCGCCGGTCGTCGTGCCGGCGGCGGTCACCGCCGCGCCGTCCGAAGAACCGCTCGGGCGCGGCCGCGCCGCTTGCGCGGCAGAGGTCGCAGCGCCCGCACGGGGTGGTGCTCTCGTCGCCGAAGTAGCGCCGGAGCGCGACGCTCCGGCACCCGGTCTCGTTGGCGTACTCGACCACGGCGCGCAGGCGCCGCGCGTCCTCGCGGCGCAGGATCTCAAAGCGGCTCCGCAGGCTCTCCACCCGCTCGACCAGCGTATCGAGGGGCACGGTCGGATGGATGCGCCCCTCGCCCACCCGCTCGCACACGCCGGCCTCGACCAGCGTCGTCACCAGCGAGGTGGCGGCGCGCTGGGAGACGCCCGCCGAGAGAGCCAGCTCCTCGATGTTGGCGTCGCGTTCCTCGCCCGCCCACGCCGCCAGCGCGCGTCCGAAGCGCCCGAGGAGCGCCGGGGAAAGGCGCGAGAGCGCGAGGAGATGCTCTTGGATCTCGAGGTCGCTCTCGTCGAAGAGGAGAATGCAGCGCGCACCATAGCCGTCGCGCCCGGCGCGCCCGGCCTCCTGCAGGTAGCGCTCGAGCGAGGCCGGCGCCTGATAGTGGATGATGTAGCGGATGTCGGGCTTGTCGATGCCGAGGCCGAAGGCGCTGGTCGCCACCATGACGATCCGCTTGCCCTTGCGCATGAAGCGCGCCTGGTGCTCGGTGCGGTCCTTGTCGGTCATCTTGCCGTGGTAGCGGGCGCACGGCACCTTGATCAGACGGAGTCCGAGCCAGACGTCCTCGACCGTCTTGGTGGTGGAGCAGTAGATGATCCCGGGGCGCGGCAGACGGCGCGCGAGCTTGGCGAGCTGGCGGAGCTTCTCGTCGCCGCGGACGCTCCGCACCGAGAACATCAGGTTGTGGCGGTGCGGTGAGGCGACGATCACCTGGGGGTCGCGCAACCCGAGATAGCGCACGATGTCGTCGCGCACGGGCGGCGTCGCCGTCGCCGTGAGCGCGAGCACCTGCCCGGCCTTCAAGCCTGCGAGGCGCTGCCCGAGCGCCAGGTATGCGGGGCGGAAGTCGTGTCCCCACTCCGACACGCAGTGCGCCTCGTCGACCGCGACCAGCCCCGGCGGCTGTTTCTCCAGGAGCGCGCCCAGCTCGTCGCGCGCCAGCGTCTCGGGCGTGGTGAGGACCAGGAGCGAGCCGCCCTCGGCGATGCGCGCGAGCGCCGCGCGACGCTCCGCCGCGCCGATCGTGCTGTCGAGACGCACCGCCGGCACACCAAACTGCTGCATCTTGAGGGACTGGTCCTCGAGGAGGGCGAGCAGGGGCGAAACCACCACCGTCGGCCGCGGCAGCAGGAGCGAGGGGAGCTGATAGCAGAGGGACTTGCCGCCACCCGTGGGCAGGACCAGCAGGACGTCCTTGCCCGCGAGCACCGCGGCGATGGCGCGCTCCTGCTCGCGGTGGAGCCGTCCGATGCCGAAGCGCTGGCGCGCGAGCTGCCGGACCACATCCGGCCCGGGGCGCTGCGGCGCCTCCTCGTATCCGGGTTCGAGTGTTGCCACCTTCCGCTTCTCGCGGGCGACCGCGGCGGGCTTTTCTCCGCAGCCGCCAACGAGCCTCGTTCCCGGGCAGCTCGAGCGCCAGCCGCCCGGGGCGGGGACCGTGGCCCGACCGACGACTGGTGGACCACCCCCTTCAACGCGACAGCTAGCCTATTTGGCGACGGAAATCCACCCGGGCCGGCGGAGCGTCACCGGATTCACCGGGTGCCGGCGGCGGACGCGGTCCTCCGGGGGTTTGCGGTGGCCGGCGTTCCCTGAGAGAAGAACCCGCGCCCGTCGCGCCACCGAAGCCGGCGGCCGACCGACGTCCGTGCGAAGACCGCGCCCCCACCACGGGCTCGTCATACAGATCGCGATCGCGGCTGCGCTGGGCTGCGCGCGGCAGGAGGCATGGGTCGCGCCCGACCCGGCGGTTACGTTCGCCGCCCATCGAGCCGGCGACCGGCTGGTTCTCGATCGCCTGCCGAGCGGCGCGCGCGGAGCGCTCGAACCGCCCGGCTGGCCCCACACGCCGGACGAGCCGACCTTCGTGCTGCGCGCCGGAGGCGAGGTGTGTGCCGCGCTCTGGGTGGTCGGCCGCTCGCGCGTGCTCGTCCGGCGCGAGGTCGTGACCACCTCGCCGCGTATTGCCGAGGTGCTCTCCGCCTGGGACGACGGCGCGCTGCGCCTGACGCTCTTCCAGGACGGTGGTCCGACCCTCGGCGTGGACCACCTCGCGCGCGCGGAGGGAGCGGAAGCCGCGCTCGTCATGCGTGGCGCGCCGCTCCGCGGCACCTATCGCGCCGCCGCCCGCGACGTGCGCGGCGCGCCGCTCGGGTGGCTGCGCGTGCGCGTGGAGCCGCCCGCGGGCCCCGTCTATGACGGCGTCCTGCCCGGCGCCGTCGGCGACGCCCTCGCCGCCGCGGCCGCGCTCGCGCTCGACGGCGAGGTCGCGTGGATTCAAAGGCATCCGTCCGGCGCGCGCTGAGCCGCTGGCAGGAGTCTGCCGTGGTCAGCCCGACCCGCCACCTGCTGCTCGCCCTGGGCGTCGAGCGGCGCCACGAGCAGCCCCGCGTGGCGCGCCTCCCATGCGCGAGCGCCGGGTTTGCCCGCGGCCGAGGCGCGGGGTACTAGGGCCGGGCATGACAGGCGAGCGCCGAGGCGAGCTCGAGCAGATGATCGGCGAGGTGGCGGCCAGTTACGGGGCCGGGCGCCTCATCGACAGCCTCAGCAGCGCCCATCTGCCCAACAAACGGCAGGTGATCGAGGCGCTCCATCATCTGAAGGCGGTCATGTACCTGGGCTACTACGCGACCGGCTCGCTCGACGACTCGAAGCTCCGCTTCGCCCTCGCCTCGCACCTCTATCCGGCCTACGAGATCCTGGTCGAGCAGACCGCGCGCGCCGCGAGCTACGAAGGCTTCCGCAGCGCGGGCGTGCCGCGCGACCCCGACTGGCCCGAGACCGTGACGCTCGCGCTCCTGCGCAAGGTGCCCGCAATCCGCGCGCTCCTCTCCAAGGACGTAATCGCCGCCTTCCAGGGCGATCCCGCCGCTAACAGCGTCGAAGAGGTCATCTTCAGCTACCCGTCGATCGAGGCCATCACCACCCACCGCATCGCGCACGAGCTCTACCGCGAGCGCGTGCCCATGCTGCCGCGCATCATGGCGGAGCACGCGCACACGAACACCGGCATCGACATACACCCCGGCGCCCAGATCGGCGAGTCGTTCTTCATCGACCACGGCACGGGCGTCGTGATCGGCGAGACGTGCGTGATCGGGAACAACGTCAAGCTCTACCAGGGCGTCACCCTGGGCGCGCTCAGTCTGGCGCGCGGCGTGCCCGGCAAGCCGGGCGCCAGGCGCCATCCGGCGCTCGAGGACGACGTCACCATCTACGCCGGGGCCACGATCCTCGGCGGCGAGACGGTGATCGGCAAGGGTTCGGTGATCGGCGGCAACGCGTGGCTGGTCGCGTCGGTCCCGCCCGGGAGCCGGATCAGCTACGAGGGCACCCGGCCGAGCTGACGCGCCCGCGCACGGACTCTCAGGCGTGGACCGGCGGGCGGCGTCCCGCCCACGGCCGCGCCGCTTCGAGCTGCGCCGCGACGCGGATCAGGAGGTCCTCCCGCCCGTAAGCCGCGACCAGCTGCACCCCGCTCGGCAGCTCGCCCGTCCCCCAGTGGAGCGGCAACGAGATCGCCGGCTGCCCGGTCAGGTTGAACGGCGAGGTGAAGGCGGCGAGTTGCGCGGCGCGAATGCCGACCGTGATCGGGTCGCCCGGGTCGGGCACGAAGTGGCCGAGCGGCAGCGGCGGCGCGGTGAGCGTCGGCGTCAGCAGGAGGTCGAAGCCGCCCGCCCACCAGCTCGCCACCCGGCGGGTGTAACGGGCGATCCACTCGCGCGTGGCGAGGTACTGCGCCGCCGAGCAGCCGCGCCCCATCTCGGCGAGCCCCCAGTTGAGCGCGTCGACGTCGGTGGGACCGAGCGCGCGGCCCACGACGTGGCCGAGCACGTCGAGCAGGTGTGCCATGCCGGTGGCGTACATGGTGGTGAAGTGGGGTGCCGACTCCGGGTCGTCGAGCGTCTCGGGATGCGAGACCTCGACCGAGTGGCCGAGCGAGGCGAGGAGGCGCGCGGCGCCCTCGGCGGCGGCCACGGTGTCCGGGTGGGCCGCGAACTGCCCGCCCGGCGGCCGGGTGAGGAGGCCGGTGCGCAGCCTCCCCACCGACGCGCCCACCTCGGCCGCGAACGGGCGGGCCGGCGGCGGCGCGACGTACGGGTCGCCGGGCATCGGTCCCGCGACCGCGTCGAGGATGGCCGCGGTGTCGCGCACCGAGCGCGTCAGCACGCCTTCGGTGGCGAGCCCGCCCAGCATCTCGCCGAGCCCGGGCCCGCACGAGATGCGCCCGCGTGACGGCTTGAGTCCGACCAGCGCGCACGCGCTCGCCGGGATACGGATCGACCCGCCGCCGTCGTTGGCGTGCGCGGCGGCGACCATGCCCGCGGCGACCGCGGCCGCCGAGCCGCCGCTCGAGCCTCCCGTCGAGCGGCTCGTGTCCCAGGGATTGCGCGAGGGGCCGTAGGCCTCGGGCTCGGTGGTGGGGAGCGTGCCCAGCTCGGGCGTGTTCGTCTTGCCGAGGAAGACGAAGCCGGCGGCGCGGAACTTCTCCGCGAGATACGTGTCGAGGGGCGCGATGAATCCCAGGTCGCGCAGGAAGCGGGTTCCCATGTGATGGGGATCGCCCGCGGAGCAGCAGATGAGATCCTTCAGCAGGAACGGCACGCCGCGGAAAGGGCCCTCCGGCAGCGCAGGCGAGGCGGCCTCGGCGCGCGCCTTCTCGAAGCGCGGGATGATGACCGCGTTCAGCTCGGGGTTGGTCTGCTCGATGCGCGCGATCGCCGCCTCGACCACCTCGACGGGACTCGCCTGGCGCCGCCGCACCAGGTCGGCTTGCGCGGTCGCGTCCAGCCAGGCCAGGTCGTCGCTCATCGACGGACCGTACGCCATTCCGCGGCCGGCGCACAAGGAGCGTTCCAAACGCTCCATGGTTCAGATCGCCGCTTGCGAGACGCGTGTCGGCGTCCCGCCCCCCGCTCAATGGATGCGCAGCAGCCGCTTCCCGTCGAGGGCCCGGTGCAGTATCCACGCTCCCGCGGGGATGTCCCGCGTGAGCCGCGCACACGGGCCGGGTGGCGGCTGGTCGGCGCGCTTGCGGTGCGGGTACCAGAGGCGACAGGACCCGGGAGGCGGCGCGTCTTCGCGGCGAAGGTTGAGACTCCGCGCCCCGTCGTCGAGGCCGGGCGGCACCTCCACCCGGAGCTCCGCGGCGGGCGGCTCCGCGGCGGGCGACTCTGCGACGGGCGGCTCTGCGGCGGGAGGCTCTGCGGCGGGCGGCCCCGCGGCCACGAGAAGGCCTGCCACCAGGAGCGTCGTGCCGACCCTCGCGACCTGAAGCCGAGTCCCACGCATCGAGTCTCCCCTATCCAGGCTGCCCGCCACCGTCAAACGCGTGCAAAGAAACGCGACGGGGGACGGACCGAGATCCGTCCCCCGTCGAATGCAAGCGACTCAGACGAGACTTACGAGCAGACCAGGTTCGGGGTCCCGGCGGCCGGGTTGCTCGTCCAGGTGCAGCCGGTCGTGTAGCTCATGCTCGGGTGGGTCGTGGTGACCGTGAAGTTGGTCGCCGTGCCCGTCGAGTTGCAGACCACGCCGCCCGATTGGTTGAAGCCCGGCAGCGTGCTGCACGCGCCCGAGGCGTACGTGTTGTTGTCCACGAAGTACGCCTCCTGGGCGGTGGCCGCGTTGCGGGCATCGGCCGCCACGCGGGCGTTGAAGCCGCGCGAGCGATACGCGGCGAACTGCGGGATCGCGATGGCGGCCAGGATGCCGATGATAGCCACCACGACGAGCAGCTCGATCAGCGTGAAGCCCTTGGACTTCCTCCTCTTGATCCTCGAAACCTTGCTCATTCTCTCCCCCTTTTGGCTGGATGGGCTTTTCTGTCTCGACGCGTCGAGACGCCCGTTCTCCGGTGCGCTGAAGCAAGCGAGGTGCCACGCGGGCGATCGCGACGCGCCGGGGGCGGAGAGGGGAAAAGGACACCGATTCACGGCAAGAACGAGCGGGGCCGAGAAGCCATCCCGCGTACACGCGCGTCCCGCGATCGGCACGAAACTGACGGGCGGCGGCATTCCATCAGTCACGCCGCGCAAGGCGCATGTCGCGCGCCAGCTGCAAGCGGCGCCTCGGGTCTGCGGGGCGCGGGGAGGCGCCGACGGGAATCGAGTGACTTGCCTCAGCGCCGGGTGAAGCATAGAGCTCTTCACGCCTTGCCCGAAACATGCGACGTCTCCGCATCATCCTGATCGCCCACGACGGCAAGAAGGCCGACCTCCTGGAGTGGGCGCGGTTCAATGCCGGCACGCTCTCCCGCCACGAGCTCATCGTGACGGCGGCAACGGGGGAGGCGATCCGGGAGATTCCCGGCTTCACGGTGCGTACGCTGCTGCACGGCCCGGCCGGCGGCGACGCCCAGGCGGGCGCCCTGATCGCCACCGGCGAAGCCGACGTTCTCGTCTTCTTCTGGGAGCCCCTCGAGGTCCAGCCGCACGACGTCGATGTGAAGGCGCTGCTGCGTCTCGCTGTCCTGCACAACGTGCCGACCGCCTGCAATCGCGCCACGGCGGACTACCTGATCTCGTCGCCGCTCTTCGGGACCTGAGCCGCAACGGGATGTGACGAGATTTCCAGCCAGCACCGTAGCGCGGGACGAGCCGGGGGCCGACGGCCTCACCCGGGCGGGCGTGAAGTGCCCCCGGCGCGAATCGAACGCGCGGCCTGTCGCTTAGGAGGCGACCGCTCTATCCACTGAGCTACGGGGGCCGGTCCCCCCCCTATACCATGCGCCCGGCTCGCCACCCACGCTTCGCCGCCCGTGGGGTGGTGGCCTTCCCGGGCCTTCTTGCTGCAGTGTGTCGTACGTGGAAAGCTTTATCGCGCCAAGGGTTGCAGACGTGCCGCGCCGGCGTGACACTTCGACTGCCGCGGTGCGTCGTTAAACGAGCGACCGACCGAGACTTTTTTTCCCTCGCCCCCCTTTCAGGGGATACCCATCGCATGGTTTCGTGCTATGGCTTCGCGCAATTCTCACACTTCAACAGACGGTCGCGTCCCGACACTGCTGACCCGGTTCGCTCCGGATCTCGTTCGGGCCAGGCGCAGCCACCGTCCGCGCGCAGTGGGAGGTTGGGCATGTTCGATTTCGTGGAGCCGCGCGTTCGACGCGTCGTCGCCGAACAGCTCGGCGTGAACATCGAGGAACTCACCCCCGACGTTTCGCTCACCGACGATCTCGCGGCCGACTCGCTCGATCTGCTCGAGCTGACGCTCGCGCTCGAGACGGAATTCGGCATTGTCGTCTCGGAGTCCGCTCTCGAGCGGGTGCGTACGTACGACGATCTCAAGGGCACGGTGCTCGCGCTCCTGCGCCAGCGCCACGAGACGGAGATCCGGGCCAGCGAGGCGCCGTTCCGCGCCTGGGCGCGCGTGGTCTCGCCGCGCGGCGAGGCGGGCGGCGAGATCCAGCGCGCGGGCTGGCTCACTCCCTACACCGCCCAGACAATCGCCGAGGACGCGGTGCGTGCCGGGCGCGGCGCGCGCCTCGAGGTGGCGGTTCCGTCGGACCTGGGCGACGCGAGTCTCGCCGAGCTGCAGGACACATTCGCCTGGCTCGGTGAGCGTGGCGTGCAGGTGAGCGTCCGGCGCGATCAGCACCTCGGTCCCATCGGGCAGCGCGTCGGCCGGCCGCACGCCGCCTGAGCGTGCGCGCGCCGAGCGCTTGAGGCAGCCGACCGTCCACCTCTATCATGCCCGCCATGGGCGGCGTGGCTCTCTTCGTCTACGGCACGCTGAAGGACGACGGGCGCCTCGAGGATCTGACGGGCCGGCGCTTTCGCCGCCGGCGCGCCACGCTCGAGGGCTTCGCGCGCGTCCTCGGCGCGCACGGCTACCCGACGATCGTGCCGCAGGCGGACGGCCGGGTCGAGGGCGTCCTGGTCGAGTACGTGGACGCGGCTTCCCTGGCGGCGCTCGACGCCTACGAGGACGAGGGGCGCCTCTACGCCCGCCGACCGGCCGAGGTTCTCGCGGACGGCGAGCGCGTCGCGTGCGAGGTGTACGTGAGCCTCACGCCGTGACCAGCGCCCGCGCGCGGGCGAGCACCGCGTCGAGCATCGGCCGCGTGAGCTTCCCCGTGAACGTGTTCTGCTGGCTCGGGTGGTACGAGGAGACGAGCACGAGCCCCGACGCCAGGCGATGCTCCGCGCCGTGCGCGAAGCGCGGCAGCGGACGGGGCAGCGCCGTGCCGCGCGCGCGCTCGGCGGCGAGGAAGCCGTCGTGCGCCACCTTGCCGAGCGCGACGACGACCCGGAGCCGGGAGAGGCGCGCGAGCTCCTCCAGCAGGTAGCGACGGCAGGTCGCGATCTCACGCGGCGAGGGACGGTTCGCGGGCGGCGCGCAGCGCACCACCGCGGTGACGAACGCGTCGGTCAGCGTGAGCCCGTCGTCACGATCGCGCGCCAGGGGCTGGCTAGCGAAGCCGGCGCGATGGAGCGCGGCGTAGAGCCAGTTGCCGCTCTCGTCGCCGGTGAACATGCGCCCGGTGCGGTTGGCCCCGTGCGCGGCCGGGGCGAGCCCGACGAGCAGGAGCCGCGCCGCCGGATCGCCGAACCCGGGCACGGGACGCGCCCAGTACGTCCAGGCGCGGAAGCGCGCCACCCTCTCGCGGCCCACCCGCTCGCGATGCTCCACGAGACGCGGGCAGAGCCGGCAGCGCGTCAGGCGCCGCTCGAGCCGAAGCAGCGCCTGAGAGACTCTCACTCCGCGCAGAGGACGCCGGCGGTGAGGAAGAGCGTGTGCGTCTCACGGACCGTACCGGCCCAGACCGGCCCGTCGCCCGCAGGCTCGACCGCACGCACCGCGATCGCCGGGCGCACGGGCGTGCTGGCGTAATCGCCGGGATAGTGGAAGGCGGTCTCGAGCCGATCGCCCGCGCACAGCCGCTCCGCGGACACCGGATCCATGCCGAGGCGGTAGAAGACGTGCCCGCGCGCCACCACCGCAGCGTGCCCCGAGTCGAGCACCACACGGACGAGCGGAACCGGGCCCGCCTGCACGACCTTGATGAGCTGGCGGAAGCCGAGCTGGCCGGAGGGGAGCCGCGTCAGCACGGCGAAGCCCTTGTTCGGCGTCTCGCGCATGGCGACCGGGCCCTCGGCGCTCTCGACCATGCAGTCGCCCGCGAGGCCGCGCGGGGCCGAGCTCGTCTCGGACACGGACCGGAAATAGACCCGGGTCCGCCAGCCGCGCAAGCGTCGGCGTCAGCGCTGCATGGGCAGCGTGAGCTGGCGGCGGTCGCGCGGGCGGGCCCCGGGCTTCCGCTCCGGCCCCGTGCGCCGCCCCGTGCGCACCATGCGGACGGCGTCCTCCAGACCGACGCCGGTCGCGCGGCAAAAGCGCTGGAGCGCGGCGCCCAGCGCGAGCAGCTCCGCATCGCCGCCCCAGAGCACGGTCATGCCCTTCACACGCCGCCAGCTCGGCACGAGCGTGCCGCGCAGCCAGCGGCGCACGACCGAGGGCGTGACGTGCAGCGCGCGCGCCATCTCCGTCACCCCGAGGGCGTGCACGGTGCGCACCGCGCTCAGGTACTGGGGCACGGTGACGATCGACGCACCCGTCACGCGCCCTCCACCCGGCGGGCGGCGCGCCGGCGCCCGAGGCCGCCGACCCGCCGCTCGACCAGCGCGTCCGCACGCGCGAGCAGCGCGTCGTTCGGCGTGTAGCGCTCGATCATGTAGGAGAGGTCGCCGAGGTCGTGAATGAGGAGCTGGATCGCCCGCTCGCGCCACTCGGGACTCTTCACCACCTTCATCATGTCGACCACCACGTCCTCCAGCTCGGAGGCCTCGATGTCTATCGCCATCTCGAAGGCGCGCTCGAGGCTCACGCCGCCGCGCGCCTCGCGCAGGTAAGCGACGAGGAGCGAGCGCAATCGGGTCGCGGTGGTGGGATCGAACCAGACGCGTGCCTTCGCGGCACGGCGGGGATCGGCCTCGAGTATGCCCTCGACGAGCGCGAGCGCGCCGCAGTGCCCGGCCTCGTGCCGCGCCATGCCGAACCAGAAGTTCCGCACCTCGGCCGGGCGCGGGAAGGCCTTCACGAACCCGACGTAGAGCGCCATCGTCTTCTTCTCGAGCTCGATGGCGGTCTCGAGGACCTCGCGGATGGTCGTGCGCCGGGCGCGGGGCCGGACGGCGGGCATCGCCGCTTCCCTTAGCAAAGGGCTCGCCCGATTGTAAAAAGAGCCGTGCACGAGGGCCTCGTGACCGAGCTGGAGAGCGCCGTCGCCGACGCCGGGGCGCTGGTCGTGCGCGCCCAGAAGTACCGCCGCGGCGCTGGACCGGAGGGCGCGGCGCTCCTCGCCGCGGCGCTCGCGCTCGGGGACGAGGCGCGCCGCCTCCATCGCCGCGACGCGCTCGACGCGAGGGCCGCCGCGCACCTCCTGGCCGAGGCGCGCGCGCTCGGGGCGCGGCTCCGAGCGCTCCTCGCCGAGGTGCGCGCCGGTCGAGACTACCGCGCCGCGGTGGGGGCGCACCGCGCGGGCGAGGGGACGGTGCTCGTTCGGCTGTTGCCGGCCATCTTCGCCGGGCTCGAGCCCGCGCCGGCGCCCGGCGATCTCTTCACGGCGCTCGCCTGGCTCCGGCGCGGTCGGCTCCGCCCGGCCGAGGACGTGGCCGCCGGGGTGCTCGCCGCCCGCACGGAGGGACTCGCGGGGGAGGGCGACGACCTCTCGCCGGGCGCCGACGCCGAGCTGCCCGCCGTGACGCTCCGGAGCGACGCGCCGCCCGACGAGCCGCTCGTGCTCCGCCTGCCCGCGGCCGCCCTTCCCTCCCCGCTTCTCCGCCTGGTCGAGAGCGGCGAGTACCTCGTCCACGCCGCCCGCCTGCCGGCGCCCTTCACGCTCCGCCTCGCCGCGCGGCTCGCGACCGACGAGGACCTCCGCGTCGCGCTCGCGCCGACCGACTACGCGCGCTGGCGCGACGGGGTCGCACGCGCGCTCGCCGCCGCCGGCGTGCCGGTCGAAGCGAGCTGACACACCCGGGGGGGGGCCCGCGGCGGAGCCGCGTGCCCCCCGGGAGAGACGCCCGTGCGACGCTCTGCGTGTCTCGGCGCCCGCCCGCAGGTCAGGCGCACAGGCGGGCGCGAAGCACCGATGCGGCCTCGCGCAGCGTCGCGTCCCTCTCCAGCCGGCGCTCGATCGCGCCGAGCGCGTGCACGACGGTCGAGTGGTCGCGGCCGCCGAGCTCGGCGCCGATCTTGCCGAGCGGCACGTCGGTGTGCTGGCGGCAGAGGTACATGGCGAGCTGGCGCGGGACTGCGAGCCGGGCCGTGCGCCGCGGGCCCGAGAGGTCGTCGCGGCTCAGGCGGTAGTGCTGGCACACCTCGGCGATGATGCGCTGGAGGCTCGGCCCGCGGCGCGCGACGGGTGAGGGCCCGAGGGCCTCGCGCACCAGCGCCAGGTCGATCGCGCGGCCCGAGAGCGAGGCGTACGCCTCGACGCGCGTGAGCGCGCCCTCGAGCTCGCGCACGTTGGCACACCACTCCTCGGCGAGGTAGCCGCCCACCTCCCGCGCGAAGCTCACCCCGAGGGCGCTCGCCTTGCGTTCGACGAGCGCGCGGCGCAACGCCGCGTCGGGCGGATCGATGTGCGCCAGCAGCCCCGAGGCGAACCGGCAGCGAAGCGCCTCCGCGACGCCCGGGAGATCGTGGGGGGGGCGGTCCGACGCGATCACGATCTGCCGCGCGCTCTCGTGGAGCGCGTTGAAGGTGTGGGCGAACTCCTCTTGCGAGCGGCGCTTCTCGGCCAGGAACTGGATGTCGTCGATGACCAGCGTCTGGATGCCGCGGAACTTCCGCCGGAAGCGGTCCATGCGGCGCGCCTCGAGCGCGGCGATCATCTCGTTCACGAAGTTCTCCGCGGTGAGGCACTGGACCGCGCCGGAGGGGCGCTCGCGGGCCAGGTCGCCCGCCACTGCCGAGAGCAGGTGGGTCTTGCCGAGCCCGCAGACGCCGTAGACGAAGAGCGGGTTGAAGCGGAGGCCCGGCTGTGCCACCACCGCGCGCGCCGCCCCGTAGGCGACGCGATTGGACTCACCGACGACGAAGTTGTCGAAGGTGTAGCGCGAGGGCGCGAGGCCTCCGCCGCGCTCGGCGCGGCGGGCGGGGAGCGTGGCGGCTCGCGCCGGTACGCTCAGCTCCCGATTGACCAGGAGCACGAC
>Ga0209470_1002722_pt1 | contig 12401 bp, 12 predicted proteins | sample GraSoiAngelo_125_FD_185882 | JGI IMG/M metagenome (GOLD analysis project Ga0209470, IMG submission 185882) | Grasslands soil microbial communities from the Angelo Coastal Reserve, California, USA - 14_0927_05_40cm (SPAdes) (version 2) | ecosystem: Environmental > Terrestrial > Soil > Grasslands ... | reverse complement strand
CGACACGGTCGAGCAGCTCGCGATGGATGCGGAGCTTCAGGTCCTGGTAGGCCCGGTCGACTGGCGTGAGGCGGCCGGCGGCCGCGAGGCGCGGCGCCGGTTCGCGGCTCGTGGCGGGAACCGGCTTGTTGTTGAGACTCAGGCGGTCTCTCAGCTTCATTTCCGAGCCTCCTTGCTGAACACGCGCTGCAGGAGCCCCTTCGGCTTGAGCGGCAGGGCGACGCCGGCCAGCTTCGCTGCCAGCTCGGCGATCGCGAACGAGAGGGGCGACTGCTTGCCGTTGAGTGGGGTACCGTCGTTCATCGCGCCGCACGCGGCGGCGTCGTCGCGGGGCAACACGAGGAGCGGCTCCTTGCCGAGCGCGCGCACTGCGTCCTGCGGGCTCACGGGACCGGGGATCACGTGCGAGAACACGGGCTCGATCAGCTGGGCAGACACGTTGCCGCGCAGCAACAGCTCGATCATGCGCCGGGCCGCCCGCACCCCCGGCACCGAGAGATCGGTCAGGATGAGGATGTGGTCCGACTGCTCGAGCGCGGCCAGCATGGCGCCGTTCACCGTGCGCGCGGTGTCGACCACCGTGTGGGCGAACTGGGCACGCATGAGCTGAAGCGCCAGCTCGACGTGGTCGTGGCCGACCGCGTCCCCCTCCTCGACCTGTGCGGGCGCCGGCAGCACGAAGACGCCGCGCGGATGACGCGTCAGCGTGCCGGCGAGGAAGATGTCGTCGACCGGGCCCTTCGCTTCGGCGATGGTGGCGATCGAGTTGAGCGGAGTCAGGTTCAAGAACGCCGACACGTCGCCGCGCTGCAGGTCGAGGTCGACGAGCGCGACGTCCGCGCGCGACACGGTGGTGAGCGAGAAGGCCAGGTTGACGGCGAGCGTGGTCGCGCCGAGCCCGCCGCGCGCGCCGCACACGGTGATGACGGTGCCGGCCGTCTGCCCCCGGCTCGCGGCGCTCTTCATGGCGGTCTGGGAGAGCTTGATGAGCGTCTTGCTGAGCTCCTGGGGATTGAGCGGCAGGGAGAGGAAGTCGGCGGCGCCCCCTTCGAGGACGCCGCGGATCATGGAGACGCTCGAGTCGCTGGAGGCGACCACCGTGGTCAGGCGGGGCATCCGCTCGCTGACGCTCTTCAGCAGCGTGAGGCCGGGGTGCACGTCGAAGCCGAGCTCGATGCACGCCACGTGGCAGCGCTCGGTGCGGAGCAGCTCGAGCAGCTCCTTGTAGGCGCAGAAGTGTACCGCGAGGTTGAGCTCGCTGGCGGCCGTCTCCACGATCGGGCGGCTCGCGGAGGAGCCGGGGGCCGCCCAGACGAGCGTGCCCTCGGTGTTCATCTCGTGCGGGGCCATGCGCTTGGTCCGATGTCGAGCTCGCCGCGGGCCCTAGGGCAGCCCCGGGATGCGCGGCCGCGTCACCTCGGCCGGGTCTGCCTTGGTCCGGATGTCCTCGTTCGAGAGCGGCGGGCGGTCGGTCGGAAGCGCCACCTCGGTGCCGGGCTTCATCGGCGCCACCAGGCGCGGGGTCACGACGATCATGAGCTCCGTCACCTCGTCCGAGTACGTGGTGTGACGGAAGAGATACCCGACGACGGGGATGTCCTGGAGGTACGGGACACCGTCGGCAACCTCGTTACGCATGCGCTGCAGTAGGCCACCGATCACGAGGGTCTCCCCGTAGCGCAGGCGCGTGGCGGTGGACGCGCGCCGGGTGCGGAAGGTCGGGATGCCCTCCACCCGGTTGACGAAGTCGGGCTGGCTCACCTCCGGTGAGACCGTCAGCATGATGTCGCCCTCGTCCGAGATGCGCGCGATGAAGTTGACGACGGTGCCGAAGGGCTTGAACACGACGTCGGTGGCGAAGCCGGTCGCGATCCGGATCGGGATCTCGCCGCCCGACTGGATGACGGCGTTCTGCCCGCTCATCGCCAGTAGCTTCGGCTGCGCCAGGATCGTGGCGAGCCCCTCGCTCTGGAGGATCTGGATGACCGCCGTGATGTTTTCGTTGTTCGGCAGGTTGAAGGCGTACGTGGGCCTCTTTGCCGTGGCGTCAAAGGTCCCCAGCGGCAGCGCGCCGCCCCCCATGAAGTAGGCCGATATGAACGAGTTGGCGGCGTTCCGGAAGTCGATGCCATGCTCCTCCATCGCCGTCCGGTTGAGCTCGGCCACGGTGACCTCGAGCAGGATCTGCCGATCGACGAAGTCCGCGATGAACAGCGAGTGGATGTCCGGCGTCTGGCTCCCGTCCCACAGGATGAGGGTCGTCTCCCCGGCCCTGGGCTCGGGCGTGAACGTCTTTGCGGTCAGCTGCCCGACGGTCCGCATTCCACCGCCCTCGGCGCCGCCAACGGGTGGGGGGGCCTCCTTGGCGTTGATCATGATGGTGCGCGGCCCGAGCACCACGATGCCGGCGAGCGAGGGATCACCGATCGACACACGCCGGATGGAGGTCTTCAGCTGGAGCACACGGCTCTTGCCGCTGCGCACCCAGATCGCCTCGCCCGGCTCGAGCATGGCTCCGCCCCGGCTCGGCGGGGCCGCCTCCTGCACCGGAATGGTCTCCTTCTGGACGCCTTCCGAGACGGTGCTCGTGGCACCCGGACGGCCAGACGCCTCGTCGAACTCCTTGGCGACGGGCGCGTTCCTGTTCACGCTGCACGACGAGACGAAGAGCATCGAGGCCGCAACCGCACTGATGGTAGGCCCCGGACGCCAACCCCCCATGAACTCCTCCCTTCTTCCCCTGGTGCCGGTTCGAGTCACGGGACCGGGTTAGAACAGCGGCTGTCGGGTCACCTTTTCCCCCAAGAGGATCTCCACCGAGTAGGGTGTGGGCCCCCTTTCCCGAGCGACCTTGGTCGGGACCTGGGTCGGATGGCCATCCCCCTCGAAGAGTGCCCTGGTGGCGATGCCCGACGTCTTGACGACCTCCTCATCTCGATAGTTTCTGAGTGCGAGGCGAACCGGCTCGAAGCGCGCCGCGAGCGTGAGCCGCTCCGCCTCCTCGGGGGAGACCAGCAGCGTCACGGTGGGCACCTCGACCGGCTTCTCGTCCTTCTGCTCGATGCTCTTGCCCGTCGCGAGCACCTTGACGTTCTGCAGGACCACCTTGCTCTTCTGGTCCTGGTCGCCCTCGGGCTGACCCGCGATCAGGACGTCGACCCGGCTGTTCGGCGTGATGAAGCCGCTCACCCCGGTCACGTTGTCGACCCGGACCGACATACCGCGCCTCCCCTCGGGGATCATGAGCGGCAGCAGGCCGGCGCCCTGGGCGACGATTTGGACCTGCAGGACGGGCTGGTTCCTCTCTATCGTGGTGCGGGCGATGCTGCCTAGAACGTCCTTCGTGGCGCGCAGCGTGCCCTCGGGTTGCGCCTCGACCGGCCACGCGACCAGCTTCACCTGGTTGGCCTCGATGCGGGAGCCGATCGGGATCTGGTCGGCGGCGACCACGACGTCGACCGTCGTACGGTTCCCCGAGTTACGGATCTCAGCGATCTGCTGCTGCAGGTTGCGCACATGCCGGACGACCATGGCGGCCGCCAGCGCCCCCACGAGGATCGCCAGAAGAAAAACGTTGCCGGGCTTCATTTTCCCACCACCCTTCCATCCTCGGGCGCGTGCCGCCCGTCGTTACAGAACCCCTTCCAGGCGCGAGAAATCGAACGCGCTCGAGTCGAGAATCACAAGGTAATCGAGGGCCTGACCCTGTTTCCTTCGACGCCGTGTCATGATCACATGTGTCACGATCAAACCCCCAGGTGTCCCGCCCAGGTGAGCGCGGCGAGCGTCCCCAGGCCGAGGGGCACGCTGTAGGGCAGCGCCACGGCACCCTGGTCGGCAGCCGAGACCCGCAGAGGGTCCAGCGAGCGGGTCAGGGCAGCCACCCGGAACATGGTGGCCGTCGCCATCAACTTCTCGCGCAGGCGCCCCCGCCGCGCCAGGTGCCAAAACATAATGGCCCCGCCCAATATCATACCGGCGCCCAAACCCATAAAGGCAAGCCGCGGCCCGAGCAGGGCTCCGATCGCAGCCATCATCTTCACATCCCCGCCCCCGATCCCGCCCATGGCAAACGGCCAGAGGAGCGCGCCCGTCGTCAGGCCCAGGCCCGCCAGGCTGTCGAGCAGGCCGCCCGCCCCCTCGTTGGCCGTGTTGAGGGCGATCCCCAGGAGCATGGCCGTTCCGGAGACTGCGTTTGGGATGCGCCGTGTCCGCACGTCGATGCTCACGCATAACGCGACGAAGGCCACGGCGGTGGCGGCGATGAGGGATGACATCATGTCATTTCTCGGCAAAACGATTCTCGGCAAAACGATGACCGGACATGAGGGGGGCGGCGATCCGCCCCCCTCTCACAGCCGGTTCTTCCCGACGTTGTCGGGCCTCGGCTCAGGAACTCTGAGCACTGTCGATCACGCTCTGGGCCTTGCTCCAGAGTGTGCCGACGTCCTTGGCGATCACGATCGCCGCCGCGGCGGCAATGGTACCGATGACCGCGAGTGCGATGCCGTACTCGGCCAGATCCTGGCCGGCCTCATCGGCGGCCAATTTCTTCACCAGCGCTGTCATGTTTCCTCCTTTCTGGGGTCGCCCCCGAGTTCGCTGCCACGGGTCTCGCTGCGCGTCGGCCCGTTGGAGCACACATGAACGCCACTTCATCACCGATGCCTGGTCTCTCAGGAGCTGCTGCTCTGAGCGCTGTCGATCACACTCTGGGCCTTGCTCCAGAGCGTGCCGACGTCCTTGGCCATGATCACCGCTGCGATCCCGGCCAGAATGCTGATAGTCGCCAAGGCGATCCCGTACTCCGCGAGATCCTGGGCGGTCTCCTCGCACGTCAACCTCTGGAGAAGCTGCACCATCCTTCCCCCTCTCTTGCTGCGCCTCGGGAGGACCGGACCGGTCCAATCCCTGGTGCGCGACTCGCACGCCAACCGCTCAGCTCTCAGCATGGGGAATTCCATCCGCGCTCCAGGCGCGAGGCTTAGGTGCAACTTCGGTGCCCATTTCATCCTCCGAAAGGTGGATGTTCTGATGTTGTGGTCCTTGCACGGGCGCGCTGTCTCCTTCTTTAGTTGCATCCTCGCATGACTGCCCCTGGTTTGAAAAGACTTTTGGGGGGTCGCGCAAGCGGTCGGGGGGGATCCTGGCTAGCTACGGAGACATCACGGTATTTTTTTCTTGTTTGACCGTGGGTTACCCCACTTCTAACGAGGCGGGTTCGAAGCCCTCTCGGGGGGGTATCCTATTTTTCGGCCCAGGGCGGCCTTCACCGGAACCTGCCTTCAGACGTTGCCCATCCGCACGGGCCCCTGCCCCATCATTGGCAATGGGGGACTCTGCGGGGACCCGCTCACCGCACTGCACGTGCTGGGGGGGACGCTGTCGAGGGCGCCGCGTAGGGAGAGGTCTTGGACGGGCTCCCCGTTACTCGATCGAATGCCCCAACGGGCGCTGGTGGCGTCGATGCCGTGCCGGCTCGGCACACGCTCGGCACCAGCCGCACGCAGCCACCGCCCTCGGAGGATCGCGCTCTGGCGCGCCACGCATGCCCGTTGTCAGCGGGCCCACCTTCAGATGGATCGCCCTCTTACCCCACGCCTGGCGTGTGCGGGCTAGTCGATGCCACGCTGTCGGCGCACCGAGACGCTCAAGCGCACGCTACCGCTTCATGCATCCTCTACAAGGCCGTGCGCAAGCGTCGCAAGCATGACGCCCGCAAAGGCTATCCGCCGCACGACCAAGGGACGGCTAAACCGAGGGGGGGGCGCCGCTTCACCGGGGCCCGGCGTCCCGCTTGGCCGTGAGGAGTTCGCGCGCGCGGGCTGCGATGACGGCCACCAGGGGCCCCATCTTGGGCGGCGACGCCTCCAGGTCCGGGGGGACGCCGTACGCTTCGAGCGTCTCCGTGCACACCGGGCCGACCGACGCAACCACGACCCGCGCGAGGCCGCGGCGCAGGCTCTCGGGGTCGCCAGCGCGGAAGAGGTGCTCCACCTGCGCGGAGTTCGTGAACAGCGCGATGTCCACCTCACCGCGCGCCAGGGCTGCCGCCGCTGCATCGAGCGGACCCACATCCTCGGGGAGGGCCCAGCGGTAGACCGGCACGCTGAGGACGCGGAACCCGCGCTGGGTGAGGCCTTCCACCAGTCCGGGCACCGGCGCCCCATACTCCTGCACGGCTGCGAGCCCGCCGCGCGGCAGATCCAGCCCGTCGACCACCGCCAGCACCTGCCGCCACGTGAAGGGCTCGGGCACCGGGTGGGCGCCCGGAACACCCAGCTCGCGCAGGGCGGCCAGCGGCTTCGGGCCGCGCGCTACGATCCGGGTGCGCGCGAGGAGCGCGCCCAGGTGCGGGCAGGCCTCGGCCACCGCCCGCGCCAGCGCCCGCGTGCCGACCCCGGTCAGCAAAACGACCAGGTCGACCTCGCCCGCCTCGAGCCCGCGTACCAGCTCGAGCGCCTCAGGGCGAACCCCGAGCGACGTTTCCCGTAGCGCGGGCGCGCAGCGTACCTCCGCCCCGTGCCGGGCGAGCATGGCGGCGAGCTCGTCGGCGCGGCGTGCCTCGAAGCTCAGCACGCGGAGTCGGTCGAGCGTCCCGGGTCCCACGGCCTCACACCCCCGGCACCGCGGGCAAGGCCCCGAGGGCACGCGAGTTCCCCGTCCCTTCGGCGCCGGTGCGACCGAGGGCGACCGACAAGATCAACAAGGCAACGAAGCCGGCGGGCTGCACTGCCGTCATGACGGCCGCCACCGGAGGAGCGACGCCACCGCGCCACCCCATCCAGACGAGTATCACGCGCGTCAGCAGCAGGTTCGCCAGTGGGAGCACGAACGACGAGGCGACGATGGCGACGAGAGCGGCACGCCTGAGCCTGGAGCGTAGGAGGACGACGACCTGCGGGAGGGCCAGGACAGGATACGTGTACCAGACGTTTGGCAGACCGACCAGGATAGCCGCGGGACCTGCTTCCGGCGCCATGCGCGCGAGGGACACGAACGCGAAACCGGAGAAAGCCAGAGTCAGCGGGATGACCAAGTGCGGAGCGTCTATCACGGGAAGGACGTCGCTCGCGCCGCCGAGGAGGCGCAGGAGTGCGCCGTAAGGGGACACGTTGAGCCCCACGCGAGCGTAATGCGCCGAAACGGAGGGCAACACTTCGAGATAGTAGCGCCAGAAGCCCGACGTGCCGGTGGCGGCGAAGCCCACCGCCTGACTCAGGACGAGCACCGCGCCAGCTGCCAGAACGACGCACGGCCGTCGCCGAATGAGAAACGGGACCACCAACAGCACCGGATACAGCTTGATTGCCGCTGCAAGACCCAACCAGAGCCCGGCCGACCAATCTCGCCCGGCCCTGGCAGCCCTCCAGCCGAGCATCGCAAGCGCCAGGATGATCAGCTCGAGCTGGCCGACGAGCAGCAGGTACCAGAGCGGCGGCCACGCCGCGAGGGCGAGCGCTCCCGGTAGCGAGATGCCGAGCCACCGCCCCACGACGATCAGCAACCAGACATTGAAGGCCAGCCAGAGCGGCACGACGACGCGGAAGGGTAGCAGCGTCATGGGAAGGGCCAGCACGGCCAGTACCGGTGGATGGGGGCTCGGATGTGGAAAATTGTCGGTCGCGATCGGGAAGTAGCGGGCCGACAGCTCGTTGAGCGGCGTGAATACGTCGACGCCGTCTCGCAGCGCCTTCGCCGTCAGATACTCGACCTGGATGTCCTTCCAGTATGCCGTCTCGGACAGGCTCGCGAAGAGCAGCAGGCCGAGTGCGAACCCGGCCACGCCGGTCTGCGCCGCCCGAAGGCGTTTCGTGGCCGCGGTCACCCGCGCCTCACGGGGTCGCCTCCGGGAGCGTTCTCAGCGAATGCCATCGACATCCTGAACGGGCCGCCGCGGACTCGGGGTGCGAAGCGCGCCGGCGCAAGGCACAGAGCCGGCGCGCGGGCCCGGCCGCGACGGCCACTGCTTCTCTTCTCGACCCGGACCTGTCAAGAGTCAGGAGAGCAGCGGACCCTGCTCCCCATGTCGAACGCGGATCGTGCATCGTGCGCCCGGACGCTGGTCATCCCGATGTATCGGGAGGCGGCGCGCATCGCCGGGACCATTCGCACCCTCGCGGCCTCCTCCCTCAACGATCCTGGCACCGACATCATCCTGGTCGACGACGCCAGCGACGACGACACGGGCGCGGTAGCCCGTGCCGCTCTCGCGGCCACAGCGTTGAAGGCGTCGATCCTTCGCCTGGAGCGCAACCAGGGCAAGGGAGGAGCTGTGCGCGTAGGCGTGCTCGCCTCGGCGGGCCGCGTGGTCGCCTTCTCCGACGCCGATCTCTCGGCCGGCGTCACGGAGATCGCGAAGTGCTTCGCGGTGGTCGAGAGCGGGCGCGCTCAGGTGGTGTGCTCGTCGCGGGCCATGGCCACCAGCGTCATTCCGGTGCGACAGCCCCGGCTGCGGGAGCTCTCGGGCAAGGCGTTCAACCTCGCGCTCCGGTTCCTCGGCCTGACCCGCTTCCGCGACACGCAGTGCGGCCTCAAGGTGTTCACGCGCGAGGCCGCCCTTCGCCTGTTCGAGCAGCTCTCCGTCACCGGCTTCGCATTCGACGTCGAGCTCTTGCTGCTCGCCGAAGACCTTGGCCTGCGGGTCGAGGAGGTGCCCGTCGAGTGGCGGCACGTGGAGGAGAGCCGCGTCCGTCCCATGCGCGACGGCCTCGCCATGCTGCGTGATGCCCTGCGCATTCGGCTCGCCCGGGGCACGCGCAGCCGAAGGCTGCCGGCCGTAGCGCGCGACGAGACGCTCGCCTCCGCGGCGACCCCGGAGCGCGATCACGAGCGCCTTCGGGTGAAGCGCTAGCGGCATGAGGGGAGGCGCGGACCGCCGCCATCACCGCGCACCGTCGGCCTTGCGGCAGACGTGACCGGCCCCCGGCTCGCCGCCAAGGCGCGGAGGACGGTCCGGGCGCTGCTGCGCCTCGCGCCGCTCACGATCACCGGCTTCATGCAGTTCAGCTGGTTCGGGAGCCTGGCCGTGTCCCCGGACCCGTATGCCATCGTACGGCGCGACTGGCACCAGTTCTTCCAGACCGGACATCAGCTCGTGGCCGGGGACCTGAGCGCGATCTACCCGCGCACGTTCGAGAGCGGCTACTTCTGGCTGTACCCGCCATACTGCATCTACCTGACGGCGCCGCTGGGCATGCTGCCGGAATGGTGGGCCTACGCTCTCTGCGTCGTCGTCGAGGTCCTCGCGGTCGCCGGTGCCCTCGCGTTGCTCCGGGCCACGCTCCCCGCACGCGGCGAGGATCACACCACCGCGGCGATCGTCATCCTCGCCAGCATGCCGTTCAACACCAGCGTCGTCATCGGCCAGATCAGTGGCATGCTGTCCCTGATCCTTGCCGCCAGCCTGTGGGCGTGGCGCCGGCGCCGCACGCTCGTGGCCGGGCTGCTTCTCTCGCTGCTGTTCATCAAGCCGAACCTCGCCATCTTCTTCGTGGCGGCGAGCCTGCTGGCACGCCAGTGGCGGGTGCTGGCCGGCATGGGCCTGGGAGGCGCGACGATGGTGCTCGCCTCGCTGCCCCTCGGTCTGGAGCGCTGGCGCGAGTACGTGCACACCTCGCGCGACTACGTGAGCGTCGTCCAGAACAAGACCCTGATGTGGAAGCAGCTCACCCTGTACGCCTTCTGGCGCACCGCGACCGGCGGTACGAGCTCTGACCTCGCGGTCGTGGCGCCATGGCTCGCGAGCGTCGCCGTCGTGCTCGGGGTGACCATGCTCGCATGGTGGCGCAGGCGTGACTCGGAGGCCGCTCTCCCGCGCCTCTTCGGCCTGACGGTCCTTCTCGCGGTCAGCGCCAACATGTACGTCTACTTCTACGACGGCCTCGTGCTCCTCGTCCCGGGTATCGTCTGGTGGGTGCTGCGCGACGAGTATCGGTCGCGCTGGCGCCACACGCTCATCGGCGCCTGTCTGCTCGGGATCTTCGTCGTCGGCTACCTGAGGATCTTCCTCACCTCCGAAGGGATCAACTGGGCGGGCGCGCTGATCGCGATCTGGCTCGTATGCGAGGCGGTCGACCTACTCGCACGAACCGATGAGACGACGTATCGCCTGACAGCGACCCCGACCAGCACGGCATCACGGTCGTCCCGGTGACCGAGCCGTGACCTGGAAGGACGCTCCTCCGATCACGCGGGCGTTCCTGGCGCTGACCGGCTCCATCTTCGCGGTACGCGTGGCGCTCGCCCGGCAGTACCTCCTGACCACGGGGATTCAGGCCTCGGTTCCCCTCCACGACCACTTCTTCCCCTGGGTGCTCAGGGAGCCTTCCCTCCTGGCAGCCGCCTACTTCGCGCCGTTCTGCAGCGAGCTGCCGGTGCTGCTTCGACCCTCGCAGCGCCGCATGCGCCGCCACGCAATCATGGTGACGCTGTGCGCAGGCATCCTGCTCGTCCACCAGGCCAGCTACTTCTTCGCCACCTGGGTCGTCGTGTTCTGGGCGGGATTGTTCCTCATGTGGATGGCGGGCAGCGCACTCGACGAGCCGCAGCGCGCGTGCAGCAACGGCCCACTGCTGGCTCAGGCGCTCATCAGCTTCTGGTTCCTCGGAGGAGCGGTCGGAAAATGGACGGCGGCGTACTGGGCGGGCGAACCATTCTACGATCTGTTCTTCGCCCACCATCCCTACGTGGTGTACGCGCTGCTGCGGGTCTGGGTCGATGCAGGCGCGCTTCGCGCCATCGCGACGTGGGTCAGTCGGTCGGTGGTGGTGATCGAGACCGCCATGGTGTTCACGGTCTTCCTGCCCGCACGTACCGCGTCGGCCATCACCATCGTCGTCGCTCTCGGCATGTGGCTGTCCGCCGGGGATCTGTTCGACGTTGTATGGCCCATCATCGGGACCGCGCTGGCGGGCCGGATCCTGAGCGGAGCCACGCCGCCCCCCGCGACCCCATGAAATGCAGACCGGTCCTCATGGAGAAGGGTGTCTGCTAATGCCCGTCGCCGAGCGGCGGGCGGCCGCTCCGTCCAGCGGTGCGGGCTCGGCCCGGGGGCGACTCCCGATCGTGGACTTCATCGCGGCGAACGCCGAGAAGCCAGACCGGGCAGCCCTGTTCCTTCTGTCCGCGGTCCTGTTTTTCGCCTGCTTCATCCTGCTACTCCCGCTGAGCGAGACAGTGCGGCGGGCGGGGCTACGGCGCTTCCAGCTGACGGGATGGCCGCTTGCCGCGTGGATGCTGTTTCAGCCTGCCCCGTCGATGTACAACTTCGAGAACCGGTGGGAGGTCGTCCGCACCCACGCGGACGGGGCGTGCCCTCGGACGACCAACGGATTCGTCAACCACCATGTTTACAACCGCATCGCGCTCTTCAACTGTCGCGTGCGCTTCCGCCAGTGTCCCCTGCCTGCGTGGGTGCACTTCCGGAGCGCCTACAGGGGCACGGTGGTCGAGACGACGTATCGCCTGGACAGCGGCCCCGACCAGCACGGCATCACGGTCACCCCAGTGACCGAGAGGTGACCTGGAAGCACGCCACTCCCGGTCACGCGGGCCTTCCTGGCGCTGGCCGGAGGCATCGACTCGAGCCCCGTCGTCCCGCGCGCCCGTTCTTGCCGTGTGCGGCGAGTTTGGAGTACGGGATCCCGCCCGCCCTCGAGCAGCGCGGGCGTGACCTGCCAGGCCATGTTCGGGCTCGCTTACACCCCGGCCGAGGAGGCCTTCCGCGCCGAACTGCGCGCCTGGCTCGCGGCCCACCTGCCGCGCGAGGCGGTCCCCGAGGACGACGCGGAGCGGCGCCGCTTCCAGCGCACCTGGCAGCGCGCGCTCGCGGCGGGCGGCTGGGTCGGCATCCAGTGGCCGCGCGCGCACGGCGGGCGGGGCGCGACCCTCCGCGAGCAGGTCATCTTCACCGAGGAGATGGCGCGCGCGCGCGCGCCGGACATCCTCGATCCGGTGAGCGTCAACATCGTCGGCCCCACGCTCATCCGCTTCGGCACCCCGGCGCAGCAGGCCCGCTGGCTGCCGCCCATCCTCCCCGCCGACCAGGTCTGGTGCCTCGGCTTCTCGGAGCCGAACGCGGGCTCCGACCTGGCCTCGCTCCGCTGCAGGGCGGTGCGCGACGGGAACGCCTGGGTGGTGAGCGGGCAGAAGGTGTGGTCGAGCAAGGCGCACTTCGCCGACTGGGGCCTGCTCCTCGTGCGCACCGACCCCGAGGCGCCCAGGCACAGGGGCATCAGCTGCCTGGTCGCCGACATGCGCACGCCGGGCATCACCTGGCGGCCGCTCGTGCAGCTGAGCGGCCGCTCGGAGTTCAACGAGCTCTTCCTCGAGGACGTGCGCGTGCCGGCCGAGAACGTCGTCGGCCCGATCAACGGCGGCTGGCCGATCATCCGCAGCGC
>Ga0209470_1002720_pt1 | contig 12415 bp, 9 predicted proteins | sample GraSoiAngelo_125_FD_185882 | JGI IMG/M metagenome (GOLD analysis project Ga0209470, IMG submission 185882) | Grasslands soil microbial communities from the Angelo Coastal Reserve, California, USA - 14_0927_05_40cm (SPAdes) (version 2) | ecosystem: Environmental > Terrestrial > Soil > Grasslands ... | reverse complement strand
CGGGGTGGTGGGGGGCCTGGTGCTCGGCGGGATGCTGAATCGCGGCCACTGGATTCCCATCGATCCGTCGATCTACTTCATCGACCATCTCCCCGTGCATACGCAACCGCTCGACGTGCTGCTCGTGATCGGGGCGAGCCTGGTGGTCGCCACGCTGGCCCCGCTGTATCCGTCGATGCAGGCGGCGCGGCTCGATCCCGTCACCGCGATTCGCTACGAATGACCGCCCTGCTCGAAGCCCGGGGGGTCCGCAAGGTGTTCGCGGGCGGCGACGGGCAGCCGCTCGAGGTGCTGCGCGCCGTGGAGCTCGAGGTCCACCGCGGTGAGTTCGTCGCCATCGTGGGCACCTCCGGGGCGGGGAAGAGCACGTTGCTGCATCTGCTCGGGGCGCTGGATCGGCCCACCGGCGGCGATGTCTGGCTGGACGGCTCGCGCTACGCCGACCTGGACGCCTCAGCCCTGGCCGAGCTGCGGAACAGGAAGCTGGGCTTTGTCTTCCAGTTCCATCATCTCTTGCGGGAATTCTCCGCGTTGGAGAACGTGATGATGCCGCTGTTGATCGGGGGGATGGAGCAGCGCCCGGCCCGCTCGCGAGCCGAGGAGATGCTCTCCCTCGTGGGGCTCGCGGGGCGAATGACGCACCGGCCGGCCGAGCTGTCGGGAGGCGAGCAGCAACGCTGCGCCGTGGCGCGCGCCTTGGTGCACGACCCGAGCCTGGTGCTGGCGGACGAGCCCTCGGGCAACCTCGACCACGCCAACTCGGACCGGCTGCACGAGGTATTCTTTCGACTGGCCCGGGAGTACGAGACGGCCGTGGTGGTCGTCACCCACAATCGGCAGCTTGCCGGGCGGGCCGATCGGATTCTGATGCTCGAGGACGGTCGCCTGGCGGCGGTCGGCTCGGTGGACGCGATACCCTGATGCTGTGCGACAACTGCAAGGAGCGCGACGCGGTCATCAACCTGACGCAAGTGGAGCACGACACCAAGGTCACGCTCCACCTGTGCGAGCAGTGTGCGCAGCAGAAGGGCGTCGAGACCGGCGCGTCGGTGCTCAAGACGCCGCTCGGCGGCTTCTTGCAGGGGATGATCGGCAAGGGCGGGAACGTCCTGCCCACCCCGGCCGATGGCCTGCGCTGCGCCGCCTGCGGGAGCACCCTCAAGGACTTTCGCGAGTCGGGTCGGCTGGGGTGCTCGGAGTGTTACGACTCGTTCGCGCCGCACCTGCGGGACCTGCTGCGCCGGCTGCACGGCTCCAGCCAGCACGTGGGCGAGCGCTACGCGCCGCCGGGCGCGGAGGGCGCCACCGACCCGAGGCTCCAGCTGCTCGAGCTCAAAGAGCAGCTGCGGCGGGCCGTCGAGAACGAAAACTTCGAGCTCGCCGCGGAGCTGCGCGACCGCATCCGGGTGCTGGAATGATCGACCTCTCGCTGCTTCCCGACGGCGGCATGGGCTGGCTCGACGCGTCCGGGCCCAAGGGCAGCATCGTGCTGTCCACCCGCATCCGGCTGGCCCGCAACCTCGAGGGCTACGTGTTCAGCCAGCGGGCGAAGGACGCCGATCGCACCGCGGTGCTCACGCGCGTGGAGGAAGCGAGCGCCGCGAGCGACCTGCTCCAGGGCGCCGTGACGATCCGATTGGACCGGCTCGAGCGCGTGGACCGCCAGCTGCTGCACGAACGGCACCTGGTGTCCAAGGAGCTGGCGGGACTGGACCGCGAAGCGCGGCCCCGCCCCGGCGCGGCGCTGGTGGTGCAGGGGACGGTGGGGGTGATGGTGAACGAGGAGGACCACTTACGATTGCACGGAATGCGCTCGGGATTCGCCCTGGAGGACGCGTACGCGGATCTCGAGGGCCTGGATGCTGATCTAGGGCGGCTCCTGCCCTTCGCGTTTCACCCGGAATTTGGCTATCTTACCTCTTGCCCTACCAATGCCGGGACCGGACTCCGGGCGAGCGTGCTTATCCACTTGCCGGGCCTCGTCTTGACGAAGGAAGTCGGCAAGGTTTTGCAGGGACTCGCCCAGGTGGGGCTCACCTTCCGGGGTTTGTACGGGGAAGGGAGCGAGGTCGTCGGGAACTTCTTTCAGTTATCTAACCAGACGACGCTGGGCAAGTCGGAAGACGAACTGCTCGATCATCTTGGCAAGATCGTCCGACAGGTGATCGAGTACGAAGAGCAGGCGCGGGACGTGCTGCTGCGGACGGCCCCCGACGAGGTGGCCGACAAGACCTGGCGGGCATACGGGCTCCTGAAGTACGCGCGGAAGCTGACGTTCGAAGAGACGATGAATCTTTTGAGCGGGGTGCGGCTGGGCGTCGGGTTGAATCTGATCCCGAGCTTGAGTGTATACACATTGAACAAGCTGTTGATATTCACCCAGCCCGCGCACCTGGCGGCACTCGAGGGACGCCAGGGCGGTGATCCCGAGTTGCCTACGGTGCGCGCGACGTATGTGCGTCGCGTGCTGGAGACCGAGGCGGCGTGAGGAGGAGGTAGGGGGGGAGATGAACGGGTACAACTTCACGGATCGGGTCCGCAAGGTCCTGCAGATGGCGCGGGAAGAGGCCGCGCGGCTGCACCATGAGTACGTGGGGACCGAGCACATCCTGCTGGGCCTGATCCGCGAAGGCGAAGGGGTCGCCGCGGCGGTGCTCACCAACCTGAACGTCGATCTCGAAGAGATCCAGCAAAAGATCGAAGAGACGGTGAAGAAGGGGAAGGCGGCGGCGGCGGCCGGACCCGACCTGCCCTACACCTCGCGCGCGAAAAAGGTGCTCGAGCTGGCGATGAGCGAGGCGCGCGAGCTGAACCACTCGTACGTCGGCACCGAGCACCTGCTGCTCGGGCTGCTACGCGAGGAGAAGGGGATTGCCGCGCAGGTGCTCACCGATGCCGGCGTGAACCTCGAGCAGGCGCGGGCGGAGACGCTGCGGCTGCTCGGCAGCGAGATGCCTTCGGGGCCGGCTCCGTCGGGCTCCGGCGCGCAGCCGGCGAGCCCCAAGAGCGAGAAGAAGTCGAAGACCCCCGCGCTCGACCACTTCTGCCGCGATCTGACCCAGCTTGCGGCCGAGGGCCAGCTCGATCCCACGATCGGGCGTCAGAAAGAGATCGAGCGCGTGATGGAGATCCTGTCGCGCCGCAAGAAGAACAACCCGGTGCTGATCGGCGAGCCGGGGGTGGGGAAGACCGCGATCGTCGAAGGCCTGGCCCAGCTCATCGCGAGCGGCCAGTGCCCCGACGCGCTGAAGGATCACCGCGTCCTGTCGCTCGACATGGCGGCGGTGATCGCCGGCACGAAGTACCGCGGTCAGTTCGAGGAGCGGCTCAAGGCGATCATCAACGAGATCGGGCAGAACCGCAACATCATCCTGTTCATCGACGAGCTGCACACCCTGGTGGGGGCCGGTGCGGCCGAGGGCGCGGTGGACGCGTCCAACATGTTGAAGCCGGCACTGGCGCGCGGCGAGCTGCAGTGCGTGGGTGCGTCGACCCTCAACGAGTACCGCAAGTACATCGAGAAGGACGGCGCGCTGGAGCGCCGCTTCCAGACGGTGATCGTCGATCCGCCGACGGTGGACGAGACCATCGAGATCCTCAAGGGGCTCCGCAAGCGCTACGAGGAGCACCACCGGGTGATCATCCCCGATGAGACCCTCGACGCCGCGGCGAAGCTGTCGGAGCGCTACATCACCGACCGCTTCCTGCCCGACAAGGCGATCGATGTGATCGACGAAGCGGGGGCGCGGGCGCGGCTCGCCACGCAGGTGCCACCGCCCGAAGTCGCGGCGCTCAAGGCGAAGCTCGAGCACATCAACGGCGACAAAGAGAACGCCGTCCGCGACCAGAACTTCGAGAAGGCGGCCGCGCTGCGCGACCAGGAGCGCGAGCTCCAGGCGGAGATTCGCCGCAAGCAGGAAGCGTGGGAGAAGGAGCGCCAGACGCACCGGCCCACGATCAGCGAGGAGGGCGTCGCCTTCATCGTGTCGCGCTGGACCGGGATCCCGGTCACGCGGCTGCAGGAGGCCGAGACGGCGCGGCTGCTCCGCATGGAAGAGGAGATGCACGAGACCGTGGTTGGCCAGGACGAGGCGATCGCGGTGATCTCGCGCGCTATCCGGCGCAGCCGGGCGGGGCTCAAGGACCCCAAGCGGCCGATCGGATCGTTCATCTTCTCCGGGCCCACGGGCGTCGGCAAGACCGAGCTCGCGCGCGGGCTCGCCCGCTTCCTGTTCGCCGATACCAACGCGCTGATTCGGGTCGACATGTCGGAGTACATGGAAAAGTTCTCGGTGAGCCGGCTGATCGGCGCGCCGCCCGGCTACGTCGGCTACGAGGACTCGGGGACGCTGACCAAGTCGGTGCGGCGGAAGCCCTATTCCGTCGTGCTGCTCGACGAGATCGAGAAGGCGCATCCCGACGTCTTCAACATCCTGCTGCAGGTGCTCGACGAAGGACACCTGACGGACAACTACGGCCGGGTGATCGACTTCAAGAACACCGTCGTCATCATGACGTCGAACGTCGGCGCCCGGGACATGGTCAAGGGCAAAGCCCTGGGCTTCTCCCAACCGGATATGCGCGCGACCTTCGACAAGATGGCGGAGAAGGTCAAGGAAGAGATCAACAAGACCTTCAATCCCGAGTTCCTGAACCGGCTGGACGACGTCATCGTGTTCCACCCGCTCACGCGAGAGCACATCGCCCAGATCGTCACGATCCTGCTCAAGGAAGTGCAGCGGCGGCTGGGCGAGGAGGAGCTCACGCTCCGGTTGACGCCGGCGGCCTCGGACTTCCTGGTGGAGCGCGGGTACGATGAGCACTTCGGCGCGCGCCCGCTGAAGCGCGCGATTCAGAAGTACGTCGAGGATCCGCTCTCGGAGAAGATCCTGGTCGGCGAGTTCGCGCGGGGCGAGGAGATCGAGGTCGACGCGGCCCCGGACAAGGAACGGTTGGCGTTCCGCGCGCTCTCCGGCTCGAAGGCGTGATCCGCAAGCTTTCCACCGTCATCTGTGTGGGTTCGGCCGTGCTCGCCCCGCGTCTCGCGCGCGCTCAGGGCGAGGCGCCGAGCGCCGCCGCCGCCGTCGCCCCCGACTCCATCGTCGTCATCGGGCTCCGCCGGGTCGACCGCAAGCAAGCGATCGAGCAGAGCGGCCTCACCCCGGGCAAGCCGCTGGGCTACCGCGACGTGCAGCGCGCCATCCAGGCCCTGTACGCGACGGGCCAGTACGACGACGTCCGGGTGGCGCAGGACACCGCCGGCGGGCGCCAGCTCCTCGTCGTGCGCCTGCACGAGCGCCCCATCCTCGTCAAGTGGGCCGTGCGCGGCGTGAGCCGCGTCTCCGAGGGCAGCGTGCGCGACAAGGCCCAGCTGGCCGAAGGCCGGCCGGTGGACCCCGCCGCCGTGGCCCGGGCTCGCGGGCGCATCGACTCCCTGTACCGCGCGCAGGGCTATTACCTCGCCCAGGTGAAGGTGGTCGACGTATATGAGGCCGATTCGGCCCGCCAGCGGGTCATCTTCGACGTGGACGAGGGCCGGCGGGTCGCGGTGGCGCGCGTGCAGGTCGAGGGCAACACGCACCTGGTGACGAATCAGCTGGTCGGCCAGATGAAGACCCGCCCCGAAGGGTTCTGGTGGTTCCGCTCCGGTGAGTTCGACGACGAAAAGCTGCGCGAAGATCTGCAGGAGCGGCTCCCCAAATTCTACGGCGACCGGGGCTACGTCGATTTCCAGGTGCTCGACGACACGCTGGTCGTGAACGACACGACCGGCAAGGCGACGCTCGTGGTGCGCGTGAGCGAAGGGGAGCCGTACCGCGCGGGCTCGTTCGAGATCGTGGGGAACCGGCGCTTCTCGACGGAAGAGCTGCAACAGCTGTTTCCGTTCAAAGGCGGGGACCGCACCGGCTTCCTGGGGTTGGGCGGGACCCAGCAGGGGCCGACCTACTTCAGCCAGCAGAAGTGGGACGACGCCACGCAGCAGCTCCGCACGCTCTACTACAACAACGGCTACATCTACGTGAACGTCCGGCCGGAAGTCATCCGCCGCACGGGCGCCGACGGCAAGCCCGTGGTGGATCTCCGCTGGGCGATCAACGAGGGACAGCCGGCCATCGTCAACAAGATCGAGATCTCGGGCAACGACGTCACGCACGAGCGCGTGATCCGCGAGGCGATCATCCTGCTCCCGGGCGACGTGTTCCGCCAGGACGCGCTCATCCGGTCGTACCAGAACATCTCGAACCTGGGCTTCTTCCAGCAGCCCCTGCCGTTCCCCGACACGCGCCCGGCCAACGATCAGGGTGATGTGGACGTGATCTTCCGCGTGACCGAGAAGCATACGGGCAACGTCAACTTCGGTGCGTCGGTGGGGCAGGGCACCGGGGTGGGCGGTTTTCTGGGGCTCGACGAGCCGAACCTGTTCGGCCAGGGGAAGAAGGGCCACTTCCAGTGGCAGTTCGGCAAGAACATCAGCGACTTCGCCGTCACCTACACCGATCCCGCGATTCGGGAGTCCCGCATCTCGGGAACCCTCGACGTCCACAATACCCGGCTGCGGTACACGATCGCGGACCTCGGGACGCTGCGCCGCCGCGGAGCGAGTCTGCAGTTCGGGTTCCCGGTCTTCAACGATCGCTACACGCGGTTGTTCGTCTCCTACGGCGTCGACGACCAGACGTTCACCGGCTCGAGCACCGGTCTCGCGTCGCTGCGGTGCAACAGCTGCATCCGGTCCACCTTCGGCGTCTCCCTGATGCGGGACACGCGGATCGACCTCCCGTTCCCGACGGGGGGAACGATGCACTCCATCGGACTCTCGCAATCGGGCGGCCCGCTGGGTGGCTCGGGGAACTTCCAGCGACTCGATCTCGAGGGTCGTTGGTACGCCCCGCTCGGCCAGCTGGGCGGCGCGGCCAGTACGTCGCCCGTCCGGTTCGTGATGGGCCTCTCGACGCGCTCCGGCCTGGTGTTCGGCAACTCGCCCTTCTTCGACCAGCTGTTCACGATGGGCGGCGTGCAGTACGGCATTCCTCTCCGCGGCTACGACGAGTTTTCCATCACGCCGCACGGCTACGACCCGACCGCCACCAGCGGTCAGGCGAGCGCCAACTCGTTCGGCAAGGCGTACCTCGTGATGACGGGCGAGATCGGGGCCCGGCTGTCGCAGATGTTTTACGTCAACGCGTTCTTCGACGCCGGTAACGTGTGGGCGCGCGCCGGCGAGTTCGACCCGACTCGTCTGTACCGGGGCGCCGGCATCGGACTGAGCATTATCTCACCGCTCGGACCCATCGGCATCGACTGGGCGTACGGCTTCGACCGCACCGACGAATTCGGGCGGGCGGCGCCGGCCTTCAAGCTGCACTTCAAGCTCGGCAACTTCTTCTGATCGGAGCGCCCGCGCGACGGGCGCGGCGCTGGACCAGTAGTTCTTCTCTTAGGGAGATCGTTATGAGGCGTGTAGTGACAGTGTGGGCGTGGATCGGCTTCCTCGCGGCCACTCCGGCCGCGACCCAGGCACGGGCACAGGCGCAGCCGGGGCTCAAGATCGCGTTCATCAGCTCGCAGCAGATTCTCGAGCAGACGCCCGGCTACGCCGCGGCCGAATCCACGTTCAAGAAAGAGTATCAGGGCTTTCAGGACGAGGCTCAGAAACTAAAGCAGCAATTCGACTCGGCCGTCCAGACGTTCGAAAAGCAGTCCATCGCCCTCTCGTCCAGCGCGAAGCAGGCCAAGCAGAAGGAGCTACAGCAGCTGCAGCAGCGGCTCGAACAGCGCTCCAGCGAGCTCCAGGATAAGAGCCAGCAGCGTCAGCGGGAGCTGATCCAGCCCATCCAGGCGCGCGTCAACGCCGTGATCCAGGGGCTGCGCGCCGAGGGCAACTACGCGCTGATTTTCGACGCGGACTCGCCCACCAGCAATATCGTCGCCGCCGACCCGAGCCTCGATATCACCCCCAAGGTGATCGAGCGGCTGAAGCAGGCGAAGTAGGGCGCGCCCAGCCCGTGCGCGGCCGGCCGGCGTCGGAAGGCACAGCGGGCGGCGGGGAACCCGGCGGGCGGGGGGCAGGCGCCGCGCGACGCATCAGCGCCCGCGAGATCGCCGCCCTCACGAACGGCCGACTCGTGGGCGCCCCCGACGTGACGGTCTCCGGCGTCGCGCCGCTGGATCGGGCCGGCCCCGACGACCTCTCATTTCTTGCCGCGAAGCGCTATCTCCAGTATTTTCAACAGTCTAGCGCGGCCATCGTGCTCTGCAAGCCGGACCTCGTGCCGGACGACGCGGGGGCGGGGCCGGCGTGCCGGGTGGTGGTGCGCGATCCCCACGTCGCGCTGCTCTCGGTCATCCCCGTGCTCTATCCCGAGCCGGCCTGGCAGCCGGGGATCCACCGGACGGCGGTGATCGGCGAAGGCGTCGTCTGGCAGGAGCCGGTGGCGATCGGTCCCTACGCGGTGCTCGGCCGGGGCGTGCGCCTCGGCAAGAACGTGCGCATCGGCGCCGCGGCCGTGCTGGGGGACGGCGTGGAGCTCGGCGACGACGTCCAGCTGCTGCCGCAGGTGGTGTGCTACAGCGGCACGATCGTGGGCAACCGCGTCATTCTGCACGCGGGCGTGCGCCTCGGCTCGGACGGCTTCGGCTACGTCCCGGGGAAGAACGGCGAGATGCCGCGCAAGATTCCCCAGGTGGGTCGCTGCATCATCGGGGACGACGTGGAGATCGGGGCCAACACGACGATCGATCGCGGCAGCGTGGACGACACGGTGGTCGGCCAGGGAACCAAGATCGACAACCTCGTGCAGATCGGGCACAACTGTCGCATCGGCGCGCGCTGCCTCATCGCCGGCCAGGCGGGGATCGCGGGGAGTACTCACGTCGAGGACGACGTCTTCCTCGCGGGCCAGGCGGGACTCGCGGACCACGTGACGATCGGACGCGGCGCCCGCGTCACGGTGCAGGGGGGCGTGATCGGGGACATCGCACCGGGCGCCACCGTGTCCGGCTACCCGGCGCGTACCCACCGGGAGTTCCTGCGGGCCCAGGGTGCGCTGTACCGGCTCGCTCACATCGTGGACGATCTCGAGGCGCTCGTGCGGCGAACCGATGAGTCCCAGCCCTAGGCGCGGCATCAGCAAGAAGACGACCGTCTCGGGGACGGGCCTGCACACCGGGGCCCGTACCGAGGCGACCTTCCTCCCCGCGCCGGCGGGGCAGGGGATCGTGTTCAAACGCGTGGACCTCGCCGGGAAGCCTCTGATCCCGGCGCTCCTGTCGGAGGTCGAGGCGGTCGAGCGCCGCACCGCCATCGGCAAGGGAGCGTCCACGATCCACACCGTGGAGCACCTGCTCGCTGCGGTGGCGGCGCACGAGATCGACGATCTCACCGTCGAGCTCTCAGGCCCCGAGCCACCGATTCTGGACGGCAGCGTCCAGCCCTATTTCGACGCGCTCGAGCACGCCGGCCCGACGGAAACGGGCGGCGAGGCCCTGGTGCTGACCGTCCCGGCGCCGTTCACGGTGAGTGAGGGCGACTCGAGCTACATCGTGGCCCCGGCCAAGGAGCTGCGGCTCACCGTGACCATCGAGTGGCCGCATCCTCTGATCGGGCGCCAGGCCGGCAGTTTCACGGTGACGCCGCAGGCGTTCGCGCGGGAGCTCGCGCCGGCCCGGACCTTCGGGTTCACGAGCGAGGTTGCGGCGTTGCAGGCAAAAGGCCTGATCAAGGGGGCGTCGAGCGCCAACGCGATCGTGCTGGACGAGCGGGGCCTCGCCAACGGGGGCGAGCTCCGCTGGCCCGACGAGTTCGTGCGCCACAAGGCGGCCGACATCCTCGGCGACCTGGTGCTGACGGGCGGCCGCGTGCGCGCCCACATCGTCGCCACGCGACCGAGCCACGGTGGCAACATCGCCCTGGCGCGGGCGCTGACGCGCGCGGCGCAGCGCGGCGGCGCGCCCAAGATGGACATCGGCCGCATCATGGACGTCCTGCCGCATCGCTATCCCTTCCTCCTCGTGGACCGGATCATCGAGGTCGAAGGGCAACAGCGCATCGTCGGCATCAAGAACGTCACGATCAACGAGCCGTTCTTCCAGGGGCACTTCCCGGGACATCCGATCATGCCCGGCGTGCTCATCATCGAGGCGATGGCACAGGTGGGTGGCATGCTCCTGATGGGCTTCTTCGAAGGGCAGAACGTCGAGGACAAGGTGGTCTACTTCATGTCGCTCGACAACGTGAAGTTCCGGCGTCCCGTCGTCCCCGGAGATCAGATCCGCTTCGAGCTCGAGATGGTCCAGTTCCGCGGCAAGACGTGCAAGATGAAAGGCGTGGGGTTCGTGGACGGGCAGGTCGTGGCGGAGGCGGACATGATGGCGTCGGTGGTGGACCGGTGATCCACCGGACCGCGCTCGTCGATCCCACGGCCCACATCGACGGCGACGTCACCGTCGGTCCCTACGCCATCATCGGGCCGCACGTCACCGTGGGCGAGCGTTGTCACATCGCCGCGCACGCGGTGCTCGAGCGCAACGTCAAGCTCGGCCAGGGGGTGAAGGTCGGCTACGGCAGCGTGCTCGGCAACGACCCCCAGGACCTGAAGTACAAGGGGGAAGACACCTGGGTCGAGGTCGGCGACACGACGGTGATTCGGGAGTACTGCACGATCAACCGCGGGACGCAGGCGACCGGCAAGACGTCGGTGGGGCAGCGCTGCTTCCTCATGTCCTACGTGCACCTGGCCCACGATTGTCACGTCGGCAACGACGTGATCATCGCCAACGCGGTCCAGATGGCGGGGCACGTGACCATCGAGGACCGCGCGATCATCTCCGGGCTCGTGCCGATTCACCAGTTCGTGCGGATCGGGACGTTCTCGTTCGTGGGGGGTGGCTCGCGCGTGAACCAGGACGTGCCGCCCTACACCAAAGCCGTGGGGAACCCGGTCCACCTCTACGGCCTGAACTCCGTGGGCCTGCAGCGCGCGGGGTTCTCGCCCGAGGTGAAGCTGGCGCTGAAGCGCGCCTACCGGCTGCTGTTCAACTCCGACATGACGGTGAGTCAGGGGATCGCGAAGGCGCGCGCTGAGCTGCCGCCGATTCCCGAGGTCGAGAACTTCCTCAAGTTCATCGAAGGGTCGCAGCGGGGAGTGCTGGTGTGAGCGCACCACCGGTGCGGGTGGGGGTCATCGGCACCGGCGCGCTCGGCTTCCACCACGCGCGGCTGCTGCGCCGCATGCCGGGTGTTGCCTTCGCGGGGATCTACGACAAGAATCCGGCCCGCGCGGCCGAAGTGGCGAAGCAGCTCGAGACGGTGGCGCATCCCGCGCTCGGGGCGCTGCTGGAGTGCGTGGATGCGGTCACGGTGGCGGTCCCGACGCCCGCGCACGCGGAAGTCGGGAACGCGGTGCTGGAGCGGGGCATCGCGCTCCTCATGGAGAAGCCGCTGGCGGATACCATCGCGGGGGCGGAGGATCTGGTGCGCGGCGCCGCGGCGCGTGGTGCGGTGCTCCAGGTGGGACACGTGGAGCGCTTCAACCGGGCAGTCCGGGCGGCCGCCCCCTACCTGGACGAGCCGCGGTTCCTGCAGATCGACCGGCTCTCCCCATTCCAGCCGCGCGGCACCGACGTGGCCGTGATCCTCGATCTGATGATCCACGACCTGGATCTCGTGCTGGAGCTGGTGCGCGCTCCCGTGGCGGACGTGCGCGCCACGGGGGTCGCGATTCTCACGCCGCTCGTGGATATCGCGAACGCGCGCATCGAGTTCGCCAACGGCGCCATCGCGAACCTCACGGCCAGCCGCGTCTCACGCGAACGCACCCGCAAGCTCCGGATCTTCCAGCCGACCGGTTACTGCTCGCTCGACCTGGCACAGGGCAGCGGGGACTTCTTCCGGCTGAAGCCGGGCTGGCAGAGTCTCGGCGCCACCACGCTCGAGCAGATCGTGGAGCACGTCCGGCTCGAGGCGCCGGAAGCGGAGCCCCTCAAGCTCGAGCTCGAGAGCTTCCTGCGCGCCGTGCGCGGTGAAGAGGAGGTCGTCGTATCGGGTGCCGCCGGGGCCCAGGCCCTGGCCCTCGCCTTCCGCGTCGCCGCAGCCGTCCAGGCCTCGCCCCTCGCCTCCCCGCCTCCGGCTCACTTCGCCGCCACGCGGCCGTGAGCCGCGCGCCCCGCATCTACATCTCGGCGGGCGAGCCGTCGGGGGACGCGCACGCCGCCGCCGTCGTGACCGCCCTGAAGCGCCGGCTTCCCGAGGCCAGCGTCGAGGCGTTCGGGGGCCCCGGCCTGGAGGCCGCGGGCGCCGCCGTGCTCGACCGCATGGAGCACTTCTCCGTGGTGGGGTTCGTCGAGGCGCTGTGGAAGCTGCCGGCCCACCTGCGCCTGCTCGGGCGCGTCCGCCTCGCGCTCCGGGCCCGACGCT
>Ga0209470_1002716_pt1 | contig 12433 bp, 10 predicted proteins | sample GraSoiAngelo_125_FD_185882 | JGI IMG/M metagenome (GOLD analysis project Ga0209470, IMG submission 185882) | Grasslands soil microbial communities from the Angelo Coastal Reserve, California, USA - 14_0927_05_40cm (SPAdes) (version 2) | ecosystem: Environmental > Terrestrial > Soil > Grasslands ... | reverse complement strand
CATGCCGGAAATGGGTTTGCGTGTCGCGCTCGATCAGGTCGCACGACTGTATGCCGAGGTGGAGCAAACGCAGCGGTTCGCGATTTGCAAAACGTTTGCCGAGATCGAGCAAGCTCGCGCCGCGAACAAAATCGTGCTGGTCATTACTATGGAAGGCGTGGAGCCGTTAGGCGAAGATTTGAATTTGCTCCGCGCGTTTTACGAGCTCGGCGTGCGGTCGGTTGGCTTGACGCATGCGCGCCGCAACCCCGCGGGCAGCGGCGGGATTTTCAAGCCAAGCGGTTCGCCACGCGACGGCCTAACGAACTTTGGCCGCGATGTCGTGCGGGAATGTGAGCGCCTCGGCATCGTCATCGATCTTGCGCACATCAATCCAAAGGGATTCGAGGACATTGTCGATCTTACGAGCAAACCGCTCATCGTTTCGCACACCAACGTGCGAAAGTTTTACAGCATCGAGCGCAACATCAGCGACGAGCAAATCAAGATCATCGGTCAACGCGGTGGTGTCGTCGGGGTAAATGCGATTCTCGTTAGTCCGGATCCCGAAACGAGCACGATTGATCGTTATGTCGATCACATCGAGCACGCGATAGGCCTGATCGGCATCGACGGCGTCGGGATCGGTTTTGATTTTTGCGAGTATCTCTTCCAGCAATTGCCTGAGAAGGTGCGCAACGAGCTTGCTGCAAAATTGACCACTCCACATTTCGTTCCCGATCTGAGCAATCATTCCCACGCGCCAAATCTCACTCGCAGACTGATCGAGCGCGGATTCACCGACGATGAGATCGAAAAGATCCTGCGCGGCAATTGGCTACGGATTTTTGAACAAATCTTGTAGGGCGTTTCTGTGGAACGCCATCTAAGTGGCGTCTGACACAGACGCCCTACAATAACGGTTTCGTCTTGCTTGCGTCTCGCATCGACGCTTTAACCGTTGCTCGTTGAAATTCATTAACCTCACTCGCCGCACGGAGATCGGCGCAAACTCATATTACATCGAGATTGGCCCTCACCGGCTGGTGCTCGATTGTGGGATGCATCCGAAAAACGTGGGCGAAGATGGGCTGCCGGACTTCAAAGCAATCGCGGATCGAAAAATCGAAGCAGTGCTTATCTCGCACGCCCATCAAGACCACATCGGCACATTGCCGGTGTTAATGCGGCGTTTCTCAAATGCGCGCATTTTCATGACCGAGGCCACGGCCGAGATCGGCAATACGCTTTTGCACAACTCGGTGAACGTGATGACCCGGCAACGCGAGGAGATTCGCGAACCGTTGTATCCGCTTTTCACGCATCGCGAAACAGATCAGGCATCGGAGCGTTGGCGTTGGTGTCCGGTGCGTCAACGCATCTCCATTTTTGGCGAACGGGCGGCCCAGCGCGAACCAGACGTGCTGACGTTCGAGTTTTTCGACGCTGGACACGTGCTCGGCTCAACTGGGATTCTGCTGCGCGCCGAGAGCCAAACGGTCTTTTACACTGGCGACGTCAATTTTGACGATCAAACGATCATGGAGGCCGCGGTTTTTCCGGAGGAGAAGATCGACATCTTGATCATGGAATGTACGCGAGGCGATCATGCGAAGCCGCCGGGTTGGACGCGTGCCGGTGAAGAGCGTCGTCTGGCAGAAGCGATCGCCAGCGCTTTCGAGCGCGGATCCTGCGTGCTCATACCGGTTTTCGCACTCGGGAAAACGCAGGAAATACTGGCGATGCTTTACAAGTTTCGCCGTGAACGGTTCCTGCCCGAGTTTCCAATTTATATTGGCGGTCTCAGCTCGAAGATGACTGATATTTACGATCGCCGCGCGCACGTGACGCGCCGGCAATTGCCGCGTCTGCAATTGATGAGGGACGCAGCGCCGTTCATTCTAAATGACGAGACAGTGCGTGATGCACCTCTGCGCGCGGGTCGCATTTACGCCCTGTCCAGCGGGATGATGATACCAAAAACACTTTCCAATATTTTTGCGCAGCGACTGATTGAAAACCCACAACACTCGATCTTTTTTGTCGGCTACGCCAATCCGGAATCGCCTGCCGGTCTTCTGCGCGACACGCCACCTGGGAGCAAAGTTGCGCTCGATCCGGATGGGTCAACCCAGCGCGTCCGCTGCAATATTCAGCAGTTTCAATTCAGCGCCCACGCAACGCGCGAGGCGCTCGTCGATTACGCGAAGAGACTTTCGCCCCGAAAAATTGTCCTCGTGCACGGCGACCCGCCAGCCGTCGAGTGGATGCGGGTCAAGCTCAATGCCGATTTGCCGGGCGCTGACGTGATTGTGCCAACACCGGGCGTGGAGGTTGAATTGTAGCGCAAGCCTCCTTGCGCCTCGAACATCGCAAGCGGAAACGCTTGCGCTACATTTCCGTCCAGTAAGGATGAAAACCGTTTCCTGGAACCTCAATTCGCTGCGCAGGCGCCAGGATCGCCTCTTTTCTTGGCTCGAGATGACAAAGCCGGACATTGTTTGCCTGCAAGAGACGAAATGTCCGGATGAGCAATTCCCAGTCCTTGCCTTGCGAGCGATCGGGTATCATTCCGCTTATCACGGTGAGAAGTCGTACAACGGCGTCGCGATCCTAGCCAAAACCGAGCCGCGCGATGTGCGACCGTCACTTTGCGACGAAGTGGTCGATCCGCAGGCACGCGTGATCGCAGCAACGATCGACCGCGTCCGGGTTTTTTCAATCTACGCGCCCAATGGCCAGGCCATCGGTTCGGCAGCCTACGAATACAAACTCAAGTGGTATGCGCGCCTGCGAGATTGTTTATCGAAAGAAGAACATGCCGAGCTGATCGTTTGCGGCGATTTCAATGTCGCGCCGGAAGATATCGATGTTTACGATCCCGCTCTGTGGCACGGTGCGATCATGTGTTCAGAGGATGAACGGCGGGCTTTCCGCCAGCTTTATCAACTCGGCTTGCGCGACACGCTCCGGTTGCACCACAAGGAAGGCGGCCTTTTCAGTTGGTGGGACTATCAAATGCGCGCGTTTGAAAAAAATCGCGGACTCCGCATCGACGCGGTCCTCGCAAGCGAACGCCTATCAAAAAGATGCATTGCGGCCGGGATCGATCGTGAAATGCGCAACGGGAAAGAACCATCGGATCATGCACCGGTCTGGGCAGAGTTCGCCATCTAGGCTATGGCCGATAAACCGCTGCGGGTCGCCAATCCCCCGTCAAAGCCGCTCCTGATCTGGGACGGCGAGTGCCACTTTTGCATGCGCTGGATCGAACGCTGGCGCGTAATGACTGCAGGCAAGATTGGTTACGTCACTTACCAAGAAGTCGCAGACCAATTTCCGGAAATTCCGCGCGCTGAGTTCGAGCGTGCGATGACTTTCATAGAACCAGACGGCAAAACATTTTTTGCTGCCGAAGCGGTCTATCGTTCGCTGCAATATCGATCTTCCAGAAAATGGCTGGCTTGGAGCTACGACCATGTGCCCGGATTCGCAGAGGTTTCCGAGCTTGCCTATAGGTTTATTGCTCGCCATCGAAAGGTTGGGTCTGCCGTTACCCGTCTGCTTTGGGGCAACGATGTGCGGCCGCCGACCTATTTTTGGGCGCAACGCTGGTTTCTTCGCGCGCTCGGCCTCATTTATTTAATCGCGTTCGTGTCGCTTTGGGTGCAGGTGGAGGGCCTTGTGGGTAGCGACGGAGTCTCGCCAGTCAATCAATTTTTGCCGGCAGTTTATGAACGATTCGGCCGAAGCGCGTACTCGCTGCTACCCACCCTTTGCTGGTTCAATTCGAGTAACGGCTTTCTCCATTTTCTTTGTAGCGGCGGCGTTGTTTTGTCGTTGCTCCTAATTGTTGGGATTGCGCCGGCCCTTTCGTTGGTCGCACTTTTTGTTTTCTATCTGTCGCTCATACTCGCTGGACAAACTTTTCTCAGTTTTCAATGGGACATTTTGCTTCTGGAGACTGGTTTCTTGTCGATCTTTCTCGCGCCGTGGCGAATTTGGCCGAGGGAGCTTTTCTGGTGGCCGGGAGCGGCGATCCCGGCTACGGCAGTTTCCCGTCCGGCGCTGTTTTTGCTCAAGTTTCTTCTCTTCAAACTGATGCTGATGTCGGGCGTGGTGAAGCTGACCAGCGGCGACAATTCCTGGTGGAACCTGACCGCACTCGATTATCACTATTGGTCGCAACCGTTACCAACGGTTTTTGGGTGGTGGGCAGATAAAAGCCCGGAGTGGTTCAAGCATTTTTCCGTGGCATTCTGTCTCGTCGTAGAAAGCATCGTCCCGTTTTTTATCTGGGCGCCGCGCCGGCTACGGCTGATTGCTGCTGGGTTGATGATTTTCCTCCAGTTGGTAATCGCGCTAACTGGCAACTATTGCTTTTTCAATTTGCTCACGATCGCGCTGTGCTTGCTGCTGATTGATGACGCTGTAGTCGCCTCGCTGTGTCGAGGCGCTCTCTTGCGTCGCATCCGAAGCACGGCGACACAGCGCCGTGCCTACAACGGACTGTCAGGATACGCGGCGATTGCCGTGATCATTGTTACGCTGCCGATTAATGCATGGCTCATTTTCACCGCGTTCAAACCGGACACAGAATGGCCGCGCCTGCTCGCCGTAGCTTACGGGCGGGTCGAGACGTTTCGAATCGTCAATGGTTACGGTCTCTTTCGAGTGATGACTAAAGGTCGCGACGAAATTGTCATCGAAGGTAGCGCCGACGGCTTTGACTGGCTCCCTTATGAATTCAAGTGGAAACCGGGCGACGTGATGCGCGCGCCGGGCTGGTGCGCGCCACATCAGCCCCGGCTCGATTGGCAGATGTGGTTCGCTGCTTTGGGAACACCGCGCGAAAATCCCTGGTTGGGCGGGTTGATTGTCCAATTATTGCAAGGTTCGCCAGATGTAAGCCGATTGCTGGCGAAGAATCCATTTCCGCGCGAACCGCCGCGCTACATTCGTGCAATGTTTTATGGATATCGTTTCACCACGCTGCGCGAACACCGGCAAACAGGCGCATGGTGGAAACGCCAGGAACTCCGAGAATATTTGCCCACGATGTCGCTGAATGAGATTCAATAAGGTTGGTCGATCCATCATGCGCCGCTTGAGCGACAAGCGTTTAAGACTATAATTCATGCCATGTCGAAGGAAGGACAGATCGTGACTGAAGGCACGGTCACCCAGGTGTTGCCGGGCACGATGTTTCGCGTCGATCTTCCGGGCCAACGCAATGTGCTTGCGCATATCTCTGGGAAAATGAGGAAACATTTCATCCGGATCGTGCCGGGGGACAAGGTTTCGCTGGAGCTGTCGCCCTACGACCTGACAAAAGCGCGAATCATTTTCCGCGAGCAGTAACGCGCAGACGCTGGCACGCCGTTAAGTCGTTGAAGCGTTGTTCGCGCAGAGAGCCGCTTGAGCGTGTTTAAGGTTTAAACAAAAACTCGGCGTTTGCCGACTGAGCAAAGCGCGCGGATACTAAAGCGAAAATCAACTGGAGATTACCAATGGCTGAAGAGAACAAAGCAGAACAGAAATCGTCCGCCAAGGCGGACGCACAGGAAAAATTGGAAAGCAGCAGGACACACGCGCGCAAAGCAGCTGAAGACCTGCGAGCGGCGGCGGGCGCAATCGCGGGAGAATATCGCGGCAAGGCTGAGCAAGCTTGGGGCGAAGCACGCGACAAAGCAGAAGAAGCCTGGGATGATGCACGGGACCGCGTCCGCACATTTCAGGAAGACGCAGAGCAGTATGTGCGCGAGAACCCGACGAAAGCGGTCTTGACCGCCCTCGGAATCGGATTTGTCCTGGGCTTGATCTTCCGGCGTTAGTCGCGCTGCGACTGGAATGATCAGCGAGACAGCTCGATCCCGTAATCCAGCGGGACATGCCGGTTTGCTCGAAAATCTGTTCGCGTTCGCGAGCGCGTTAACGGAGTTTTTTGAAAGCCGCTTTGCTCTTGTCGCTCAAGAATCGAAAGCGGCGCTCGTGCAATTGCTGGTGCTGGTAAGCTGTTTGATCCTCGCGCTGATACTTTTTGCGTTCGGGTATGGCTTCCTGGTCGCAAGCATGGTTGCCGGACTGGCGCATGTCGCCGGGATTTCCTGGTTATGGATCGCGCTCGCAGCTGCCGGCCTGCACTTCGTGATTGCGCTGGCCTTGCTCCTGATCGCCCGCAGCCGAATGATCAAGCCGCTCTTTCGCGCCACGGCATCGGAATTGAAGAAAGATCGTGAATGGCTGAAGAACCTGGACACAACAAATCAATCGACGAGCTAACAGCGGAGATCGCCGCTTCACGCGAGCGGATGGCGCGCGATTTGCGCGGTCTGCACTATGAATTGGATTTCGCCGGAAAACTGCGAAGATCCTTCCGGAAACAAACAGTTTCCTGGTTGACGGCGGCAGCCGCTGTCGGTGCTCTTATCGCATTCGCGCCAATGCGAAAGAAAAAAATTTACATCGATGCAAAGAGCGGCAAAAAAACAAAAAAGCGGCTGGTGGAAACCGGTTTTGCGCTGGGTGCGCTGAAAATCGCGGCTGGGTTGGTTCGACCGGTGATTATCGAATTCGTCAAAAATCGACTGATCGGTTCTGGTGGGCACACCCGTCCTCTAGGCAAGGAGTGAGCACGTTTTAGGATTTACGCCCGCCTTCGAAAACGCATAATCATCCCGGCAGTTCGCAATGACCCCAAAGATTTCAGCTCCGCCAGTCACGTCGCATCCGTTAAGTCACGTGGACCATTATCTGGAGATCGGGCAAAAGGCGGACGCGTCGGACGTTCACCTTGGAGCGGCCGCGCCACCGATTTGGCGGGTAAATGGAACCTTGCACCCAATGTGGCCGGATGCGCCGCGCCTGACCAGTCAGCAGACGGTAGCTTTGGCAGAGGGCTTCATGCCGAAAGTGTACAAGCAGGAGCTCGATACCCGCGGCGATTCCGACTTTGCCTACGAAAACAAGTGGGCTCGTTACCGAACTAGCGTGGTTCGGCAGCGGCTTGGGATCGAAATCGTTTTTCGTGTCATCAACACAAAGGTGCGAACAATGGACGAGCTCGGCCTGCCGCAGCAGCTCAAGATACTCACGCGATACCAAAACGGACTGATTTTAGCAACGGGCTCGGTGGGAACCGGCAAATCAACAACGCTCGCAGCAATGATCGAGCAAGTAAATACGGAGCGACACGATCACATCATCACGCTTGAGGACCCGATCGAATACATCATTACCTCGAAAAATTGCCACGTTAGCCAACGCGAAGTGTTCACGCACACAGAGTCGTTCGCTACGGCGCTGCGTGCTGCGCTTCGAGAGGATCCGGATGTGATCATGGTCGGCGAAATGCGCGACCTAGAAACGATTTCACTCGCTATCACTGCATCCGAAACCGGGCATCTTGTGTTGGCCACACTTCACACCAGCAACGCCTCGCGCACGCTTGATCGATTGTTGGACGTGTTTCCGTCAGATCAACAGGAACAGATTCGGGTAATGGTGGCTGAATCCTTGCGCGGGGTGATCAGCCACCAGCTGATACCCAAGAAGGATGGAACAGGTCGGGTGCTCGCACTCGAGATTCTTACCAACACACCGGCTGTGGCCAACGTGATTCGGGAAGCAAAAACCTATATGCTGCCCGGCATTATTCAGACTGGCAAGAAACAGGGCATGCGTTTGATGGACGATGCATTGATTGAGCTCTACGAGCGCGGGTTGATCAGCGCAGAAGAAGCGTACGCGCGTGCCGACCAGAAACAGATCGTGCGGCAACACTTGAAAATGTAATTCCGGCTCTGAAAATGGCTTATCTGGATCAATTTCTTGGCATCGTCGTGCAGCAGGAGGCATCCGATCTGCATATCGGTGAGGGGCAACCCCCAAAAATACGGAAGCATGGCGATATCATGCCCATCCGCGCTGAGCAGATTTCGCACGAGGAAGCCACGCGTATGATGAGTGAAGTTTGCGGCCCAAATAACTGGGAAATTTTCGAACAACGCGGCGATCTCGATTTTGCTTACCAGATGGATGAGAACTCTCGTTTTCGCACTAACTATTTTAAACAGTCTAATGGTTATAGCGCGGCTTTTCGATTGATTCCGACGAAAATTTCGACCTTGGAGGAGCTGGGCATCCCGGTGGTAGTAAAAGAATTTGCTTATCTAAGGGGCGGGCTTGTTCTGGTCACCGGCCCAACGGGTTCCGGCAAGACGACGACGCAAGCTGCGCTGATCGACTTTATCAATCAAAACTTCTCCAAACACGTCGTCACAATCGAAGAACCAATCGAATTTGTGCACGACAATAAGCGCAGCATCGTTACGCAGCGGGAAGTACCGGGCGATTCGATCTCATTTCCCGCCGCTCTCAAGGCCGCGCTGCGGGAGGACACCGATATCGTGCTGATAGGTGAGATGCGCGACCTCGAAACGATTTCGCTCGCCCTCACCGCCGCCGAGACCGGCCTTCTCGTAATCGGCACGCTGCACACTAACAATGCCCGCAAGACAGTAGATCGTATGGTGGACGCTTTCCCCGCCGAACGCCAGCCACAGGCGCGCGCTATGCTTGCGAACTCGCTTCGCGGCGTGGTAGCGCAATTGCTTTTGAAACGAGTGGACCGTCCAGGACGCATCGCCGTGAATGAAATTCTGATCGCCAACGCAGCCGTCGCCGCGATCATCCGCGAAGGCGCGACCCAGAAGCTCCAGGACGTGATTGTTTCCGGAAGAGCGCAAGGAATGCAATTCATGGATGATGCCGTCTGGGCTTTGCTCGAAAAAGGAATCGTCTCTCCGCACGAAGCGTTCATGAAAGCGATCGACAAAAACCGGTTCAAACCATTTCTCTCGCGCGAGGAAGAAGCGCTTGGCTACGCCGCCGGCTCTGTCCCGGACGACGAAAAACGGCTCCCGGGTAATTTTATCAAACCGATTCGCAGTGCCGCACGCGTGCGGGCGGGATAACGAACAAATCGGAGATTAGATCACAAGAACGGCAGTCGCCGTAAGTTCACCGGCGCGAAATTTCTCCAGCGCGGCGTTCGCTTCTTCCAATGGAAATATTTCCGTCTTTGTTCGCACGGGAACGCGTGGCGCGATCTCGAGAAATTCCTCCGCGTCGCGGCGGGTCAAGTTGGCTACGGAAGTGATGGCTCGCTCACCCCAAAGATCGGCATAGGGAAACGAGGGGATGTCGCTCATGTGAATTCCTCCGCAAACCACGATGCCGCCTTTGGCGAGCGCGCGCAGTGCTGTCGGCACGAGCGGGCCGACTGACGCGAAGATAATCGCGGCATCGAGTTTTTCCGGCGGCATCTCATCGGAACCGCCCGTCCACTTCGCGCCCAATTTCTTCGCTGACTCCTGGGTGGCTTTATCGCCCGGGCGCGTAAACACAAAAAGTTCGCGACCTTCGTAAAGCGCAATCTGCGCGATCAAATGCGCGGCGTTGCCGAAACCATAAATTCCGAGCCGTCGCACGTCTCCTGCTTTGCGATACGAGCGATAACCGATCAGCCCCGCGCAAAGCAGCGGCGCAACATCGACATCGTTGTAGTTGTCGGGCAGGTGAAAACAGAATCGTGAATCAGCAACAGTAAATTCTGCATAACCGCCGTCGATGGTGTAACCGGTGAATTTCGCGCGGTCGCAAAGATTTTCGCGACTAGATCGGCAATAAACGCATTCGCCATCGGTCCAGCCGAGCCAGGGAATGCCCACCCGATCGCCCACTTTAAATTGCGAATTTTCGCCACCACCGATTTCTTCGACGGGGCCGACAATCTGGTGTCCGGGAATCAGTGGCAGTTTCGGATCAGGCAGTTCGCCATCGACCACGTGGAGATCGGTCCGGCAGACGGCACAAGTATTCACGCGGACGAGCAGTTCGCCTGCCTTGGCCTTCGGCTTTGGCACGTCGCGCAATTGCAGCGGTTGACTGGGCCTATCGAGCACCATCGCGCGCATGCTCGCAAGATAAATGACGAATGACGAATGACGAGGCTCGAATGAACGACGAAACTCCGAACGGCGGTGCGTCTGTAGTGTCCGCTGTCCTCAGCGGATTTTTGTGACACATCGAGCTTGTGCGCTGAGGACAGCGCACGCTACAGCATTTGGAGCAGGAATAACCGGATTAGCGGGCCGCAGCAGGCGCTGGCTGAATCTCGCCATCACCTCGCGCAGGTTCGCCCTCGTGGTGCATATGCGCGCTGCGGAGGAATGGCACTTTGTCGAGAACGTGCTCCTGGAACCACTCGAGCCAGAGATAAATGACCGGCGTCACAAAAAGCGTCACCATCTGCGAGAAAATCAGACCGCCGACGATGACCAGTCCAAGGGGCCGGCGCGCGGAAGCGTCGTGACCGAAGCCGAGCGCGAGCGGCACCGCGCCCATCAAAGCGGCAAAGGTGGTCATCATGATCGGGCGGAAACGCTCGAGGCTTGCTTCGTGAATGGCTTCCCGCAGACCCAGGCCTTCGTCGATTCGTTTCAACGCGAAATCTACCACCAAAATTCCGTTCTTCTTTACGATGCCCAATAACAAGAATAACCCGATGACACTGTAGAGCGACAACACCGAACCAAAAGCCCAGAGCGTGAACAAACCACCGACGACTGCCGGCACAATTGCCGGGAAAAGCACCGTGATAGGATGGACGTAGCTTTCGTAAAGGATTCCCAGAATCACATACATAACGAAAATCGCAGAAAGCAACAGAAGCGGTAGCGAATGAAACAGTTGGCGAAACACGAGCGCTTCGCCCTGGAAGGTGGCTTGCACAGTCGGAAACTGCTGCTTTACCTGGGCGAAGCTGTCCTCGATGAACTTGGTAGCATCGCCGATGACAACATTTGGCAGAAGATTGAAGTTAATCGTCACGCTGGTGAATTGATTAAAGTGATTGACCGCAAGTGGGCCGACGACTTGTTTGGTCGTTGTCACGGCGCGCAGCGGCACAAGATTGGATGCAGTGCCGGTGGTAGTCGCGATGGTCCCACCGCCTGCACCACTGGCGCTGAATGATCCGCCTGTGTTCTTGCGTACGTAAAGATCATTAAGATCAGACGGATGCTCGCGCTCGCTGTCTTTCACTTCTAGGATCACCTGATATTGATCCTCGGGTTCCTTGATCAGATAGACGTAGTTCTGGGAGTAGGCGGTGCGCAGCAGGCTTTGTACTGCTGACGTAGAAACGCCATAGACAGCGGCGCGTTGACGGTCCATATCGACAGTCAGATTCGGCGTTTTGTTGTAGTAATCCGAGCGCACAGAGGCAAAGCCCTTGAAACCCTTGAGCCTCGCCATTAACTGATCGGCTGCGGCGTAAACATCGTCTGGCACAATGCCGTTCAACGTGTAGGCGTATTGCCCCTGCGTCTGCTGAGTGGCGCCGACATTGATTTGCAAGACCGGGTTTGGCTGCAAGACGGCAGCGATACCTGGGACGGAGCTAATGGATTTCTGCAATTGCAAGACACACTGATCCATTGGTGGCCGCTGATTTCTGGGTTTGAGAAAACAAAAAATCAAGCCTTGCTGCGACGAAGTCCTGGAGCCCAGACCGGCGAGCGTGAAAAACTGGCCGACGTTCGGATCGTCCTTCAACTTTTGATTGACCTCTTGCTGGTAGGCGCGCATCTGCGTGGGCGAAGACCCCTCCTGCGCAATGAAAACTCCCCTGATGAAACCGCTGTCTCCCGGAGGCAGCAAAGTAAAAGGCAGATGGGTGAAAAAGAACCACAGCCCAAGAATGCATGCGAGAAGGATCGGCACTGTCAGCCAGGCGCGATCCAGAAATTTGTCCAGGAGCCTGCCGTAAGCTGCGATGACACGCTTGATGAAGTCTCCGGTGTGTCGCTCCATCCATGCGCGTTTATGTCCGGCTCTGCGTTCACCCAGAATGCGCGCACACATCAAGGGGGTAAGCGTCAATGAAACGAGCCCCGACGCCAGAATCGCCACGATAATCGTGATCGAAAATTCCTGGAAAATGCGGCCCAACAATCCGGGCAAAAACACCAGCGGAATGAAAACGGCAGCGAGCGATAGCGTCATCGATAGAATAGTGAATGAGATTTCGCCGGCGCTGTTATAAGCCGCCTTTAAGATGGATTCACCGTGCTCGGCACGCCGCACGACATTTTCCAGGAACACAATGGCATCATCTACCAAGAAGCCGATGGCCAATGTGAGCGCCATCAAAGTCAAATTGTTGATGGAAAAGTTGAGCATGTACATCGCCGTAGCAGTGAGTAGGAGGGATAGTGGCAGTGCGACTGCTGGGATAAGCGTATCGGTAGCCCGGCCGAGAAAGACGTAGATCACCATCACCACCAGCACAAAGGCGATCATCAGCGTCCACTGCACATCGTGAACCGAATCGACTATGCTTTGGGACCGATCGAACACCGGAATTAGTCCGATTGATCCGGGCAGGCTC
>Ga0209470_1002715_pt1 | contig 12437 bp, 11 predicted proteins | sample GraSoiAngelo_125_FD_185882 | JGI IMG/M metagenome (GOLD analysis project Ga0209470, IMG submission 185882) | Grasslands soil microbial communities from the Angelo Coastal Reserve, California, USA - 14_0927_05_40cm (SPAdes) (version 2) | ecosystem: Environmental > Terrestrial > Soil > Grasslands ... | reverse complement strand
CCTATCGCCTAGGAAGGAGAGATAGAGTGGGCCCGTGTCGAAGACGTAGCTATTCTTCAACAGCTTCTCGAACGCGCTCTTCCTGGATTTCCCGGATCATTTCGTAGACAAGCTTCTTTCTCCCTCTGTCGATGCCCATCAATTTCTTTAGTGGCACTACCGGTACGACCAGAACGCCTTGATCGGTCTCCAGGAATTCGACCTGAGAGCCTTTTGCTAATCCTAGCTTCCGCCTGACCTCGGCAGGTATGGTTACGGTTCCCTTCTCTGTAACCGTATAGCCCATCGTTTTTCGCAATGAGTTATGCTCAAGTATGATATTTAAGGCGTATGTAATACTGAGCCGCAGAAATTCGTACATGCTAGCCTTCCGGTAAGAACCCCGCGCTGCTACGCCAATAGACTATTCTAGATGAAGCAGGCCTACTCTCTTCAGAACTAGTAGTGCTTGGAGCGTTATCCATTTGCTGGGCTTACCTGCTTCCTCCAACTGTAGCGCTCTCTCTGTTCCCCATCCTTGAGTGATCAGTTCCCGCTCTTCCGGCCGTGAAACAGTCTCTTCCCCGTGCATGGCATGAGGATGCCGCCAGCCACGATACACCCCGTCTAGGAGCCATTTCCCGTCCGGCAGCCTCTTCTCAAGCAGGAGAGAAACAGCGTCATCCATTCTCGGATCGTTCTTGACCCCCAGTTCAGTCAAAACTCTCAACCCGTGCAGAAAGTCATAGGCATAGTGCAATGGATAGTGCAGCCGTAGAAAATCGAGCATCACAACAGAGTCGTCCTTGTCGGACTTGAAGATGCGATGTTTCAACAGGAACTCTGATCCACGCTTCGCTGAAGCCTCCCATCCCTTCCTCGCGTCGTGCGCCATCATCTCGGACAAAGCCCACAGCGGCTCTATCGTGGCCATGAAGGATCCATGCTTTCCGGGAGCCGAACAGTTCCAGCCACCATCGGGCAACTGTTTCGACATCAGCCAGTCCAACGCATCGAGGACCCGGTCGTCCTCGGCGTATCCCATCCTCGCGAGAGCTCGGACCATGTTCCCGGTCGCGCAGATATGCGGCTCAAATTTCTCGTGACCTTTGGGGCGTAGAGAAACACCACCGGTTTCGACATTGTGCAGTTCTAGAAAATGTTCGACGGCCTTCGCCACTCGTGGGTCTTTAGAAGAAACACCTAGGTCCGCGAGGACGATGAGCTGCCACCAGCACGCTGAAAACTTGGGAACATAACACGAGTTCGGATTGTCCCAGTAAGTCTGGTGCTTCTGCCTATCGAGAATCCTTGCAGCCCAACCCCGGGTCCCTATGAGACTCCGGGTCGTCCTGACAGACGGTTCGTTCTCGTCCCGTCCCAGTAGACGAACCAGAGTTTCGTAACGAGCTGACGGTTCGTTCTCCTCCAAGAGCCAGTCGAGGACAGCTTTGGAAACGGTGATCCTCGGGACCTGAATTTGCGCCAATGTGTTAGAACGCTCGGTTGCCGAGGGATCGGGTGATGAATAAACCTGTCCCGTGGAGACAGATGTCCACGAATAGCACTTATCTATCAAGACAGAGCCAATCGTGACTTCGTCCGACTTTGTCCCAGAGAAAATCCACTGAGAAATCGGGCAAACGAATCCGTGTCTTAGTCGCGAAACCGGGACTGGATGGTCATGATAGGGGCGCGTTGATACTCTGCCGGGCCTTCCGGGACGCGGGCATGGAGGTCATCTACACCGGCTTCCTGGCAACGCCTGAACAGGTAGCCCAGATGGCTATTGACGAGGATGTTGACGTGGTGGCTATGAGCCTTCTGAATGGGGCCCACATGACCGCCTTTCCCAAAGTTGCAAAGCTCGTCCGGGAGAAGGGGGGCGACGATATTCTGCTCGTGGGCGGGGGAATCATTCCCGACGACGACAAGCCTAGGCTGGAAAAATTCGGAATAACCGGGAACTACGGCCCCGGAACCCCACTAAAAGCGATCATCGAGCATGTCCAGAAGATTGTGAGAGAACGAGACTCTAAGCCTCCTCGGAGTAGCTAGGCAGTCAACGAGTGAGAGGGACGCAGATTATGGGTTTTCTCTCCGTGATGGGCAAAGTCTTGATCGGAATATCCATCATGACACTTCCGATGGCCGTCTCACTGATTCTCATATTCAGCCAAACCCTTGGAATGATAGGAGTAACAGTCTCGCTTGGATCCAGCGTCTTCGTATTCCTATGCGGACTCTATGCCGGATTCCTCGGAATAAAATACGAACAACTCCAAGAGAGATTCGAAACGTTCGTCAACCCGCTTAGGATCAGGCCGAAGGCATCAAACCTGATCAAGGCTATCTGTCCAGTAGACCGTGACGAGGTCGTCTTTGTCCATGTGAGCCCTCACCGTGATGATGCGCGACCGGACGGATTAGACATTTTCGTGGGCTCCTGCGGCCACGAAGTACACAGGGGGGAAATTGAGGTAGAACAGTAGACCGGTTTAGGCTCGCCCCCGAGCCGAGACCCTCGATCAAATTGTAAGGAGGCGGACTCAGACTCGGTCCGCTTGAGAGGTGTCTTGTTAAGATGCACGCTGGGAAGAACAGCCTCGCGACACCGACATCGACGATACTTACGGTACCATTTACAATGAGACCAGCAGGTGGCTTATAGCCGCAATATCCGCGAGCCACCCCCGCCTCCAGCTGCAACGGGGGCCGGAGGGTCGGCAACGTAGGGCGTCATCAACGGGTAACGATCATGTCCGAAGGCTGTGTCACCTATACCGTCAGGGTCCGGACACACGTTCTGCTGGGGTCCACTGCAGTTGTCTACTCCAGGATAATTCCACCAGAAGTTACCACCGCTCGGATAACCGTTATCCCATAGGTTGTTTGTACCTTGGTAGTCCGTCGGGGTGTCGCACCAGGAACTAGCACAAAGGAAGTTGTTGTGGTAGACTAGCATGTTGCTCGTATTGTAGAACTGGATTCCATAATCATCCGTCACATTACTGCCAGCAATTGTGACATGATCAGAGTTCGAGGCCAGAACACCATACCAGATTGTATTCAAGGCAACATTTGTGACTGAGGCCCCATGGACGGATATCATGACTATCCCTTCAACCACGCTGTCGATCCTAAGGTTGCTGGCTTGGAAGTTCGTACAGTTGACTACTATGAGCTGTCCGACAGGGACACCGTTGATGCTTGTTCCCGAACAGCCCTCGAAATAGTAGAGAGGTTTACCGTTGACAAGGTTGTCGGTTGTTATTGTGTTGGAGCGCAGCTGAGTGTTCTGACCTTGAATGTAGATACCCATTACATGGAAGTTATTGCCGGACATTGTGGTGTTAGTGATACTTGTTCCGTAGGACACGTAGATGTCGATGTCATTCTGCGAGAACTGATTATCCTTCACGATTGCATGGTTAATGGTGCCCAGATACATCCCCACGCCACCTCCGAAGAAGTGGTTTTCCGAAATCACGATGTTGCTGTCTCCCGAGCCTCCTGTCAGGTCTATTCCCGCGCCGACACCATTCGAGAGGTTATTTCCCGAGACAGTGATATTGCTTGACGAGCTAACCTGTAAACACGGACCATCATATACACCGGGATCAAGGTACCACGCTGGAACAGTGACATTGTTGCCTGAGACTATGATGTTGCTAGAGCTGTTGATGCGGATACCCGAGTAGGTGTTGGCCAGCACCGAGCCTTCAATCCCACCGTTTGTAACGTTGGAGAAGCTGACGTCCAGACTGCCGAAGCCCCCATCGTGGATGTAGACGTTCCGGATCACGAAGTATGCATTCGTGTTTTGTATCTGAATACCTAGGGCGCATCCTCCTAGGCAGAGGTCGATGTCCCAGCCTGATATGACGTATGGGTTTGGAGCGGTGCCTGTTCCGCCAGTGACGCCGTTGTTTGTTGTGAAGTCAGAGTTTCCGTTGATGACAATGTCAGGTCTCACGCCAACATAGAGTGGGAGGCTTAGTGACCGCGATTGGTTTCTGCTTGTTGCTGTTACGCTCAACGAATAGGTCTGTTTTGAAGTCGAATCCTGAGTCGAGACTGTCAGGGTGGAGTTTGATGAGCCGTTATCCGGCAGGTAGGTTGTTGACGGTATAGTGACAACAGGCCCTGTCGGTGACACGGTGGCCGTGAGGCTTACTGTGCCTGAGAAGTTTTCATAGCTAGTAAGGAGAAGGGTAGAGTTTCCGGACTTTCCCGGTAAGACTGCGATGAAAGAGGGGCTTGTTGTTACGGTGAAGTGTGCAGGGTTTAGCTGGGTGGCGGTTATGTAATCGTAGCTGTCAGCTGTATAGCTGCCCACTTGGGTTGAGATCTTAGTAAGGTCCGTGTTGGGATCTTGCTCGGTATAAGTTCCAATCAGATTCCCGTCGAAGTACATGGACATTTTTCCAACGGCCATGTCCAATCCTAACTGGTGCCACACGTTCATCTGTGGCTGGTAGCCTGAGCGGCTGAAGACGGGATTATTCCCCATAGAGGCGTCCCTCTGGAGGATGAAAGACCCACCGCTCGCCATCCAAGTGTACGCGTGGCTACTAGTGTAAACGTCCAACCGGAGGCCTCCGATTTCGCCTCCTGTCCATTCCGTCCGCAGGGTCACATTCCAGTCCGATACTCCGTTGGGTATCTTGTCCCAGGTGATGGCGGAACTATAAGGATAAGGGGCAGAAAGATACAACACCCCGCCTCCAACGCTATCCCAACATTGACAGCCGAAGGTTGTCCATCCTGCGGCGACGAGATCGTTCATCGATGCATAGTTGAACTCGTCTCGGAAACTGAAGGAGCCTGGGCAGGCAAATGCGTTTGGGATGATCATGTTCGGCAGAAATCCAGCAGTACCAGCGCCCGCGTTAGGACAGGGTACTGTCCCAGCCCGCAGACGTGAAGGTGCTAGCGGCACTAGGAGTAGCAAAAGGCATATCCATACGATCATCGTTGCGACGCGCAAAGCTTGCTCGCGGACTACCTACTCCAGTCTCGCATAAATACTAGTACTGACAAAATTCTGCGATTCCTGTCAGCTACTCTAAAGTAGCCTAATTCCATCTGATAGTTAGCGTGAAGCTATTCGACCCGCGGCTCATGAAACTTCTGTCCTTCTTGACGAGGAAACAAGCTTGGTTGTCTCCATTAGAGATTAGCAACGAGTTCAGGCTGGACGGGGCCAAGGTCTCAGCAAGGACCATCCATCGTTGGTTCTCGCTGCTTCGAGAGAAAGGGGGGTTGGTCTACTATCCGTATCCGCGAGCAAACGTATTAGGGCTCGCGGACGTTCTCGTGACAATCCACGGACTCAACGATCCGAGGATACTCGGCATCGTGCCTTTTACCGCATCGTTCAATGTGGAATGCAGCCTCGACAGAGGTGAACCTTTCGTTCGGCAGGGTTACTGGGTCCCAATAAATGCGATGGGAGAGTTCAGGGAGTTCTGGAGGTCCGCTCGTGAAATGGGCATCTTAAGAGAAGTTGAATTTTATTCGGGCAGGAACACACACTTCATCTTCTCTCCCTTCGAAGATATGACCACACAGGAAGGCTCAGCCGTCTGGACGCGTCCCCCAAACAATTCGTACTTCATGACCCTTATTCAGAAAAATTTCCGCGAGCCCTTCGAAGTGAGACTGCAAAAACCGATTATTGATGCACCCCTCATAATTCCCCTGGTCGTAGAGCACATCTGGCAGTATTACTCCTCTCGCCAAGTGTGGCAAACTGTAGGACAAAAACATGTGAATGAGGTTTGGAGATACACCAAGGGACTCCGAGCCCGGGACCTTCGGAGACCAGGAGCTGCTCTTCACTTCCTTCAGGATCAGTGGGATCAGCTAATGCAGAACTTCGAGGAAGTTTTCATTCAGCCACGAGTCTTCTTTGACTGGCCCTCACTGAAAAATTCCACGTTTCTCAGTGTGATAATGCGTGCAACTTCCTCGAAGGCCATGCTTGAAGCAGTCTCTCGAATCTCCGAGAGATCAATAGTCACCGCTCTGAAACCCAGTATCAAACTGGACGGTGCCTGCCACGTATCCTGTTTCCTACCAAGCGACCAGTTGGCCCATGTTGCCAGAATCATCGGAGAATGCCACTCCGACGATAAGCCCCCTCTGATCGCAATTCAAGACAGAGCCGCAACTCTAGAATTGTTTCAGCCAAACTTCTGCAAATTGGATTGGGGCTGTTTCGATCCTTCCACCCTTTCCTGGACTTTTGATGGGCAGAAATATCTGGAGCATGCGAAGAAGCTCAAACTGGATCGGGGTGTGCGAAGAAACGGCACTTACTCATCTGGCCGTTACGCGAATGCGAGTCGCCGTCACACACCGAGTATCTTATCGTCCAAGAATTAGTAGTAGGCAGGGCCACTCTGCTGATTTGAGCAGAGAGAAGCGTTTGTGGGCAATAATTTCGAACCGGGGATCTCTTGGGAAGACTCGAAATCTCATTAGGTCTGATAGAACCGTCCTCCGCCCCCACCGCCGATCGCTGCCGGCGGGTCCGGGACGAACGGTTTCATCAACGGATATCGGTCATACCCATAATTTGAATCGCTTATACCGTCAGGGTCCGGGCAGATATTCTGACTGGGCCCGCTACAATTGTCCACGGCACCTGTATTGTCGGACCAGTAGTTGCCTCCCACGCGGTATCCGCCGTCCCAGTGGTTCGCCGTCGGATTATCGTCACTGTACTGTGGGAAGCCGTTCTGGAGGAAGTTGTTTCCAAAGAGAGTGATGTTGGAAGAGCCTGCGAGCCAAACGCCATTGGTGTTCCAGTATAGAATGTTCTGTTCAACAGTACCGTTGGTCACTTGTTGAAGTTCTATGCCATCCGCGCAGGCCGGGTCGCATCCACCGTAGAAGGAGTCGTAGCCTTTCAGACCTGAGTGGACGTATACGTTGCGAATCACGAAGTGTGCGGTTGTGTGGCGCATCAAGATGCCTGAACCAAAAGTCGAGGTAGACGCGTCTATGTCCCAGTCTGATATGACATACGGGTCAGTCGCGATCCCTGTCCCACTTCGGACCCCATTGGCAGACGTGAAACCACCATCTCCGTCGATCAGTATCGGTATGTGAGGATATCGCTGGAACACTTGCACGGGAACGCTCATAGAGCGAGAGACGGTCCCGCTTGTCCCAGTGACGGTTACCTCAAAGTCTTCTTCCGGACTGGTCGCAAACGGAGCGACGGCTGTCAAGACGGACGTGGCGGAGCCACCGTTGGTCAAGCTAATACTCGTCGGGTTTAGCGAGACGGAAGGCCCCTGTGAAGATCCGGTCGCGGTGAGGCTCACATTACCGGTAAAGCCACTCCTGCTGTCAACCAGAATCGTAGTATTACCAGACCGCTGGGATATTGCGATTAGGGGAGAAGGACTGGCTCCGAATCCGAAGTATGGTGTGGAGGGTTCTGATGCGGTGATGTAGTCGAAGCTATCGGTCGACAGGGCACTTGAGCCAGGTCCGAGACTGTTGAGATAGGTATTCGGATCCGCTTCGACATAGGTCGTTGCTGGGTTGCCGTTCAGGTAGGCGGAGACCGTTCCGGCTACCATGTCCAGCCTAAGATCATACCACGTATTCACTTGAGCGGTGCAGCATGTGCTGAAGACAAGGGTGGAATCTCTGAAAAGCTCAGACCCTGTCCACATGTATCGATGCGTTGTAGTGACTGCGATCAGCCGTATCTCATCACCGTAGCCGGTGCTGCTGCCGCCAATCCTCTCTCCCCTCAGCGTGACGCTCCAGTCGGAGACCCTGGTGGAAATAGCGCTCCAGACCGCGGCGGTATTTTCAACATTGCTGTTTTGGGAGAGGACTAACAGTCCATTTCCAACAGTGTAGGATGACGGGAAGCCACCGCTGGTGGTCCAGCCTCCTGCAAGCATCTCTTTCATACTAACATAGTTGAAATCGTCTCTGAAAACATAGGGATTGGACTCTATGAACAGAGAGACCTTGAAGCTATGGGACGCCTGGCCAGATGTGCCGGAGATCGTTACATTGTAGCGGCCTCCCATAGCGGTTGAGGAGGCGGTGACGCTAAACGTCGCCCTAGCGGTGGATGAGAGCAAGACGGTCGAGGGGGAGACGGACGCCGTAAGACCTGATGTGCCCGTGAGAGTTTGAAGCGTAACGGTTCCAGAGAAGCCGTTGATGCTGTTCAGAGTGAGATTACCTGTCACAGAAGAGCCATGGGCCAGGATCAGGTGACTCGGGTTTCCACTTAAACTAAAGTCCGGTGTCGTGCTAGCGGGCAGACTGCTAGCGGTCACGTAGTCGAAGTTAACATGCGAATACCCTGCCGCAGTCGGACTCAGCTCGACCAGGGAAGTGCCAGGGTCGGGTTCAGTATAGGAACCCATGGCCGCGCCATCGAAGTACATCGTGATCTTCCCAGACACCATGTCCAGCCGCATCGTGTGGAACACGTTGAGGTCAGCAGAGTACCAGCCGTTATGGAACACCAATGCGCCGTCCCTCACGAGAGAAAAATAGCCCCAGTATCCGTCCGCCGCGTACGTGTAGGAATGCTGACTGGTTCCTACAGTCATCCGGATCGTTCCAACCCAGCTTCCTGAAAACTCAGACCATGCGGCGCGCCAGGTAACAGTCCAGTCAGAAACTCCCTGCGGAACGTTGTCCCAGCACACGGCGTCTGCATCCTCCTTTAAGGAGAGAATTCCGTTTCCCACGCTGTATGAGGAAGCGGGTCCTCCTCCGCACTCTGTCCAGCCTGCCGCGATCATGTCGCTCATGGACGAGTAGTTGAAATCGTCCCGGAACGCGAATGGGGTTGAAGAGGCCCCAACTGAAAACGTTCCCGCCATGTAAGGAATAATAGAGGCGAGTGTCAGGCAGACGATCATAACAAGGCGGACTATGGGCCAGGCTCGTTTTCGAACCCTAGAACCAGTCATCACCAGCACTTCTTCAAGACGGGTATCTCGCCGCGCATTCGTGATTATTAACTATTCGAGTACATCCGGTTCGGGCTGTCACTGGTTGAACACAAATGGCGAGCCGTTTGATGATAGCCGCGGGTTGAGATGGATAGAAACGTATCATCGGTGCGTGCGAGAGCCATAAGGAAGAGAACCGGAACCCCGCGTCACAATGTAGGCCTAGGTCCAACTGCTCTCCATCTCTTCTTATATCAAACGCCTAGACTCTGGGCTGAAAATTGAACACGAATGATTTCATCGTTGAGAATGCCCTCAGGTCGTTCTTAGCAGAAGACATCGGATATGGAGATATCACCACCGATGCTCTCGTTGACTCCAAACTGGAGGGAGAGGGGCGTATCGTCTGCAAGGAGAGCGCATTGATAGCAGGAGTCGAGGAAGCCCTTCTCCTTCTCAAGCTCGTCGGCTGTAAAGGAACGGTCGAGGTCCGTGATGGAGCCCGAGTGAAGGAAGGTGCAACCGTTCTCTCTGGCCATGGTCCTGCAAGGTCCTTGCTCTACGTTGAACGGACGATGCTGAACGTGCTCTCCCACATGTCAGGAATAGCCACTGCGACCGCCGACCTCGTCTCAATCATAAGGAAGGAACGTGCAGCGAAGGTCAAGGTCGCATGCACAAGGAAGACGATTCCAGGGCTAAGATACTTCGAGAAGAAAGCGGTCATGCTCGGAGGAGGAGACTCTCACCGACTCAGACTTGACGATGCTGTGCTGATCAAAGACAATCATCTCGCCCTGGCAGGTTCTATACAAGACTGTGTCCGCAAGGCCCAGACAGTAGTGAGCTTCACGAAGAAGATCGAAGTCGAAGCTACGACCCCTGACCAGGCTGTCGAAGCAGCAGAAGCAGGCGCTGACATCGTGCTACTCGACAACATGACGCCTCGAGAAATACAAAGATCGCTTAGTCTGCTGGAGGCGAAAAGTCTCCGCAAGCGAGTCCTGGTCGAAGCATCAGGTGGCATCACTCGAGAGAATATTGCCAGCTATGCGAAGACTGGGGTGGATGTTGTTTCAGTAGGTGCGATAACTCACTCGGCTAGAGCCATCGATATGAGTATGGAAGTACACGCTTCCAAGAAGCGTGGCTAACGACCGGTGGTCTGAATGTCAGGTGATGGCGAATATCATGGTCTCATTGTTCGAGAAGGTATTCGGGACCCAACTGTATTCCAAGGGATGACTGTACTTGGAACAAAGACTGGTCAGAATTGGACTCTGATCAAGGTAGGCATCGAGGCTAAAGCCATTTCGAGAGTGATTCGGGAGGTTCAGTCGAATCTCTTGAGCGAAAAAGGGGTGCCTTACTATGCACACTTTTACAGAGGTGAAGAACTGATCATAGTCTTTCCAGATCGGGCCTTTCACGTGTCACCCGAGGAGGATAGTTGGAAAGAAGCAATCTCCTATGGAGAATCTTTGGGCGTACCAAGGGCCGAGCTAGATTTTAGGCCTTGCAGGTTCCGGGACGAGACGTTCTAGCTCTTGGACTCGGTTGCTGACACGTATTCTGATCGTCTGCGAAGCTTCCTGCTCTCGCACAGAATCTGGCATCGGTTCATAGAGTTTGACGAGCCGGTTAAGACTGTCGAACAGGCCGCACGAAAGGTCGACGTGGAACAGATCGTCAAGTCCATTGTCCTAGTCGACTCCAACGACGCGCCTTTGCTTGTGATCCTTCCAGCAATAAATAGAATTAGCTACAAGAAGATCAAGGCACTTCTCGGCGTCAAGGATGTTCGACTAGCCAACGAAGAGGAGGTCCTCACGTATTCAGGATACCCCGTCGGAGGAGTCCCACCATTCAACCAATTGAGACGAGCACTCGTGGAGCGGGAAGTTCTCAAAAATCCCACCGCAATAGCTGGGGGCGGAGACATCAACAAACTCGTGGAGTTGCATACCAAGGATATCATCGAGATCCTCAAACCGACGATCGCAGACCTCACCCACGAGAGTAGGTAGGACTTCCCAGCTGATGAAAAGCAAGGATCAGTTAGTCAAGAAAGCAGAAGACATCCGGGAACGAGAGCATCGGCTCAGACCAAGCCTCCGTCTGAAAACTCAATCTGAAATTGTGGACTTCATTCATGACAGGGGACTCGTTTCGGCGCTTGGAGGCAACGAGCTTCCAAGCCTCATCAGCGCTGTAATGGGCAAGGCCTGGAGACCGTCGTCGAAGGGTTTCAGCGGCTGGTTGGACTGGTGGTCCCTCAAGATAGAGGGCAAGCAGATAGCCCGCATCTCTAGTGAGATCGAGAGGAGAGACGACATTCTCGCATCGAGAGTTTTCAGAAGGACGAAGACCTTCCTCTCCGACAAGCTCTGGCCAGTACTCGACTCAATAGTAAGGCATCAGAGAGAGCTCGTCGCGAAGGGGAAGATCCTCTCGGCTCTCGAAAGGAAACTGCTAGAAACAATCGGGGCCGAAGGACCAATCCGTACGGACCAGTTGAGAAAACGGCTCAAACTCGAAGCCAGGGAAAACAACTACAAGTTCCACCGCTCGCTGACAAACCTAGAAAGCCACGCTCTAATAGTCGGTGCTGAGGATCCTCACCCAGAGAAACACCTGCATGCTAACATTTGGCAGACATGGGAGAAGCGGACTCATAACCTAGCGGCACATGCTACTCTCTCCTACCAAGAGTCAGTATCAAGACTGCTCGAAGCGAGCATCGAGGCTTGCGTGATCATCCGCGAGGACCAGATCCGAAAATGGTTCGAGTGGACCACTGATATCCAAGCCGCCAAGGAGAATCTCTTACAGAGCGGAAAGATTAGGCAGGCCGATTCCTACCTAGTCGCATCACGGGTCCCGGATGCGTCGAATCGACACTTATCGTGAGACAGGCACCCAGCTCTGCAAAGAGCCGCCGTATCAGGAAATACGTCCCGGCTTCGAATCTCTTAGCAGATGATCGAACGTTTTTAGATAGTGAGGCTTTGATGTTCCGACGACGCTGTTTCCATGGCCTTCTTCAACAATCCAGTGATCGTTGATCTTCTGGCCAAGCATAGGCCTATCGCCGCCATGACCTATTCCTCGTCCCTCCTTGGTTGGGACTTAGAGATCAACATGCCTGAAGCTGGAGCGGCTGCCAGGGGCAAAGCACAGGCCGAGCTTGAACTTCTCCGACAGAAGATGACCCTAGACCTTGCAAGCCTCGTCGACAAGGCTGAGAAGCAGGATAAGCTCAGCGACGCGGAAAAGGGGATCATTAGGGTCCTAAAGAGAGACATTCAGTTCTACCAGAAGGTCCCGCCAGACCTGCTTGAGGAACTCCAGAAGGCAATAACAGAAGCGGCTATTCCCTGGAGAGAGGCCCGGGAGAAGTCCGAATTTCAAATCTTCCGGCCCCACTTGGAAAAGATAACTGAGCTGAAGCGGAAACAAGCTGAGCATCTTGATCCGTCGACGCATCCCTACAATGCGTTGCTGGATCTTTCT
>Ga0209470_1002713_pt1 | contig 12440 bp, 12 predicted proteins | sample GraSoiAngelo_125_FD_185882 | JGI IMG/M metagenome (GOLD analysis project Ga0209470, IMG submission 185882) | Grasslands soil microbial communities from the Angelo Coastal Reserve, California, USA - 14_0927_05_40cm (SPAdes) (version 2) | ecosystem: Environmental > Terrestrial > Soil > Grasslands ... | reverse complement strand
GTAGTGAGATTAACGCGCTGCACTTCGCCGCCGCTCAAAGTGCGGGTGGAACGGTCGAGCGTGAGATAACCGACGCCGACCTCGCACAAATAATTCAGTCGCGCGCAAATTTCATCGCACAGCATCCGTGCAGTCGAATCGCCAGACGAGATCTCGATCTTCGCCAGCAAATCGCGCGCGTTGGAAATGGAAAGAGCTGCGAACTCCGGAAGAGCAAACAGATCTTTGCCCACAACGATTTTGTAATTGAGCGCTTCAGGCTGAAACCGCCCGCCATTGCAACTCGGACAAGTGGTATAGGCGCGGTAACGGCTGAGCAGCACCCGCATGTGCATTTTGTAAACCTGTGATTCGAGCCAACGGAAAAATCCCCGGACGCCGTACCAAAGATCGTTCTCGTAATCGTCTTCAGTATATTCGCCACTTCGTTTCTCGCCGCTGATCACGAATTCCTGATCGGCCTTGGGCAACTCTTCGAATGGAACACTGATGTCGATTTCTTCGCGGGCGCAGGCCCGGAGCAAATCTTTTTGCGAATTGCCGAACTCGTTCCCGCGAAAAACGCGAACCACGCCTTGTTTGATCGACAATGAGCGGTCCGGAATCGCTTTGTTAAGATCGATCGTAATCGTTCGACCAAACCCGCGGCATTCCGGACAAGCGCCGAGCGGATTGTTGAAAGTGAAAAGCCCCGGAGTTGGTGGGCGAATATCGACGTCGCAATGCGGGCAGTGCCACCCGGTGGAAAACGGATGCTCAGCCTTTGCTTCGAGATCGACAATGTTGACTTTGCCTTTGCCGAATCGAAGCGCGGTCTCGAGCGCTTCAACCAAGCGCGCACGATCTTCCTGGTTGATCGAGATGCGATCTTGAATGACTTGAACGCGGGCGCCCAGTCGCTTGATTTTTGTCGGATCGTCATCCACGCGGACGACTTTGTTGTCGATCCAAACGCGCAGATATCCCTGCTGTTGGAGGAACTCGAAAAACGCTCGTGGTTCGGTTTTGGCCGGAACTGCCACCCAAAATGTGATCAGCACATTTTTATCAGCGCAATCGCGCAAAACTTCGTCAGCGATTGATTTTGCGGTCTCGGGACGGATCTCGCGGCCACAGCTTGGACAAAAGGCTTTGGCGATACGCGGCCAGAGTAATTTCAGATAATCGTTGATCTCGGTCATGGTGCCGACAGTCGAGCGCGATGATTTGACCGGATTGGCTTGCTCGATCGCGATTGCCGGCGGAATCCCGCGGATATCGTCCACCCGCGGTTTGTCCATGCGGTCGAGGAATTGCCGCATATAAGGGCTGAACGTCTCGACGTAACGGCGCTGGCCCTCAGCGTAAATGGTTTCGAACGCGAGCGACGATTTACCGGAGCCGCTCGGTCCGGTTACAACGGTCAATTTCCCCAGCGGAAGATCGAGATCTACGCCTTTAAGGTTGTTCTGGCGGGCCCCGCGGATCTCAATGCAGGTCGCCGCGGCGACCGCGGTCAGGCATTTTTTTTCAGCAACCTTTGAACCCACTGGAGATTATCCGAGATGCGCGCGTAAATCGCAAATCTCGCTCCTCTCGGGATGACAGAATTTTATTTGGCGAAACGCGCGGCGACTTCTTCGCGCTGCTTCATCAACTCGTCCGGCACAACGCCGCCGAGTGAATCGAAAAACTTTTTGTGCTCGGCGAGTTCTTTTTTCCAGTCTTCGTGATCGATCTCGAGAAGTTCATCGACGGATTTGTGGTCGAGATCGAGCTCGGCCAGATCGAGATCGTGCAGCCCGGGCAGCCAGCCGATGGGTGATTTGAGCGCGCCGTTGCTTCCTTCGCAGCGGTCGATGATCCATTTCAGCACGCGCATGTTGTCGCCGAAACCGGGCCAGAGAAATTTTCCACCTTCGCCTTTGCGGAACCAGTTCACGTTGAAAATGAGCGGCGGATTCGTCAGGCGTTTTCCAATTGCGAGCCAGTGCCGGAAATAATCGCCAATGTTGTAGCCGCAGAATGGCAGCATCGCCATCGGATCGCGCCGGACCTGCCCGACGGCGCCGGTGGCGGCCGCAGTTGTTTCCGAGGCCATGGTCGCGCCCAGATAAACGCCGTGCTCCCAATCGAACGATTGAAACACGAGCGGCATGGTGTTGCTGCGGCGTCCGCCGAAAATGACCGCGCTAATTGGAACGCCCTCACCTTTTTCGAAATCGGGATCGAGAACCGGATTATTGCGCACCGGCGTGGTGAACCGGCTATTCGGATGCGCGGCTTTCTCTTTTGAATTGGGCGTCCAATCGTTTCCGTGCCAATCGATCACGTGCTTCGGCGGCGGGCCGTCTTTGCCTTCCCACCAAACGTCGCCGTCATCCGTGAGGGCGACATTGGTGTAAAGCGAATCGTGCGCGATCGATTTCATCGCGTTCGGGTTCGATTTGTAGTTCGTTCCGGGCACGACGCCGAAGTAGCCATTCTCGGGATTGACCGCAAACAAACGACCATCGCGGATCTGCATCCAGGCGATGTCGTCGCCCACGGTCGTCACTTTCCAGCCGGCAAAATGTTTCGGCGGAATCAGCATGGCGAAATTTGTTTTGCCGCAGGCACTCGGGAACGCGGCCGCCACGTAATGCTTTTTTCCCTCGGGCGATTCGACCCCGAGAATCAACATGTGCTCGGCCATCCAACCTTGTTTACGGGCGAGATAGGAACCGATCCGGAGGGCGAGACATTTTTTGCTTAACAAAACGTTGCCGCCGTAACCCGAACCGACGGAGATGATGGTGTTGTCCTGCGGGAAATGGCAGATGAACCGCCGCGCAGGATCGACATCTAATAATGAATGGACGCCACGGTTCCATTCCGCGGCCGGATCATGGCCGAGCCGTTTCAGCGCGACCGCGCCCATCCGGGTCATGATCCGCATACTAAGAACGACATAAATGGAATCGGTGATTTCGAATCCGACCTTGGTCAGGGGCGAGTCAGGCGGCCCCATGATATATGGCACGACGAACAGGGTGCGGCCGCGCATCGCGCCTTTGAGCAAGTCGTGAAGCTTTGAATACGTCTCGGCCGGCTCGCTCCAATTGTTGGTCGGGCCAGCTTCTTCTTTGCTCGGCGTGCAAATGAAAGTGAATTGCTCGACCCGCGCGACATCGTTCGGATTGGAGCGATGCAAATAGGAGCGCGGACCTTTTTGATCGTTCAGCTTGATCAGGACATTCTGCCGCACCGCTTCCTGAAGCAGGTATTGATGCTCGCGATCGGAGCCGTCGCACCAAAAGACATTTTCCGGCTTGGTCAGAAGCTCCACTTCATGCACCCAATCGAGCACAGCCTGGTTAGCCGGCTTGTTGTCACCGATTCCAGACGGCGGCGAAATTGCGGGCGCGATGTTTTTCATGAATACGACGTCGATCCTGGTGGAATCGAGCGGAATATGAATTTCTGCCGGTTCGCGCGGTTCTCCAAGAATTTTTTCAACTACCGGGAACGTCGCTTGCGTGAGGAAAACGGCGGCTGTCTATTGGAGCATGTTCGGAGTCACTACCTCCGATGATAATCGACCGGTAACGTGGATTGGCCGCTACCCGGTCCGGATTGTCACTATCATCTGCGCACTCTACGTGCTCGGAATGTTTGCGACGGTCGCGTTGCAGACGGCGGCGGCGAATTTCACGATCTTCGCGTTCCAATTTCCGATTTTCATTCACGGCGCGTTCTGGCAGCCATTGACTTGCACGTTTCTGCAATCGGCCGACTTCTTTTTTGTCTTCAACATTCTGTTTCTGTATTGGTCCGGTCGCCAGTTGGAAGAATTTCTTGGGCGACGACGTTTTATTCAACTTTTCGTCATGCTCTTGATCATCCCGCCATTGGTGATCTCGAGCTGGATTCCGGCCGCAGCGATGTGGAGTTACGGCGGATCATATGAAATTTCGATCGGCCTCTTCATCGCGTTCGCAACCCTCTATCCGAATATCGAATTATTTGGATGGGTCACTTTGAAGTGGCTCGCTTTTGCCGGGCTGGTTCTCGCTTCGATGCAGTATCTGCCGTCCCATGCCTGGGGAAATCTTTCGGTGCTTTGGGTGATGTGCCTGGCGGCGTTTCTCTACATCCGCTTCGTGCAAGGGCGAATCCCAATCAAAGTCGACGTGGCAAGATTGAATCCGTTTCGCCGGCGACCGCGATTAACCGTCGTGCAAAAGCCTTCCGCGCGCCGGGTGGTCGAGCCGGACGACGTGATTGCTTCGGTCGACCCGATTCTGGACAAAATTTCCAAGTCCGGGATGGGAAGCTTAACCGAGACCGAGAGAAAAATTCTCGATCGTGCGCGGAACCGATTGCTGAAAAAAGATTAGGGCGTTTGTAGGGCAAGCGCATCGCTTGCCGTTCTGCGCTGGCAGGCGGAGCGCCCGCCCTACAACTACTTAGATTGAGGGCGCGCTTAGAAGCGTCGCGACAAATTCGTCCACGCTCTCAGCGTGCAGCAATAAAGTTCGGAGCGGCCGATCCTTGGTCGTTCGTGCAATCGCCCCGACCACCACGAGATAATCGCTGATTAATCTTTCCGGCACGGCGATTAGAAAAATCAGATGCGCCATTTCGCCTCGGCCCGTCCACGGAATGCCGGCCTCACTGCGGCCGACGCCGACAACAATTTCGTCGACTAAATTCGTGCGGGCGTGCGGAAAGGCGACGCCATCGGCGGCATAAGTGGAATTGGTCGTTTCGCGCGCGCGCAGTTGCTCCAGAAACTCTTGCGGGTTGTCGATCTTATCGGCGGCCACAAGCAGGCCGACGATCTCGCGCATCGCTTCCTCCTGGGTTTCCGCGCGCAGATTGAGGGTGATGTGCTTTGGACCAATCAGATCAGTCAGCGCGATAGACATGAGGAATTGTTGGATTCTGCTCCAGTTATCCAGTTAATTGATCAGCCGTGGCAACTGAAAATAGCGGAGCAACTATAAACGAGGAGACGACCGTTTCGCTCCAGCGGAGCCTCTACGATCCCGGCTACGTCAACGCAATGTCGCATTTTTATCGTGGCGAAATGGGGCGGATTATGGTTTGGCGGCAGCGCCTCGATATCACGACTAACTGGGCGATTACCAGCAGCACCGCCATTATCACGATCGCGTTCTCCAACGCGGGGGTCCCGCACATTATTTTCTTTTTCAATCTCGCGATCGTTTGGGTAATGCTCTGGATCGAGGCGCGACGCTACCGCTTTTACGATGCCTTCCGCGCCCGTATCCGGATGCTGGAAGCCCATTTTCTGGTCCCGATGGTGATGGAAAATCGCGACCTGCTGCAAGGCGAATGGAAAAAACTGGTCTGCGAAGATCTCATTCTGCCCTGTTTCAAGATCAGCAAGCTGGAAGCGATCGGGCGGCGCCTGAAACGCAACTACGTTTTCATTTTCATCCTCATTCTGGTGGCGTGGGTGACGAAAATTTTTCTGCACGCGCCGATGGCGATGAACAGCGTGTCCTCTTTTTATGGAGCGCTCCGCGTCGGTCATATCCCGTCCTGGCTGGTGGCATTCGTGTTTGTCGGCACATTTCTCAGCGTGATCACCATTACGATTTACGTCAGCAAAAAATCTTCCGGCGAAATTTCCGAATTCGGCACCCACCGCTCGCTCTGGCGGATCTAAAACAAGTTGAGAGTTGAGAGTTGATAGTTGAGAGAATCGCGATGGCGGAGTCTTCCGAATCCCTCAACACTCAACCCTCACCTTTCAACCGTTTGTGCGACATTGTCGCTAAACTGCGCGCGCCCGGCGGTTGTCCGTGGGACCGGGAACAAACCCACGAATCGCTTTTGCCAGCGACGATCGAAGAAGCATATGAAGTGGCGGAGGCGGCTCGGACAAAGAATGACGCGCATTTTCGCGAAGAGCTCGGAGATCTTTTGCTCCTGGTTGTGATGCACGCGGAGATCGCGCGCGAATCCGGCCGATTCAAGATCGACAATGTCATTGCTGAGATCACCGAAAAACTGATCCGGCGACATCCGCACGTTTTTGGCGAGAGCAACGCGCGCGACGCGGGCGCGGTTTTGAAACAGTGGGAAGCGATCAAGCGGGAAGAGAAAAAGAGCGACCAACATTATCTGGCGAGTCTGCCGAACGCGCTTCCGGCTTTGATGCGCGCGCAAAAAGCGCAAAGCAAAGTCGCGCGGGTCAATTTTGATTGGGCTGAATTGCGCGACGTGATCGCGAAAGTTGAAGAAGAGCTCAGCGAATTAAAGAATGCGATCAAGAGCGAAAACCAAAAATCCATCGAAGACGAGATCGGCGATTTGCTTTTCGCAGTCGTTAATCTGGCGCGCAAATGCAAACTCGACGCCGAGACCGCGTTGCATGCGGCGACGAACAAATTCGTCGGCCGTTTCAATTTGTTGGAAGATGAACTGCGGTCGCGCGGTAAGAAGCTGGGCGATGTCGATCTTGCCGAGCTGGATGACATCTGGAACCAGATAAAAATGACGAAGTCCGAATGACGAATGTCGAACTAATCATGAAACTCGAAATGACCGAATGCTTCACAGTTGTTTTGTCATTCGGCATTTGTCATTCGTCATTTGCTGGCCATATTCCCCGTCCCCGATGCAGATCCTGATTAATTTCCTGCTCGCGATTTACGTCCTGGTCGCCCTCCTGATGCTGCTGGTCATCCTAATGCAGCGGCCGAAGAGCGAGGGTCTCGGCGCGGCTTTTGGCGGTGGCGTGACTGAAAATATTTTCGGCGCGCAAACCACCAACGTTTTGGTCAAGTTCACCGGTTGGCTAACTGGGATCTTCTTCGCGCTCACCTTCACCTTATCTGTCTTGTACGCGCACAAGACGAGCCGTGACACCGGATTGCGCCGCGAGCTGTTGAAACAGCAAACCGCCGCACAACCTTCGGCGTCGGTATCGCCGGTTAATCCAAATGCGCCAGCAGTTCCGGCTCCAGGCGCGCCGGTTTTGCCAGCGGCGAGCGCAGTACCGAACAGTTCGGCGGCAACCACGCCGCCGATCGCTCCGTCCGCTTCGCCTAAAACCTCCGCGAAACCGAAGTAAAACCTCCTGCCCGCGCAGGCGGCGCAATCTCATGACGGCCGCTCGGCCGTGATTGCCACGTCACGCAAATGTCACATCGACGGCATTTGTTCGTAACAATCATTTCCTAGCTTCCTTTCGCGTTCAGCGATTGAATGCAGGTCAACTCAACCCAAGGAAAAATTATGCCTAACCAAAAATTCTTTTGCCGAACAGTGGGCCTTTGTCTGGCTGCGATCATCATTCTGCCGTTGCAATTGCTGAGCGCGGAAACGTCCTCTGACGCCGATCGGCTCGCGAAGCTGGAGCAGGCGGTCGCGCAATTGCAAAAACGTAACGCCGAATTGGAAAAAGAGGTCAGCAGTTTGAAAAAGCAGGCCGCTGTTGCATCTCAACCCGCGGCGGAAGGCAGAACAAAGACGCAGATCACTTCCGACGGGAAAACTTACGTCGAAAAAAACGTCGCCCCGGAAGAGAAACCGCCCGCTTACGTCGTGCAGCGCGGATCGGAAATCAACCTGACGCTGGGCGGATTCATTCAGGTCAACTTTGAGGATGGTGATGTCTCCGCCTTCGAAGGGCGCTTCGGTCAGACCGCGCTAAAAGACCGTTTCCGGCTGCGCCGGGCGCGCATCAACCTGACCGGCGACTTTACGGAGAACTTCGACTTCAAGATCGAAGGCGACTTCGAGACTAGTGATGGTATATCATCCGGCCGCACCGCCTTCGAGGCTACGGACATTTTCATCAACTGGCATCAGTTCCCCGAGGCACAAATCAAAATCGGCCAATGGAAAGCGCCGTTCGGTTTGGAACAGCTCACGCCCGACACGACCCTGTTCATGATCGAGCGTAGTCTGCCCACCGGCGCAATTACACCTGAACGGCAGATCGGCGTCCAGCTCTGGGGCAAACCGTTCACGAACATCTGGCCGGAGCAGAAAGACTTGTTGACCTATTACGCGGGGATCTTCAACGGCAATGGACGCAACACCACCAATAACGACAACAACAACTTTATGTATGTGGGCCGGCTGGAGTTCTTGCCATTCAAAGGCAAGCTGTTCGGTCAGGATTCGAGTCTGAAGCTTGGCGGCGACGTTCTCAATAGCCGCGACGACAAGGGAACAAATATCTCACAATCAGGGAACCTGTTAGTCAATACGGGGGCGGATGAAAGAACGGCCTGGAGCGTGGACGCTTCGTTCAACCTAGGGCCGTTTGATCTAATCGGTGAATACCTAGAGGAGTACGTCGATGGCCGCACTGTCAACGGTGCGCCTCCAGGGTTCACCAACTTTACGACGAACGGTTTCTACGTTCAGGGAAGTTATTTCTTGATCCCGAAGAAGCTCCAAGCCGCCGTCCAGTGGCAGGACTTGAATCCAGGGCAAAAAGGCAACGACGGCATCCACTCCATCACCGGCGGGCTCAATTACTACATCCACGGCAACGATATCAAACTGATGGTCGATTACATTCACACCTGGTCCGATTTCCGGGAGGCGAATCCTGGGTTTGGGGAGGACCAGTTCGATGAGGTGATCGCGCGCGTGCAGGTGATGTTCTAAATCTTTCCGCTGGCTGCCAGGACACACGGCGCGGCCAGCTCAAAAAACCCAACCAAAAATAATCATGAAAAAACTACTTCTCACACTTGCCGCTCTCACGGTCGGCACTCTCCTGGCACGAGCCGACACACTGGTCATCAAAGGCTCGGACACGCTTGGGGCGAAACTCGTTCCACAACTCGCGGAGGAGTTTAAAGCGCAACATCCCGGCACAACTTTCAATATCGCCGCGGAAGGATCGACCACCGGCATCGCCGCCATCATTGACGGCACCGCTCAGATCGGAATGGCGAGTCGTCCCACCAAACCAGAAGAGGTTGCCGCAGCAAAGGCCAAAGGCGTGAACTTTAAAGAGACAATCGTCGCCTATGACGGGATCGCTGTCATCGTAAGCACCGCGAATCCAATCAAAGGCCTGACCAAAAAGCAGGTGGAACAAATCTTCACCGGCGACGTGACCGATTGGAGCGCGGTGGGTGGGTCCGGAGGTAAGATTTCGGTTTACACCCGCAACACTTCTTCCGGCACGTATTCGGAGTTCAAGGAACTGGCGATGAAGAAGCGTGATTACGCGCCGGACTCGCAAAAGATGGCCGGCAACGAGCAAATCGCACAGGAAGTTGGAAAAAATCCCAACGGCGCCGGTTACGTTGGACTGGCTTACGTCAAGGCGAGTGGCATTAAAGTCGTGGCGATCGACAGCGCCACGCCATCGAAAGAAAGCGTGCTCGGCAAAGCTTACCCCTACGCGCGGCCCACATTTTATTACACGAACGGCGAACCGACTGGCCTGGCCAAACAATTTGTCGATTTCACGATCAGCGATGCCGGTCAAAAAATTGTCGAGCAAGTTGGATTTGTCCCGATCAAATAGCGAACACTGCCTAACCAAAGCCCGTCGCGCGAGCGCCCCGGCGGCTTTCCTCGTTCATGGAACGCTCCAATGTCGACCTTAACGTCCCCGCGATTTTCATTCGAACCGCCACCGACAGGAACCGAAGCGCTGCATCGTGTTCGCGCGGCGTGGATCTCCGATCTTCATCTCGGGACAAGGACAAGCAACACCGAGTCGGTGCTTCAATTCCTGCGCGATTACGATTGCGAGAAGCTCTATGTCGTCGGCGATTTGATCGACATCTGGCAATTGCGACGCGGTCGCTATTGGCCACAACAGCACAACGACGTGATCCAGAAGATTTTGCGCAAGGCGCGCAAGGGCGTGCCGGTTGTTTACATCCCTGGAAATCACGACGAATTCGTGAGCACGTTTGCGGGCGCTTACGGGAATATTTCGATTCAGGAACATGCTATCCACGTCACCGCCGATGGTCGCCGTATTCTGGTGATTCACGGGCACGAGCTCGACACAGTCGTCCAGAATGCGAAGTGGCTCGCGTATCTGGGAGATGCCGGATACCAGTTTTTGCTCTCACTTAATCCGGCGATCAATTTCGTGCGCCGGAGATTTGGACTCGGCTACTGGTCGCTCAGCGCTTACGCGAAGAAGCGAGTGAAGGACGCGGTCAGTTTCATCGGCGAATTCGAGAAGGCAGTAGTTCGCTACGCCGAGAAGTTCCGGGTGGATGCCGTTCTGTGCGGTCACATTCATAATGCCGCCGTTCATCAATTCGCCGGCGTGACTTACTACAATTGCGGGGACTGGGTCGAAAGCTGCACCGCGATGGTCGAACAGCGCGACGGCAGAATCGAGCTCGTCAGTTATCCGCCGTTTCCGGCGCCGCGATCTGCAAAAATTGCCGTTCCTGAAGGATTACTCATATGAAGCAACGGCTGCTCGCGTTGTCGATCCTACTGACGACGATACATATCTCATGGGCGCTTTCAACGGCGACCGAGATCATCATCAGCGTTCCCGACCAGCAGCTCGCGCTGATTGATCGTGGCAAGTTGATTTCGAAATATGCGATCTCGACATCGAGGTTCGGTCTCGGCGATGGCAATGGAACTTATCGAACGCCCCTCGGCACATTGTTTGTTTCAGCGAAGTTTGGCGATCATTTGCCGGCCGGTGCGGCGATCAAGGACCGCGTGCCCACGGGCGAAATTGTAAATGCTAATGCGCCGGGCCGCGACGCTATCGTGTCGCGCGTAATTTGGTTGCGTGGGATGGAACAGCAAAACCGCAGCGCACGCGATCGCTGCATTTATATCCACGGCACGCCGGAGGAACGCCGAATTGGAGCTCCCGCGAGCTTCGGCTGCATCCGGATGCGCTCACGTGACGTGATTGCGCTTTACGATCTTGCGCATATCGGCATGCATGTCACGGTCACGCCAAAACGAATCGCTGATTTTGTTCGACCGGAAGAGCCGAGCCTGCTGGCACGAACCGATTAAACTCTCAGATGAAAAAGAAAGTCTTGTTTATTTGCGTGCATAACAGCGCGCGCAGTCAGATAGCGGCCGCTTTGCTGAACAATCGGTGCGGCGAATATTTTGAGGCTAAAAGCGCCGGTCTCGAGCCAGGCACGCTCAATCCCCTCGCGGTGGAGGTGCTTCGTGAAATGGAGATCGACATCTCAAAAAACAAAACGCAGGCCGTGTTCGATGTTTTCAAATCGGGCGAATTGTTCGCCTACGTCATCACCGTTTGCGACGAATCGGAAGCCAGAGGGTGCCCCATCTTTCCCGGGGTGACCACGCGGCTGCATTGGTCGTTTCCCGATCCGTCGAAGGCGACCGGTACTCTCGAACAAAAAATGAACGAGACGCGCCATGTCCGGGACAAGATCGACAATCAGATCCGGCAGTTTTGCGCCGAGCATCGCTCCAAATAATTGCAGCGGAATCGCGCGTTGTTACTGAATCGTCACGTCGTTTTGACAATTCGTAACCTGACCGAGCACGGGCGTCGATTACGCTCAATCATGCATCTAATCACGATTAAACGAACCGTTTTCAGACGGGAGCGAGCCAAAACACCGACCAGTCGTCGATCTATTCGCCAATTCGCTCGAGATTTCTTTGCGACTGAAAATCACCTGGAATTTGCCATCGAAGCGCTGCTCTTCGGCCGCTCCTGGCAATTTCAGCCTGGCCGATTGTTTCGGCGGCCGGCGCGATCAGCGAACTTCTGCAAACCGGGGCGAGCTGAAAAAAAATGTTTGCAGGTTCCAAAACCCTCTGTTACATATTTAACCAGATGGTTAAATATCCCCCGACAAGCTTGAATCGCACTTTCGCCGCCCTGGCCGACCCGACCCGGCGGCGAATCCTCGCCCATCTCGCCCGGGGCGATAAATGCGTCACCCATCTGGCCCGCCCGCATGCCATGTCGTTACCAGCGGTCTCGAAACATTTACGGGTGCTGGAAAAAGCGGGACTTCTCCGGCGTCGCCGTTACGGACGAGTGCACGAGATGCAGTTGGAAGCCAAGCCGCTGAAGCAGGCAGCGGAATGGGTAGAGGAATATCGCAAATTTTGGGAAGGCTCGCTCGATCGCCTGGCCGCCTACCTGGAAAAAACGAACAAAGCTGTGGCCAAGAAAGGAAATAAGTAACCATGTGTCCCGCATGCTTCGCCAATCTCGTTTTGGTCGCAATCGGCGCGACTTCGAGTGGCGGGTTGACCACACTCGCGCTCACGAAATTTCTTAAACGAAAGAGACAAAGAGAAAACCAGAGGACCCGAAAATGAAAACACCACCGATCGTCTCACCGCAAGAGTGGGAGGCTGCGCGCCAGCAGCTCCTCGTTAAAGAGAAGGCGTTGACCCGCGCCCGTGACGCGTTGGCGGCCGAGCGTCGCCGGATGCCGTGGCTGGCCGTGAAGAAGAATTACAAGTTCGACGGACCCAAGGGCAAA
>Ga0209470_1002707_pt1 | contig 12459 bp, 10 predicted proteins | sample GraSoiAngelo_125_FD_185882 | JGI IMG/M metagenome (GOLD analysis project Ga0209470, IMG submission 185882) | Grasslands soil microbial communities from the Angelo Coastal Reserve, California, USA - 14_0927_05_40cm (SPAdes) (version 2) | ecosystem: Environmental > Terrestrial > Soil > Grasslands ... | reverse complement strand
CGCCACAGGACGAGCCACCGTCCGGACGGCCCTGCCGGGCCGAGGTGGATGCTCGTGCTTCCTCTCAAGACAAGAACAATGGCGACTCCCCACCCACACGATCCCACCCCGCATGACGCCGCGCCTATGCGGTTATTCAACGCTCCGGCGGTTTGGTACGCTCTTGCCGCTGGATGCATCGTCCTGGCCCTCGGATCATTCTTCTGGGGCGTCTCCGAAGCCACTCGATCGTGCGTGCCCTGCGACTGCATGTATAGTGTTTTCGCCAAGGTGCCGCGATGCCGCTGGCCGGCTATCCTCGGGATTCTCTACTGGGTTTTCCTGATCGCCACCCTGGGGTCCATCGTTGCAGGGTTTCGACTTCGTCGTCGGGCGAAAGAGAGAGGGATATAATCTGGTCGTGGTCGGGATAGATCTTGCCGGTTCACCGCGCCGTCCGACCGGCGTCTGTCTCCTGCGCGGTTTGAAAGCCGAGACACACGTGGCGTTCAGCGACGACGACATCCTTGACGCGGTCCGGCACGCCCGGCCTGACCTCGTGCCCATTGACGCGCCGCTGAGCTTGCCCAAAGGACGACGAACGATTCATGACCGCTCAGGCGAGCACTTGCGCGAGTGCGACCGGGAGTTGCTCCGGCGACGGATCCGGTTTTTCCCGATCACGCTCGGTCCGATGCGGATGCTGACGGAGCGCGGTCTCGCGCTGAAAAAAAAGCTCAGCGCGATGGGCTATCGCGCCGTCGAGTGCTACCCCGGCGCCGCGCAAGATGTCTGGGGGCTTCCCCGTCAACACCGGGACCGGGAAGGACTTCTCGCCGGACTCAGGAAACTGGGCGTGCGAGGGTTAAGCAAGACGGCCACCAGCGATGAGTTGGACGCCTCGACGGCCGCGCTGGTCGGCCGACAGTTTCTGTTGGGCCGGGGCAACATGCTTGGCGGGAAGAGCGGAATCCTGATCCCCGCGGTGACGTAAAAAAGGGGTCAAGAAAATATTCGCGTCGAAGCGGCGCACCGATGCCCTTCAGAATGGCCCCCTTGCGAAGCGTCCTGGAGTTGATTTTGACGGTTCTGCGTTCCCGTGCTATACAGAAGAGTGGACCACAAGCCGCATCCAAGCTACGCAGGATGAGCGACAAACCAAAACCAGCACGGTCGGACAAGCCCGCCAGGGCCGCCACTATTCTGGTCGTTGACGACTCCAAAGAGAACCGCGAGCTGTACCGCGCAGCCCTCCAGGGAAAAGGCTATGAGGTGCTGTTTGCGGAGAGTGGCGAGAGCGCTCTCCAGCTCTGCCACATGCGCAAAGGCGTCATCCATCTGGGCGTCATCGACGTGGTGATGCCCGGCATGAGCGGCCTCCAGCTGGCCACGAAGCTTCTGCCCCTGCGTCCAGACCTCAAGGTGCTGTTCGTCTCAGCCTTTGTCCTGCAAGCCGCGCTGCAAAGCAGGCTCCGGTCGATGGATGGACATCTTGCCAAACCCTTTCCGGCGGAACAGCTGATCACAAAGGTCCGGCAAATGCTCGCCTCTTGAGCCGGGGCGGAATTCCAGGGAACACCCCTGACGTATCGGTCGCCTCCTCTCGCAGGTAGCAGAAACAAGGCCCGCTGCTTTCTGCTATAATCCCGCAACATCCTCGACTGCATGCCTATGGCAACCACCCTCCAACACGACCCTACGCTGGCACAGACGCTGATCCTGGATGAGCTGTTCGATCTCTCGCTGTACAAGGCGCTGCGGGAGGTCAGCGATGAGGATTCCCGGAAAGTGCTGGATGAGCTGATCGTCGTCGAAGCGCAGCACCTGGCCTTCTGGCAGAAGTTCTTCGAGACGAAGCTGGACCGGCTCAACCCGGGGCGGCGCCTGAAGCTGCAATTCATGGTGCTGATCTGCCGCCTGTTCGGCACGACGGCTGTCCATCTGGTGCTGGAAGCCATCGAGGTCTATGGCGTGCGGAAATACCTGTCGGTCTGGCAGGTCTATCGGGACGGGCCGCTGGGCGAGGCCCTGAAGGGCATCCTGATGGATGAGTTCAAGCACGAGGATGACCTGGTCACCCAACTGACCGAGCGGAAGATCAACCCCGAGAAGATTCGCCACATCTTCCTCGGGCTGAACGACGGGCTGGTGGAAATCCTCGGGGCGGTGAGCGGGTTTTTCGGGGCCTTCGGCGATGCCGCCACCGTTCTGATCGCCGCTTCGACCACCGCCGTCGCAGGCTCGCTCTCCATGGCGGCCGGCGCGTATGTCGCGTTGAGCTCCGAGCAGGAGGTCCAGCAGACGGTGGTGGCGAAGAAGCGATTTTTAGGAGAGGCGCACGCAGGGATGGAAATGATGGAGCAGCCGCTCGGCTCGGCGCTGGTCGTGGGTGTGGCCTACTTCGCCGGCGCCCTCGTGCCCGTGCTGCCGGTGCTCTTCGGCGCGAAGGATGCGCTGGTCTCGCTCGTCACGGCGGGGAGCATGATCATCGTCGTGTCGCTGCTCCTTGCCTTCCTGTCCGGCATGAAGATCCAGCGCCGGATCACGATGAACCTGGTCATCATCGCCGCGGCCGTCGGGATCACCTACATGATCGGCCTGCTGGCCAAATCCATCTGGGGGGTCTCAGTCTAATCCTACCTTCTCGCCGAGCCACGCTGATTCTTCGCTCCTGGACCTCTCAGAGCGACCCATCCGGGCTTTGCCTGGCGGAACCCTTCTGGAATTCCCGCGGCCGCGATCGGATGATCGCGGTGCCTTGGTCAGTTCCAGCTTTCCTTCCTGGCAAAGCCTCGGTGGGTTCCCCGCTCCTCCAGTCATGTCGCTCAGAACCACCGTCGCTCGGCTCCTCATACGCTCAGAACAATGGACAGGATGGGACTGGTTAGCGGCTCAGGGCGGCCTTGACCGTGGCGCCGATTTCGGAAGGCTCGCGCACGACGCGGACCCCGGCGGCTTTTTCCGTTTTTCACAGGACCCAAAGGACCTATGGTGAACTTATCTGATGGGCGTTAATAGCTGACCTGCGTAGGCCGCCTGACTACTTGAATTTATGGAGCTGGCAGTTTAGCTAAGGAGTACCAGCGTAACCTGGTTCAGGTGTTAGGTCACCAACCAACAAGGGGGTCCAGCATGTCGGCAGAACAAGTGACTGCGGAAGTGGCGGGCATTGATTTCACCGGTATAGCCAAAGTCTGGAAAGAGGCCTATCTGGCCGGCCTTGAAGCCGGCTTGCGGTGGCAAGGCGAGAACGAGTACACGGCCAAGAGCATCATGAAGCAGGGAATTCTGCGCTCCCAGCAGTGGCTGGCGTTCTCGAAGGACTACCTTGATAAGTCCTTGGAACAGATTCAGGCGCATCAGAACGAAAATCCGTTCGTCGCTCTGTCACGCCAAGTGATCCAAGCGTCCTACGCCGTGCTTGACCCGGTCGTGAATACCGCAGTGGATGTTTGTGAGACAACTTTTAAGTCTTACGAAACCACACTGTCCGCTCCGTCCCGCAGGCACCTGCTTGAGATCAACAAGAAGGTGATGGAGTCGGTCATTCCTTCCTGACAATCTTGAGCGGACTGCCTGTGCGAACTGGTGGGTAACTAGCGCCCCAGGGCGGCCTTGGCGGTCTCTCCGATCTCAGCAGGATTCCGGCAGACGCGGACGCCGGCCGCTTCCAACGCCGCCATCTTTTCGGCGGCTGTGCCCTTCCCACCCGTGATAATCGCGCCGGCATGGCCCATGCGGCGGCCGGGAGGCGCCGTGATCCCGGCGATGAAGGCCACCACCGGCTTTCGCATATTGGCTTTGATCCAGGCGGCCGCCCGGTCCTCCGCCTCGCCGCCGATTTCGCCGATCATCACGACTGCTTCCGTTTCCGGGTCCTTCTCGAACATCGCCAACAGTTCGATATAGCTCGTCCCGATGATCGGGTCGCCCCCGATCCCGATGCAGGTGGTCTCGCCAAGGCCGAGGTTTGTGAGCTGGTTTACCGCCTCATAGGTGAGCGTGCCGCTGCGGGAGATGACCCCCACCCTGCCTTTCTTGTGGATGAAGCCCGGCATGATGCCGATCTTGCATTCGTCCGGAGTGATCACACCGGGACAGTTGGGGCCGATCAGCCGAACGTCGCGGCTCCGCAAGGCGCGCGTGACCCGGACCATGTCATTGATCGGGATGCCTTCGGTGATGCAGACGATCAGCCGGATTCCGGCATCGGCTGCCTCCAGGATGGCATCGCCGCCGAAGGCGGCCGGGACAAAGATCAACGACGTGTCGCACCTGGTCTTCTGCACCGCGTCGCGGACCGTGTTGAAGACCGGGATGCCTTCCACCTCCTGGCCGCCCTTGCCCGGGGTCACCCCGGCCACGACCTGCGTCCCGTACGCTTTGCACTGCGTGGCGTGAAACGACCCTTCTCGTCCCGTAATCCCCTGCACCACCACCCGCGTCGACTTATTCACTAAGATGCTCACGATATCCCCTTCTACTTGCCTGTGGCTGTCTCTGCGGCCCGTTCCTTCATCTTCTCTTCGTGCTTGGCCGCCCGCTCCTTCATCATCTCTTCATGCTTTGCGGCCCGCTCCTTCATTTTCTCGGCGCGTTCTTTCATCTTCTTGGACCGCTCTTCCATCTTCTCGGCCCGCTCTTCCATCTTTTCAGCCCGTTCCTTCATCCTCTCGGTCCGCTTTTCTCCCCGCTCCTTCATCTCCTCGCCCTTCTCCATGGCTCCGGGCGGCATCGGAGGCGCAGGCGGCGCGCCCTGGCCAAACGTCGTCGTGCTGAACGCCAGCCCGATCAATCCTGCAACCACACCTGTCAGAATCCGTTTCATCGCTCTATCCCTCCTCTCTCTTTGCTGCCCCTTTTCTCTCCCCTCACCCATATCCTCTCCCGCCGACGGCGGAGAGGATATGGATAGGGATGGCGGCTCCAAAAGCGGCCGTCAACATAGCCATGCATCAATCCACGGAGACGGTGGCATGCGGTCTAGAGCGAACGTCCGCCGGAGCGGCGGGCCCCCGCCCGGCGTCCGAAGAAGGAAAGCCGGAACTGACCACCGCACCATGGTCGAAGACCATGGCGACGCGAATTCCGGAAGGCTTCCACTTCGGAGCGCCGTGGATGGGGTGCCGCGAGAGGCGCGGAAGCGACTGACCGCATGCCACCTGTAACGTCCATCCGATAGGTGCACGAGCACGCGCCGGAGCGGCGTCCATCGCCCTGTCGGCTCACGGTGTCGTGTGCGCCGACGCCGCCGCCTTCGCCCGCTTCCGCCCCGTCATCGCCACAATCTTCTGCGCCGCCTCCCAGAGATCCGTCGCCACATCCACCTTCAGGCCCGACTCCAGCAACAGCTTCCGCCCCTCCTCGGCATTCGTCCCCTGCAGCCGGACCACCACCGGCAGCTTGATGCCCACTTCCTTGGCCGCCTCAATCACGCCGTGGGCGATGCGCTCGCAGCGGACGATGCCGCCGAAGATGTTAATGAAGATTCCCTTGACGTTCCGATCCTTGAGCAGGATCCGAAACCCCGCCGCGACCGTTTCTTTCGTCGCGCCACCCCCGACATCCAGGAAATTCGCCGGCTCGCTGCCGGCCAGCTTGATCACGTCCATCGTGGCCATGGCCAGCCCGGCGCCGTTCACCATGCAGCCGATATTGCCCTCCAGCTTGACGTAGTTCAGACTGTTGTTGGTGGCCTCGATCTCCAGCGGCTCCTCTTCATGTAGGTCGCGGAATGCCTGCACGTCCGGGTGCTTGAAGAGGCCATTGTCGTCGAACGAGACTTTCCCATCCAGCGCAATGAGGAGCTTGTCCTGCGTGATCACCAACGGATTGATCTCGACCAGTGACGCATTCTTCTCCATGAACAAGCGATACAAATTGCCCAGCATCGAGATGAATGGATTGAGGACGGCCGGTTCCAGCGTCGGCAGGCCGAGCCCAAACGCGAGTTTGCGGCCATTGTAGCTCTGGTAGCCCACGGCGGGATCGATTGGCTCCTTGAGGACCTTCTCCGGCGTCGTGGCGGCCACCTCCTCGATCTCCATTCCGCCTTCCGTGCTTGCGATAAAGACCGGCCAGCCCGAGTCCCGGTCCACCAGAAGGCTGAGGTACAGCTCTTTGGCGATCGCGGCCCCCTCCTCGATCAGCAGACGGCGCACCTTCCGTCCCTTCGGCCCGGTTTGGTGCGTCACCAAGGTCTTCCCGAGCAAGTCCCTCGCCAGCCCCGGCACTTCAGCGCGATCCTTCGTCAGCTTCACGCCCCCGGCCTTCCCCCGCCCGCCGGCATGAATCTGGGCCTTCACGACGTACACGGGACTGTCGAGGGTCGTCGACCACTTCTCGGCCCCCAGCGGGGTCCTGACGTCCTTGCCCTTCGGCACAGGGATGCCGAACTGCGCAAACAATTGCTTCGCCTGGTACTCGTGGATGTTCATGCTTTGTCCCTTTTCATTTCTCGGGTGTGGTGACGAGGAAGATTTCTACTGCGCGCGTCACGACCCGTTGCATTCATAGCGCAACGGGCACACGGGCACCGCCCTCCTCATTTTTCCTCTTCGAGCGGCGGTTTGGTCTGCCTTCAACTGCGCGCGTCGAGCGAGCACCGCCCACAATCTTAAAATCTGATTAATCTTGTGTGCGCGCTCCGCGAGCACAGAAGGGAGACCAACCGCCAGCTCGTTCTCCTTGTGTGCGCAGCGCGCGAGCACGGAAATCGTCCTCGTCACCCCGCCCGCTACTCCTTTTTCGCGTAGGCCGGAAACAGCATCGGTGAGGTGATGCCGCCTGACACCCCGTGCGCTCGTGCGTCGGCGCGGAAGCGCTTCACGTGCCCCAGCGTGAGCTCTCCCTGTGGTATGGATTTGGCCAGTCCCGCCGCCGTGGTCCCGGAACGTCTGCCGAATACCATCAGATCCAACAGCGAGTTTCCCATCAGACGATTGCGCCCATGGAGACCGCCCGAGGTTTCCCCCGCGACAAACAGATTCCGCACCCCGGACTCCCCGTTCACATCGATCTGGACCCCGCCGTTCTGATAGTGGAGGGTGGGATACGTCAGCACCGGGTCCTTCGTAATGTCGATGCCATACCGCTTGTATTGGCGCACCATGGCCGGGAAATGCTTTTCCACCGTGCCCGGTCCCTGCTCCACGTCAAGCAGTGGAGTATCCAGCCAGACCCCGGTTCGGCCCGTCATCGTGCGGATGCCGCGGCCTTCCTCGCATTCCCGAATGATCGAGGACGACACGACGTCGCGGGTGTCCAGCTCGTTCACGAACCGTTCGCCCCTGGCGTTGACGAGGTGGCCGCCTTCGGACCGGATCCCCTCGGTGACCAGGGCCCCGATCAACTGCTCGGGGTAGGCCGCTCCGGTGGGATGGTACTGGAAGGTATCCACTTGCAGGAGCTTGGCGCCCATCCGATAGGCCATGGCCAGACCATCACCGGTCGCGCCGTAGTGGTTGCTGGTCGGGAACCCCTGAATGTGCAAACGCCCGATGCCCCCCGTCGCCAGGATGACCGTTTTGGCCGCCACCACCACGAACCGCTTGTTGTCCAGGTCGCGCAGGACCGCGCCTGTGCAGGCCCCGCCCCGGTCGCTGAGCAGTTCGACCGCCGCGCTGAACTCCAGGAGCTGGATCTTCTGGTTCAGCACCTCATCCTTCAGCACCCGCATGATCTCGAGGCCGGTGTAATCCGAGCAGGTCAGGAGCCGCGGCTTCGAGCTCCCGCCCCCTTTCTTCACATGCAGGTTTCCGTCGGAGTCCCGGTCGAACAGCACGCCTAAGTCCAGCAACCATTTGGCGACGGACGGACCTTCCTCCACCATGACTTTCAACAGCTCGTGGTCATTTTTCATGTGCCCGCCCTTGAGGGTGTCCAGGAAATGCTGGATCGGTGAGTCCTCGTTGGTGATCGCCACCTGGATCCCGCCTTGGGCCATGACGGTATTGGAGTCGCCCAAGCGGAGCTTGGTGGCCAGCAACACCTTCGCCCCCTGCGCGTAGGCGTGCAGGGCCGCCGCGCAGCCGGCTCCTCCTCCCCCGATCACCAGGACATCCACGGTATGCGCCGGCGTCAGGTCGAGATCGTCCGGAACCGGGCTCTCGCCTTCCAGCAAGGCGGCCAGCTCACGCACCGTCAACTCGCCCGCGTTCGCACCGAACTTGATCGGCCGGTAGGCGCTTTCCCGATAGTCGGGGTGGTATTTCTTGATCAGCGTGTCGCGCTCGGCGGGCGAATATTTCGGCAGGGTCTGGGTGCGTCGAGAGTCGCGGGTCTTGTGGACGATCTTCTGCAGTTCGTGAATATCCATAGAATTCCAGGCGATAGGCGTGAGGCTAAGGCTGTAGAGGAGAGTAATTGAGTAACTTGTAATTACGTAATTACTGAATTACTCACTTACGTCCCTTGCCGATCGCCCATCGCCTATAGCCTTTTCATTTTAGTTCTGCGCAGACTTTCGTCAGTTCCTGCTCGTTCATCTTCAGGATCCGCTTCCATTCCGTGTCATACCGGCCGTGCTCGATCTCCTCGATCCGATGATGGAGGCGCTCCGGCTTCTCGGTGAAAAAGACCCCCTGGGCACGGCTGGCATACAGCGCGACCAGGTTCGGGGCGATGTCCGCGATGCAGACCGGCACGCACAGCCCGCACATGACGCAATCCATGAACATCTCGGAGACCGCCTTGAAATCGCCGAACACGGCCCGCCACACGCCCTCCCGCACGTCGATACTTTGCGGGCAGGCTTCCGTGCAGGCGTTACAGTTTCGACAGAGAGGCGCTTCCGGATAGAGCGTGAACAGATCCTGCTTGGGGTCCTTGAGGTCGGCCATCTGGTAGGTGGCTTTACGGGCCGGGAACGGCGGCACCATGGTGAAGGACATCCCATCCTCGACCGCCGTGGAGCAGGCGAGGCAGGTCCTCACTTTCGGGTCGTCTTTCGTCCGGTAGTACGTGGCGCAGGCGCCGCAGAATCCGCCCAGGCACCCCGCGCCCCGGATCACCTCCTGGCCGGTGTACCACAGCGCCTTGATCACGGTGATCCCTTCGGGCACCTGGTAGGTCTTGCCGGCGATCTCCACCGAGACCATCCTCGGCCGAAGAACCTCTTCCTGATCGATCACGTTCTGTTTGTCAACGCTCTCGATAGCCATCGCGCTTTATCAGTGGGCTCCTATCGCGTCCACGATCGCATTCAAGGTCTGGCTCGGACGCATCGCTTTCGTCGCCTTCGCGTCATCGGGATGATAATACCCGCCGATGGCGACCGGCTTGCCCTGGGCCCCGAGCAACTCGCCGGTGATTTTGGCTTCATTGTCGGCCATCTGTTTGGCGACCTTGGCAAACCTGGCCGCGAGATTTTTGTCCTCGGTCTGCTCAGCCAATGCCTGCGCCCAGTACAGCGCCAGATAAAAATGGCTCCCGCGATTGTCGATTTCGCCCACCTTGCGGGCCGGCGACTTGTTGCTCTCCAGGAACTTGGCGTTGGCCTTATCGAGCGTATCTGCCAGGATCTTCGCAGCGGAATTGTTGAAAGTCTTGCTCAAATGCTCCAGGGATGCGGCCAGCGCCAGGAATTCGCCTAGCGAATCCCATCGGAGATACCCCTCCTCCTGGAACTGCTGCACGTGCTTGGGAGCCGAGCCGCCGGCTCCGGTCTCGAAGAGGCCGCCGCCATTCAGCAGCGGAACGATCGAGAGCATTTTTGCGCTGGTGCCGATTTCGAGAATCGGGAACAGGTCCGTGAGGTAGTCTCGCAGCACGTTCCCCGTCACCGAAATCGTATCTTTCCCCTCTTTCATCCGTTCCAGCGAGAACCGCGTCGCCTCCGCCGGGGACATGATCCGGATGTCGAGGCCTTTCGTGTCGTGGTTTGGGAGATACTGATTGACCTTCTTGATCAGCTCCGCGTCGTGCGCCCGGTTTTTGTCCAACCAGAAGACCGCGGGGACTCCGGTGGCTCGTGCCCGATTGACGGCGAGCTTGACCCAATCCTGGATCGGCGCATCCTTGACCTGGCACATGCGCCAGATATCACCCTCCTCGACCTTGTGCTCGAGCAAGGTTTTCCCGGACGCATCCACCACGCGCATTGTGCCGTTGCCCGGAACCTTGAAGGTCTTGTCGTGCGATCCGTATTCCTCCGCCGCCTGGGCCATGAGCCCTACGTTGGGGATGCTCCCCATGGTACGAGGATCGAAGGCGCCGTGCTTTTTGCAGAATTCGACGACCTCGTGGTAGACGGGCGCGTAACTGGCGTCGGGGATCACACATTTGGTGTCGTGCAGCTTGCCGTCCGGGCCCCACATTTTCCCTGAGTCGCGAATGACCGGCGGCATGGAGGCGTCGATGATGATGTCGCTGGGCACATGCAGGTTGGTGATCCCCTTGTCGGAGTTCACCATCGCCATCGGAGGCCGCTTCTGATACACGGCCTGGATGTCCGCTTCGATGGCCTTGCGCTGGTCGTCCGGCAGAGCCTTGATCTTGATGTACAAATCGCCAACGCCATTGTCAGGATCGACGCCGAGCTTTTGGAAGGTGGCGGCGTGCTTCTCGAACACGTCCTTGTAGAACACCGACACCGCATGACCGAAGATCTTGGGATCCGAGACCTTCATCATGGTGGCCTTCAGATGGATCGAGAACAACACGCCCTGCTTCTTGGCGTCTTCAATCTGCGCCTCGAGAAACTCCCGCAAGGCGCGGCGGCTCATGAAGGTGGCGTCGATGACTTCGCCGGCCTGAAGGGCGAGTTTGGGTTTGAGCACCGTAGTCTTGCCGTCCTGGTCAACGAACTCGATGCGCGCTTCGGTCGCCGCGGTCGTTGTCATCGATTCTTCGTTCGAGCGGAAATCTCCGCCCTTCATATGGACGACGTGGGTCTTGGAGTCGCTGCTCCAGGCCCCCATCTTATGCGGGTGCTTCCGGGAATAGGCCTTGACTGAAAGCGGCGCGCGACGATCGGAGTTGCCCTCGCGCAGCACCGGGTTGACGGCGCTCCCCTTCACCTTGTCGTACCGCGCCTTGATGTCCTTCTCCTTGTCGTCCTTCGGGTCCTCGGGATACTCGGGAAGCTTGTAGCCCTGGCTCTGCAATTCCTTGATGGCCGCTTTGATCTGGGGGATCGAGGCGCTGATGTTCGGCAGCTTGATGATATTGGCTTCCGGGGTCTTGGCAAGCTCCCCCAGTTCGGCCAGATCGTCCGACTGTTTTTGTTGCGGCGTCAGATAATCCGGGAACACGGCGAGAATGCGCCCGGCCAGCGAGATATCCCTCAATTCGAACGCCACGCCGGCCGCCTTGGTAAAGGCCGCGACTATGGGGAGAAACGAATAAGTCGCCAGCATCGGCGCTTCGTCGGTTTTCGTGTAGAGAATTTTTGCTGCTTTGGCGGTCATGGTTTGTCCTCTTTTAGTATCTTCTCAATTCAACGCATTCAGCGCCGAACCGGCCTTGAACCACGTGATCTGCTGCTCCGTCATGCTGTGGTTCGTTTGAATCTTCACGTCTTTGCCGTCCGGCTTGTGGATCGTCACCGTCACCGGCTTGCCGGGCGCCAGGCCGGTCAGCCCCGTGACGCTGATCCGATCCTGCTGTTCGATCTTGTCAAAGTCCTTGGGGTCGGCGAAGGTCAGGGGGAGGATCCCCTGCTTCTTTAAGTTGGTCTCATGGATGCGGGCAAAGCTCCGGGCCAGCACCACCTTCGCGCCGAGAAACCGCGGGGACATCGCAGCATGCTCCCGGCTGCTGCCCTCACCGTAGTTCTCGTCCCCCACCACCGCCGATCCGATGCCTTTCGCCTTGTACCGGCGGGCGATCTGGGCGATGGTCAAGCCTGTTTCCCCGGTCAGGACGTCTGTTCCTTTGCCCGGCTCGGCGGAGAACGCACTGTTGGCGCCCAGAAACATGTTATCGCTGATCTTGTCCAGATGACCGCGATACTTGAGCCACGGTCCGGCCGGCGAGATGTGGTCCGTCGTGGTCTTGCCCTTCGTCTTGATCAGCAGCGGCAACTTGTCAAAATCCCTGCCGTCCCATCGGGGGAAGGGCTGCAGCAACTGGAGCCGTTCACTGGTGGGCGGAACCTCCACCACCACCGCATCGCCATTCTCAGCCGGCGGGATGAAGCCTTCTTCACCCTTCGCAAACCCCTTCGCCGGGAGCTCTTCACCCTGAGGCGGCTCGAACTTCACGGCCTTTCCCTCCTCCGTCCTCAGCGTCTCGTGCACCGGATCGAAGCTGAGGTTGCCCGCGAAGGCGTACGCCGTCACAACCTCCGGGCTGGTGAGAAACGAGAGCGTCTCGCTCATCCCGTCGTTGCGGCCCGGGAAGTTCCGGTTGAACGAGCTCACGATCGAATCGGCCCGTCCCTTGACCGCATCCGCCCGCTTCCACTGCCCGATGCAGGGTCCACAGGCGTTCGCCAGCACGGTCCCGCCCATTTCCTCGAAGGTCTGGAGGTACCCGTCC